>OMFC01001420.1_pt1 | contig 9898 bp, 10 predicted proteins | sample 1645531 | NCBI WGS metagenome assembly OMFC01 (sample SAMEA103958112, study PRJEB25191) | human gut metagenome | biome: human-associated habitat [ENVO:00009003]; feature: intestine environment [ENVO:2100002]; material: feces | place: Germany | collected 2013/2015 | reverse complement strand
GAAAATGTGAGAAAAAGCGAGTTAACAAGAGAAAAACAAAGATTATTATGGGAGGAAAAAGGTTTGAAAGAAGAAAAGACTAAGGTTGCATTAGTGACGGGCGGAAATAGAGGAATTGGGGCTGGTATTGTTGAAGTTTTCGCTGAAAAAGGATATGACATTTTTTTAGTTCATTATGGAGAAAAAGAAAAGGCAGATGCAGTTGCAGATATTGTTCAAAACAAATATGGAAGAAAATGCAAATGCATGGATATTAATTTGAGCAATAGCGATGCTGCTGTCAAAATATTAAATTGTGTTCTGGAAACATATGGCCGCATTGATGCTCTACTAAGTAATGCAGGTATGGGATATGAAAGATATCTCACAACAGCACATGTAGAAGAAATTGATATGATATATAAGGTTAATTACAGGGCGGGTATCTTACTCGGAAGAGAAGTTGGTAAATATATGAAAGAACATAATATACAGGGGTGTATGGTATTTACATCTTCTGTAAAAGCTTTTCAGCCAACGCCGATAGATGGCATCTACGGAGGAATGAAGGCCGCACTTAGAAGAACCGTACAATCATTATCAAGAGAAATGGCACCATACAATATCAGGGTTAATATTGTAGCACCTGGATGCATTGCAGTATATCCGAAAGGATATGAAAATCAGGATTATTCTATTGCTCAAGCCGGAATTCCGCTTGGAAGATGCGGAACACCAAAAGATATTGGTTATGCAGCAGCATTTTTGTGTTCGGAAGAAGCCAATTACATTACAGGAACGGAATTGTGTGTTGATGGAGGCGTTAGCAGCGGATTTTGTTCAGATGATGAGTTGGAAAAGGAACATGGGGAACATGGAGTAGGAGCATATGTACTTTAACAGCCGAGGGAAAATTAAATGGATGAATTAGTATATGAACTGCAACAATTAAAAAATACAAAAGAATTAGAGAAACAAAAAGATACTGCACTGATCCCTGCAAATGTTAAGACAAAGAACCTTGAGAAATATGAAAGAATTCATAGAAGGTGGCAAGGAATCCCAGCGATTGCAATTACAAAAAACGGAATAATGTATTGTGCCTGTTACAGTGGTGGTAACGGAGAAGGCAAGGATAATTACGTGCTTGTAGAACGTTCCAAAGATGGAGGGCAGACATGGTCAGAGCCTATAGCAGTCGTGGACCCGGAAGGATATGTAAGAGCTTTTGATGCGTGCCTTTGGGTAACTCCGAATAATGAACTGGCATTATTTTGGAATCAAAGTTTTGGAGGATTTGACGGAAGAGCAGGTGTATTCTTGAGTATATGTAAAAATCCAGAGAAAGAAAACTTATGCTGGACATCTGCTATTCGGATAACTGACGGAGTAATGCTGAATAAACCTATTATCGGTGAACATGGCGAATGGTTATTATCTCTTTCCCTGTGGAATAATGTAGAGTCAGATTTTAATCAGGATTGCACAGACAGAATGATCAAGGTATATGCGACCTCGGATAAAGGCGTGTCATTTTATAAAATGGGAGAATTTACAATGCCGGGACGTTATTATGACGAACCAATGACAGTCCAACATAAAGATGGAACACTGCATATGTTGGTTCGACTTCCAGATGGTATTGGAGAAGCTTTTTCAAAAGATGGTGGAAAGAACTGGGGGCATATTCAAAAATCAAAATTTTGGGGACCAAATTCCAGATTTTATTTTGGAAGATTAATGTCAGGAAATTTGCTACTCGTAAATCATCAAATAGAAAGAGAAGATGAGGAAAGTAAAGAAACGTTATTTCCCAAAAGGAGTCATTTGTCTGCATGGTTATCAGAGGATGATGGATTGACATGGAGTAAACCGTTTTTATTGGACGAACGTGAGGGAATATCTTATCCGGATGTTGATCAGGATGAAGAAGGTAATATATATATTATTTATGATTATCTTCGTTTTAAAGAAAAGCAGTTGCTTTTAGCAAAAATCACAGAGGAAGACATTCTAAACGGGCAGATAAAAACTATGGGAAGTTATTTAAGAAGAATTGTTGATCAGGCAGGATAAAAATTAAAAACACAAACATCGCACATAGATTTTAGTTACGCACATTGATAATTCAATATTTGGCATTGATTCAGTTGTCAATGTACTTTATATTTCAGGCAGGTTTCAGCATTGTCTGGATTTCAGTTGGAATCCCATTGAAAAAGTTATCTACAACTACAAGCTTTGAAATTGTCTCGTCAGATAGTTCAAGACATTCTTTCATGATTGCCCTTGTTTTGGGACTAAAAATAGAATACTTAGATATCATTCTTTCATCCGTGTATGAAAGATCAAGGTTCCAAAAATGATCAATAATACCCCATGTAGTGCGGGAGATAGAATCAGGATTAGGATAATATTTACGAAGATTTTCAACAACAAAGTTTTGATAGGCGGTGAGACCGCCAGAGTTAACAGGTAACAAAAAAATCGCCTCCAATCAAAAACTAACCGACGCTGCCGGAACAAAATGTTTCTTGATTAAATAGGTGCGAAGTGCCGCATTTTTAGAGACGTATGTCAAGTGTTTTTTGAAAAAGTGGGGGATTTTAATAAGAGGGAATCTGAAAGCCTTGATTACTAGGCTGAAGATTTCGAGAGATTATTAAATATAGGTAATTGTTAAATGATTTTACTGCTCAATGTGGATAACTTTCCTCTATATAAGGAGAGAAAATAGTTCAATTATCAGATTAGTTTACGAATTGATAAAAAGCAATGATTTTAGGCGTATTTTAATAAGCCAAAACGAATTGTGTGACTATTGCTTTTATTATTATGCAATTAAAGGTTTTATACTCCGTATGAATTCCAAGGGAATAAAGTCGCTGATATCAATGTTTTCTTCTAAAAGAGAGAAGAAGGTAGGACTGCTGGAAAGGAACATATCCTGACAGTTATGGAAGACATCGGGCAGTGAGATTTGGGTACATTTCATAGACATAAATTTTCCTCCGTGTAGTATTATTTTTGTTTGATTGGTACTTACAATTATACCACTACTGGAGAAAAATTTATATAAATAAAGCAACAAAAACCCAGTAAAATCAATGGGTTGAAGGCATTTAACAAATGCCTAATTATTAAATATACTAGGAGGAATTTTACATGATGAAGAAAAAATTAGTAACATCAACAGTGGCATTGGTTATTTCAGTGATGATACTTTTGGCTGGCTGCTCAAGTGGAACAAATGAAACAGTTGGAACAGAAAAAAAGGAAAACCAGAGTTCAAATGCAAAAAAAGATGTAACTTTTGTAATGTGGAATGGAAATAATGCAGATGACTACCAGACCAGCTAGTTATAGTCAAGCCCTAAATGATAAAAAATAGAACTTTTTCTATTGATTATTGAAACCTAAAAATGAGTAACTTTAATAAACGTAAATCCTTTGGATTTTCGCTTTGTTGATGGTTATATACAGCACAGGATGAATGTTTATGCAGCCTGTAAAGCAGGACGTTGATACTGCCTGCAGTGTTCTTCGGGAGACCGTAATTCGAATTCTTTCTCATCACGAAGAACAGCAAAGATGATGTTGCACACTTTGTGCATTACTGCACCAAGAGCTACCATCTTTGGTTTTTGCCCGGATTTCTTCTCATAGTATTCACGAAGATATGGGTTAATGCCTTCTCCATTGCGTTTAGTGCGTATGGATGCCAGTGCTACTGCGAAGACAGCGCGGCGGGCGATTCTGGAGCCTCGTTTGGTCATATGCATTTCAGTGCCAACGAACTTACCAGACTGATTTACTTCCGGATCAAGTCCGAAGTAAGCGAATAACTGTTTTGGATTGCGGAATGCTGAAAAATCACCGATTTCGCACATGATGGTCACAGCAGTAAGAAATCCAACCCCTTTAATGGTATCAAGCCATTTAATCTGCTGGATAAACTTTTCGGATTTATTGAACGTTACCAGCTGATGGATCCGCTGCAAAATAGAATCCAAGGCAGAGTCAAGCTTCTCGATAAGGTCAAGAGTCAGAGAGATGTTGAAATAGATACTATCAATCTGGCATCCGAAAGTTTTTGCGGCTGTTGCGGCGGCACAGAGCTTTTCATAGCGCTCGGCAGCTTTTGAAAGTCCTTTTCTTGAGGCTTTTGATATTTTTTCAATCATGGTCTTTTTATGACCACGGAGTATTTTATCCGGAGTACCATACTGACGGAGAATCATGGTAGATGTTTTGCCAGTGACATCACAAAAGATGTCCAGATACTGTGGAAAAACGGTATGCAGATCGCCCTTAAGTTTGTTGATGTGAGCAGACCGTTCATCGGTCAGATCATAATACTTGCGTGTAAGGGATCGAATCTCAAGGACCAGCTTTGCTGGGAATTGAGATACAGGGATATCACCGGATAATCCCAGCTTTGCAATACCAATGGAATCAACTTTATCATTTTTTACTTTTCTGATACTTGTATTATTCGCAGAATGTGTAATAATAGGATTGATTATGGAGACGTGAAAACCACAATCAACAAGGTAGCAGAAGAGCGGGAAGTGATAGATCCCAGTGGATTCCAGAAAGGTGCGACTTTCTAAGGAATGTAGCTCTTCTGCTTTTTTTATGGCAGAAACGGCCTTTTCCAGAGAATCCGGTTTATTGTGTGTAATTTTAAAAGGTTTTTGGATTACAGAGCCGTCAGGTGCAACGATGGTCATGAAACTAAAGGCAGAACCGACATCGATACCGACGGAAATATAGTTTTTGTTGTACATTGTAAGCTCCTTCCGATAGGGTTCCATAAAAACAATGAATACACTACCTGGCACGTGATACGGGTATAGCTTAATTGCTCCCAACCAGCCTAAAACATAAATTTTCATTGATGGAATGACTGTCTAAAGTTACGGGTATTGCTGGACATAAGCCAGCTCCCTAGGAGGCGAACGTCCTTTTCCCTATTCAATGGAATATAATACCTTATGTAACAGACGAAGTCTAGGAGTGAATAATTATACTAAAAACATGTAACTTATACACGTATCTTTGGTTGGAATGAAATCAGAGGAGAATCCTCCTACCAACCTTGATATAGATTAAATAATGATGTAGAAGACTGCTATTGGTCTATGACTACATCATACCAGGTGGTGAATTTTAGATGAATTTTGAAGATGAATTTGATGTAGTACCACCAGAAGGAAATGTCTTTGTGAACCATGAAATAAATGGACGGAGCGGTCATTTGGGACATGCTTTGGTGGAGTATGAGGAAGGAAAAATTTTAGCTTTTTACCCTAATTGCTCACTTGATGAAAAGGGACATTCTGCGGTAGGATGGATGGAGTATAAAAGGTCAGAGGATTATGGGGAAACATGGTCACAGCCCTATATCTTTCAGCCGTCATTAAAATTGCTACATTCTGAGATGAAATACTCCGCCATGTGTGAAAAGGCAATAGTGAATGAAAAGGGAGATATTATTGTATATCAATTAATATGTGATATATCAAATGATCCACAGTGGCAACCCTATATGGTGCCATCTTATTCAATTAGCCGAGATAAAGGAAGCACATGGAGCAATCTGCGTCAGATAGGAACACGTCGAGGACGTATTTATGATGCGATGTATCAGGAGGGAACAATTTTTCTGCTTTTATTTGTCAATGATGCGACGGTTGATTGGACAGGTCAAACCACGGATCATTATTATTCACTTGTGGTTAGTGAAGATGGTGGAGAAAACTATTATGAAAGAAGCAGAATTCCAATTCCGTCGCTGCATCATGGATATGGAAGCATGATGTTTCTGGAGGATGGCCGTCTGATTGTGTACAATTATAATCTGGATGATGAATATAATCTGTCCTATGTGTTAAGTGAGGATAAAGGAATGTCGTGGGGACAGGCAGGTACAACCTTTGTGGCAAAAAAAATCCGGAACCCACAGGTTGTAGGCTTCGAACATTTGTATTTTCTTCATGGCAGAAGCGGAAATAATGGCGAACAAGCAGGAAATTTTGTCTTATATTGCTCGGAGGATGGAATTCACTGGGATGAAGGAAGATATTTAAAAGTCCGTACAGAGGGATTAGGGGCTTATTCAAATAATTTGGTCATTGGGAAAGGAACATCCCATGAGAAGCTCCTGATTCAGGCATCGCATGCTTACAAAGATAATCAGACTAATGTTCTGCATTGGCAAATAATTAAAAGAAAGGTGTAAAGATAATGAAATGTATAATGAATCCGAGACCGGATATCCAGGAGGAACTGATCAAACCATATAAAGAAATGGAAGATGTTTATTCCCTTTCCTGCGTTGTAGGGGATGCAATGGAGAGAGAGCAGGTAATGCGACATGATATGAAGCCCAAATCCATCAATAAAAAAATAATTGGTCCGGCTATTACTGTAAAGCTGACAGCAGGAGATATCGTGGATTGCCTGTGTGTATTTGAAATTGCCAGACCTGGGGATGTTATTGTAATTGATGCATTTGGAGAAACGGAAACCTCAATTTGGGGAGGACTTATGTCTGGACTTGCAAGAAATGCCGGTATAGCAGGCGCTGTGATTGATGGCAGCTGCCGTGATACAGATGAGGCAAAGATGCTGGAGTTTCCGATAACTGCCAAGGCGTCAGGACCTAGAGCAGCGCATACAGCATATTCGGGAAGGAAGGAACCTATTGCGGTAAATGTTCCTGTCTGTTGCGGAGGTGTTATTGTAAATCCAGGAGATTTAATTGTTGCGGATGAAATCGGTGTTGCGGTAGTTCCGTACAATGAGCTGGAAGCTGTATATAAAAAGGCACGCGCTCAGGCAGATCTTGAAATTGCAACAAGAGAAGAAATTCTGAGAGGAGCAACCGTTGATGAATTGCTTGCAAAATTCGGAAGAATATAATCATGAATTGAAATATATCATTACTCTTGATGGTGGTACAACGAATACCCGGGCATATTTGTGGAGACAGGATGGTTCTTTTGTTTCTTCTAAAAAAGAAAGAGCAGGTGTCAGGAATACCGCTATGGATGGATCTGATCAGGTGATCCGTGAAACGGTAAAAAGATGTATTGATGGCCTGATAGAAGAAAGTCATATAGAAGAAAGTCAGGTTCAAGGGATTTTTTGCTCGGGGATGTTAACCTCTAATGTGGGACTTGAAGAAATTCCATATTTATGCGCACCTGTTGATGAAAGGGCTTTGTGCAATGCAATAGAATGCCGCTTCTTTAATGACATTACCAGAATACCTTTTTACATGATTCCGGGAGTCAGGAACCATGTAGAGAATATCGGAATAGATACGCTGGAGCAGATGGATGTTATGCGTGGAGAAGAAACAGAGGCGGTGGCTTTGTTGAGGGAGCGTGGCAAGGGCGAGGATCTGATTTTTGTTTTACCAGGCTCCCATACTAAAATAATATATGCAAATGAAAAAGGGTTTATCTGCCGTTGTAAGACAACCATGAGTGGAGAACTGCTTGATGCTTTGTTTTTCCATACGTTATTAAAGGATTCACTTCCGGATTTCTTTGTCGGTGAAGAGGAATATGATTATCAGGCAGTGTCAGATGGAGCTCGGACGGCACAGAAGAATTCATTTACAAGTGCAGCTTTTAAAACACGTATTTATCAAAAATATGTACATAAAGATAAAAAGAAGGCAGCCAATTTCCTGTTAGGGGTATTGATGTATTACGATTGTCTGAGTATATGTGAGTTTAAGAAGACAGAGGCTTTGGAGGAGGTGCAGTTTGTTATTGCAGGTAAGCGGATAATTGCACAGGCTGTTTATGATATATTAACAGATATTATGCAGGAAAAGAAGGTTCATCTTTTGGATGAGGACGAACTGATGGCGGCGAAAGGGGCATTTCGTCTCGCAGAATTATATTATAAATGGAAGGAAGGTGAGTAGGATGATGAGTGATCTGAAGGATAGAATTTTAGAAGAAAAGCTGATTGTTATTCTCAGAGGGTTATCGGAAGAAAAGCTGATTGCTACAGTAGATATCCTGAAAAATATGGGTATGCACTTTTTTGAGCTGGCTATTGATAACGAATCGGAATTATCAATGGAAAAAAGTCTCCGGAATATTGAAGGCTTAAGAAAGCATTACGGGGATTCCATACATATTGGTGCCGGAACGGTAATAAATAAGCTACAGGTAAAAAGGGTTGCAGAGATTGGAGGGGAGTACATTATTTCTCCGAATTTAAATGAGGAGGTAATTCGTGCTACTAAAGAAATGGGATTGGTTTCTATACCGGGAGCAGTTACGCCAAGTGAGATCATAAGGGCATATCAGGAAGGTGCAGATATTGTGAAAGTCTTTCCGGCAAATTATCTGGGAGAAGTTTATATCCGCGCGATAAAGGCTCCCCTTGACTATATTCCTATTGCTGCTGTGGGCGGAATCCGTCCGGAAGATATATCTGCATTTCAAAGTGCCGGTGTCAGTTGTTTTGGAGTCGGAAAGCAGCTTGTAGATGCCGGTTTGTTTTCAAGCTATTGTGATGAAGAAGTATTTCAGATTATAGAAGACAGAGCAAAAAGATATTTACAGGCGATTCGATAAATAAGGATTAAAGCATATACTGGAAAGGAATTAATTGTATGGCCAAATCAAAAATTAATCTGCAAAATCCGGTGTGGCTGAGTCTGGGAGCTCTTTTTTGCTGCGTGCTGTGGGGAAGTGCATTTCCATGCGTAAAAATAGCATATCCACTGTTCAAAATTTCGGATACGGGTAGCCAGATTTTGTTTGCAGGAGTCCGTTTTTTTACATCGGGAATAATTACTTTTATTGTCGGGTGCATTTTGGAAAAACGGATTTTGCGGGTGAGGAAGCTGTCGATTCCGGGGATTATCAGGCAGGGGTTATTGCAGACTACGATTCAATATACGTGTTTTCACATTAGTCTGGCATATATTTCATCATCAGAAAGTGCAATTATAAATGCTTCAAATGTGTTTATTTCTGTTATAGCAGCGCATTTCCTGCTTAAAAATGAAAGGCTATCCTGGGAAACCATCTTTGGATGTATTGCTGGATTAGCAGGAGTGATTCTGATAAATTTAACAGGAATATTAAATGGTAGTTTTTCCTTTAGGGGTGAGGGACTTATGCTGGCGGCTGCCGCATCTTATGGAATCAGTAATGTATATTTGAAAAAAATAGTAAAACAGGAATCACCGATGGCAATTACGTCATATCAGATATTGTTTGGAAGTCTGCTAATGATAATAATAGGAATCTGCATGGGAGGACGAGTACAGGTATATTCCTTAAAGGCAGCCTGTCTTCTTTTGTATTTGGCAGCACTATCTGCAGCGGCTTTCAGTATATGGACGCTGCTGTTAAAATATAATCCGGTGGGAAAGGTTACAATGTTTGCGTTTTCTATTCCGGTTTTTGGCGTGATAATGTCGGGAATATTTCTCGATGAGTCCGTTTTTTCTGTGAAAAATATCATAGCACTTGTGCTTGTTAGCGCAGGAATCGGAGTTGTAAATGCTAAACATGGAGAACAACACTACCTATAAATGTTGTTAAAAAAATCTTATTTATTCCCGGGAGTGTATCCCAAAATTCAGCTATGTTGAATTTTTGAATGCACTCTCGTTTTCTTTTTGAGCAGTTTAGTATTTTCGCTTTATTTCCAGAGAACCTGATTAAAAGGTTATTGTATTTCCTCAGCAACTTGGTAAAATAATTTCATGCCCTTTAACATCTGCTTTGTCATTTTGCTTGGGAAATCAATGAAATGATTATCTTGCCAGAATTCTGGCACAGGTAGTGATCAAAACTCTTGGAATGTAAAAAAGGAGCCTATAATGAGCAAGTTAAAGATTAAAACAAAGGAAAGACGATTTGAGACAGCCAGGGAT
>OMFC01001394.1_pt1 | contig 10087 bp, 9 predicted proteins | sample 1645531 | NCBI WGS metagenome assembly OMFC01 (sample SAMEA103958112, study PRJEB25191) | human gut metagenome | biome: human-associated habitat [ENVO:00009003]; feature: intestine environment [ENVO:2100002]; material: feces | place: Germany | collected 2013/2015 | reverse complement strand
AAAGCGCTAAAGGGGTGTGGGGGAAAACAAGAGTTTTCCCCCACAAGCAACACATCGTCTTTATTGAGCCTTTCCTCTGAAACAGTCCGGTGGACTGTTTCGGAAGCACACTACACAGCTAAATTATAGTTTTCTCTCACAAGCAGCGTTTCGCCTCTAAACAACAATTTATCAATCCGCACAAAAATCCCCGGAGAACACTCCGGGGATAATTTTAATTACTTGATTGCCGCCTTGAGCGCGTCGACCTTATCCGTACGCTCCCATGCAACATCAAGATCCTCACGGCCCATATGACCATACGCCGCCAGAGCTTTATACTGCGGCTTACGCAGACCCAGCGCCTCAATAATCGCAGCCGGTCTGAAATCGAACACCTCAGCTACTGCCGCGGAAATAACATCGTCATCGACCTTGCCGGTGCCGAACGTCTCAACGAGCACGCTCACGGGATGCGCAACGCCGATAGCGTAGGCGAGCTGAACCTGGCACTTGTCGGCAAGGCCCGCGGCCACAATGTTCTTAGCGACATAGCGCGCGGCGTAAGCGGCACTGCGGTCGACCTTCGTCGGGTCCTTGCCGGAGAATGCGCCGCCGCCGTGCGGGGCGCTGCCGCCGTAGGTGTCGACGATGATCTTGCGGCCGGTCAGGCCGCTGTCGCCCTGCGGGCCGCCGATGACGAAGCGGCCGGTCGGGTTGACATAAATCTTGGTGTTCTCGTCCATCAACTCCGCGGGAACGGTCGGCTTGATGACAAGCTCGATCATGTCCTTGCGGATCTGCTCAAGCGTCGCCTCCGGCGCGTGCTGGGTGGAGAGGACGACCGTGTCGACGCGGACGGGCTTGCCGCTCTCGTCGTACTCGACCGTCACCTGCGTCTTGCCGTCGGGACGGAGATAGTCGACAAGGCCCTGCTTGCGCACGTCGGTCAGCTTCTTTGCCATCTTATGGGAAAGGGAGATCGCGAGCGGCATGAGCTCAGGGGTCTCGGTGCAGGCGTAGCCGAACATCATGCCCTGGTCGCCCGCGCCGTTGTCGAGCTCGCTCGCGCCGCTTTCCTTATTTTCAAAGGAGTTGTCGACGCCCATCGCGATATCGCCGCTCTGCTCGTCGATGTTCGTGATAACGCCGCAGGTGTCGCAGTCAAAGCCGTACTTCGCGCGGTCGTAGCCGATGTCGCGGATGACGTCGCGCGCGATCTTCGGGATGTCGACATAGCAGCTCGTGGTGATCTCGCCCATGATGTGGACAAGGCCGGTGGAGACGGTCGTCTCGCAGGCCACGCGGCCGTTGGGGTCTTTTTCAAGGATCGCGTCGAGCACCGCATCGGAGATCTGGTCGCAGATCTTGTCGGGATGCCCCTCGGTGACGGATTCGGAGGTGAATAAACGTTTTGCCATGGTTCTTTTTCTTCCTTTCTCATTGTTGGGAAAAACAAAAAATACTCTGTCGAACCGACAGAGTATCGCGCTTTCTGCTCTTCCTCATCTTTCGATTCGTTCGTCGGATTTGGCACCTTGCCTCTTCGGGCAGGTTGTCGTGGTGTCATAGGGCCGATCCCTCAACCACTCTCGATGAAGTATTCACTTGTGGCTTTCGCCAAATCGTATTCTACCATGTTTGTGCGTTTTGTCAATCAGTTTTTGAAGATTTTGTGCAAATACTTGACTTTGTCCGGATTTATGCTACAATATTGTTCACAAATTGAATGTCATCGGGGACTTGCGGCCGCAGCCGCAGCGGTCGAGAGATGTCGGATGCGTCCGGTCAAGCAGTGACCGGACTTTTTTTATATTTTTTGAAACAATCGGAGGCTCTTCCATGCAGATTTCCCTTTCCGATCATTTTACGTATCAAAAGCTGCTGCGCTTTGTCGCGCCCAGCATTTTGATGATGATCATCACCTCTATTTACAGCATTGTCGACGGCTTTTTCGTCTCGAACTTCGTCGGCAAAAATTCGTTTGCCGCGCTGAACCTCATCTTTCCCGTCATCATGGCGCTCGCCGCCGTCGGCTTTATGATCGGCACAGGCGGCAGCGCGCTCATCGCCAAAACGCTCGGCGAGGGCAAGCCCAGGAAAGCGAACGAGATCTTCTCCATGCTCGTCATCGTGCTCGCCGTCGGCGGCGCGATTTTAAGCGGCGTGTGCATCGTTTTCCTGCGCCCCATCTCGTTCGCCGTCGGCGCGACGGACCTGACGATCGACGACTGCGTGCTCTATGGGCGCGTACTGCTGGCTGCTCTCCCTTTTTTCATGCTGCAAAACAGCTTCCAGAGCTTTTTGGCGACGGCGGAAAAGCCGCACTTCGGCCTGCGCGTGACGGTGTTCGCGGGGCTGACGAACATGGTACTCGATTTTCTGCTCGTCTACGTGTTCCCGTTCGGGCTTCTCGGTGCGGCGCTCGCCACGGCGTTTTCGCAGATTGTCGGCGCGCTCATCCCGCTTGTCTACTTTCTCCGCCCGAACGATTCACCGCTGCGCCTCACGCGTCCGCGCTTTGACTTCCGCGCCCTCGGCAAGGCTTGCTACAACGGCTCGAGCGAGATGGTCAGCAACCTTTCGACCTCTCTCGTCGGCGTACTCTATAACGTGCAGCTCATGGCGATTGCCAAGGAAAACGGCGTGAATGCCTACGGTGTTCTGATGTACGTGAGCTTCATCTTCATGGCGTTTTTCTTCGGCTATTCCATCGCCGTCACACCCGTCGTCGGCTATCACTACGGCGCGAAGAATCACGCCGAGCTCAAGAGCCTCCTCAAAAAGAGCCTGACCGTCACGCTCATCACGAGCCTTGCGATGACGGCCTCGTCCATCCTGCTGGCAAACCCCATCGCACATCTTTTCGTCGGCTACGACGCGGAGCTGTGCGACATGACGGTCAACGCGCTGCGCATCTACGCGCTCTCATTCCTCGTCTGCGGTTTCAATATCTTCGGTTCGGCGTTTTTCACGGGGCTCAACAATGGCACAGCCAGCGCGCTCATTTCGTTCCTGCGCACGCTCGTCATTCAGGTCGCCGCGGTACTTCTTTTGCCAAAACTTCTCGGCATCAACGGCATCTGGCTCGCCATCACCGTGGCCGAAGCGCTCACACTGATCGTCACAGAAACGCTTTTCCTCCTCGGACGGAAAAAATACCACTACGCATAAAGCAGATCATCCAAACAGCCGCGGTGGCTCGAACCACCGCGGCTGTGCTTGCGCTTTCTGACGGGCTGTGGCATAATAATTCTGTCAAATTCTACTTTTGGAGGTGAATGTTATGTGCTTTTGGTGGTTTATGTTACTATGCGATTTGATCATTCCTATTGTTATGGTCATTGCAGGAAGAATGATGTGGAAGCATTGCCCAAAACATATAAACAGCATGTTAGGATACAGAACAACTCGTTCAATGAAAAATATGGATACATGGAAATTTGCTCATAACTATTGTGGAAAACTTTGGTGGAAAATAGGATGGGTAATGGTTATACCATCTGCCTTGATACATATTCCGTTATACCATAGTGATAAGAATACGATTGGATTTGCAGGGATAATTCTTGTAACAATCCAATGTTTTATTATGATTCTATCAATTTACCCGACAGAAAAAGCTTTGAAAAAACATTTTAATGATGATGGAATACCCAGATAGATTCCAGTTTGTCATTGCCACATAATTGATTTTTCACCGACCGGTGCAATCACCGGTCGTTTTTTCTGCATTTTCCGCTTGACATCTCATATTGTTGTGATATTATTTTGATATCAAATTTGGAGGTGCTTTTTATGGAAGAAAAGATCATCACCGGTCACAAAAACGGCATGCTCGTACTGCTGCTCGAGCTTGTTCTCTACATCGCCGCGGTCGTTTTTCTGATCGTCGGCATCAATGCGGGCTTTCTGCCCCTTGTCGTCCTTTGCGTCATCCTGCTGTTGCTCGGCTGGATCCCACTGTGCGGCCTGCGCGTTCTGAAGCCGCAGGAGGCGCTGGTGCTGACGCTGTTCGGCAAGTACATCGGCACGCTCAAGGGCGAGGGCTTCTACTGGGTCAATCCCTTCTGCTCGTCGTTCAACCCCGCCGCCAAGACGAAGCTCAACCAGTCCGGCGATGTGGACGGCGGCCACAAGGGCACGGACCTTCTCGCTGCCATGCAGGGCGCGTCCGCCGCGGTCGAGGCAGGCGGCAGCAAGAAGATCTCGCTCAAGATCATGACGCTCAACAACGCCCGCCAAAAGATCAACGACTGCCTCGGCAACCCCGTGGAGATCGGAATCGCCGTGATGTGGCGCGTGACCGACACGGCAAAGGCCGTATTCAACGTGGATAACTACAAGGAGTATCTCTCCCTCCAGTGCGACGCGGCGCTGCGCAACATCGTCCGCCTCTATCCCTACGATGTCGCCCCGAACGTCGACACCACGGGCGACGGTCAGGCCGACGAGGGCAGCCTGCGTGGGTCGAGCGAGGTCGTTGCCGCACGCATCCGCGATGAAATTCAGGCCAAGGTCGCCGACGCGGGCCTTGAGATCATCGAAGCGCGCATCACCTACCTCGCCTATGCGCCCGAGATTGCGGCCGTCATGCTCCAGCGCCAGCAGGCCAGCGCCATCATCGACGCGCGCAAGATGATCGTTGACGGCGCGGTCGGCATGGTCGAAATGGCGCTTGAGCGTCTGGTGGAAAAGGGCACAGTCGAGCTCGACGAGGAGCGCAAGGCGGCCATGGTCTCGAACCTGCTCGTGGTGCTGTGCGGCAACCACGACGCCCAGCCCGTCGTCAACTCCGGAAGCCTGTATTAAGCGCGCCGCGCTACTTTTTGGGAGGCTGCCATGAACGACAACGCCAAAAAGCAGGTGCCCCTGCGCCTGTCCCCCAAGCTCTACGCCGCCATCGCCGCCTGGGCAGAGGACGATTTCCGCTCCGTCAACGGCCAAATCGAGTATCTTTTGACCGAGTGCGTGCGCCAGCGGAAAAAGAACGGCAAATACGTTGGCGAGGAGATCGACGTTCCGCCCGAGCTCGATCTCAAGTGAACAAGTGTTAAGAATGTGGAAAGAATTCGTTTCTTTCCGCATTCTTGCTCTTCATTCCATTCAGGAATAGTCATTTGTTCAAACTTTATTGATGACTTTTCCCCGCTGCTGTGTAATAATGTTTATAAATGTTATTTGATCGAAACGAGGTATCCCGCATTGAAAAAACTCAACCAGGCGATCGACCGCTTTTGTATCCTGCACCCGAATTTTGGCATCCCCAACCTGATGCTCTATGTTGTCATCGGCAACGTGGTGCTGGGGCTTTTGTCCAACTTCTCGAACGGCAACTTTCTGAGCTTCTTCTCCTACACGCTCTCGGGTCTTCTCCATGGGCAGGTCTGGCGGCTCGTCACCTTCGTCCTCATCCCTGAGAGCACGAGTCCGTTCTATCTTCTCATCACCTGCTATTTCTACTACTGGATCGGCTCGACGCTCGAGCGGCAGTGGGGTACGGCCAAGTTTACGACGTATTACCTGAGCGGCATTCTGCTCACCGTCATCGGCGCGAGCATCGTCAGCCTGATCACGGGCTACAGCATCCCCGTCTACGGTGCAAATTATGTCAACTTTGCCATGTTCATGGCCTTCGCGCTCCTCTATCCCGATGCGCAGGTGCTGCTGTTTTTCGTCTTCCCCATCCGCATGAAGTGGCTCGCATATATTGACGTATTCTACTTCTTCTTCGACATTGTGCGCTACATTGCCGCCGGCAGATGGTACTATTCCATCATGCCCATCGTGGCGCTTTTGAATTTCGTCATTTTCTTCTGGCCCGAGCTTACACGGTTTTGGGGACTCGAACGCCACCAGAGCAAGCAGGCCACGCACTTCCATAACACCGTGCGCGCCCAGCAGCGTCAGGAGCAGTATCAGCAGCAGACGCAGGGCTTCCGCCACAAGTGCGCCGTGTGCGGCCGCACGGACGTGACAAATCCTGAACTGCAGTTCCGCTATTGCAGCAAGTGCGCAGGGTACCACTGCTTCTGCTCTGACCACATTTTCAATCACGTCCACTTTACGGACGAGCAGCCATAAGCAAAGAGAGGCAATCATTATGGCATATACGAAAGAACAGGCGTGGGAGCTGCTCACGCAGTACAACAAGGGTGAATTCCACTTAAAGCACGCCAACACCGTCGCCGACGTGATGCGCTGGTACGCGGAAAAGCTCGGCTACGGCGACGAGGCGGACTTCTGGGAGATCGTCGGCCTTCTCCACGACCTTGATTTTGAGATGTATCCCGACGAGCACTGCATCAAGTCGCAGGAGATCATGCGTGAAAACGGTCTCGACGAGCGCCTGATCCGCGCCACCGCCAGTCACGGCTATGGCCTGCACTTTGACGGCCTTCCCGAGCCTCAGCACGAGATGGAAAAGGTCCTCTTTGCCACCGACGAGCTCACAGGCCTGATCGGCGCGGTCGTGCTCATGCGCCCGAGTAAGAGCGTCAGCGATCTTGAGGTCAAGTCCGTCAAAAAAAAGTACAAGGACAAGAAGTTTGCCGCCGGCTGCTCGCGCGAGGTCATCGAGCGCGGCGCGGAAATGCTCGGCTGGGATCTTGACACGCTCATTGAGCAGACGATCCTCGCCATGCGTGCAAGCATTCATGTCGAATAATTTCCCTGCATAACATTTTACCGGTCATCTATTACCTGCGGAAAGGAAGGTGCTTTTATGAGCGATTTTACCCCTACGCCCACGCCGAGTTACAGCGGAAAGCTCCGCAACCATATGCTGATGGTACCCGAGTGCATCAACGAGTGCAGCGGCATCCGCATCTTCGGCAGAACGATCAAGTCCTTTGTCTTTTCCACTGACGTTGCCACCATCGCAAGCGTCAATGCCGATGCGGTGATTGCCGTTTATCCCTTTACCCCGCAGCCGCGCATCGTGCGCGCCGTCATCAGCGTGGCGGATATGCCCGTGTTCTGCGGCGTCGGCGGCGGCTTCACGTCTGGCGCGCGCTCTGTCGCCCAGGCGATGGAGGCTGAGCACTGCGGCGCTTACGGCGTTGTGCTCAACGCGCCCGTTTCGGCGGATATCCTGCGCGACATCAAGTCGCACATCGACATTCCGGTCGTGGCGACCATCGTCTCCGCCACGCAGGACACCGAGGCTCGTATCGCCGCAGGCGTCGACATTTTGAACGTCTCTGCCGCGTCGGAAACGCCGCAGCTCGTCGCCGCGCTCCGCGCCCGTCATCCCGAGATCCCCATCATCGCCACCGGCGGCCCGAAGGATGAGACTATTCGCAAGACCATCGCGGCAGGCGCGAACGCCATCACCTACACCCCGCCCGACAACGGTGTGCTGCTGGCTGAGATCATGCACGCACACCGCGAGCGCTACCGGTAAGCTACATATAAAAAATGCTGGCTCTTATGAGCCAGCATTTTTCTTTTATCTTCACGCTTCCTTGTTCGACACAAACTGGTAGCTGCCTTTGCTGCCCTTCAGCGTGACGATCCCCTTTTCACCGCTCTCCTGCTCATAGGTGAGCGTGATAGTCCCGTCCTCGTTCTGCTCGAGCGAGGTGACCGTGCAGCGCTGGAAATTCGTATCGCCGTGGAGCAGATAATAGGCGTCGTACTCCTCGAGATAGATGAACTGGTCGAGATTCTTTTTGTTCGTCTCGTCCAGTGCCACGCCCAAATACTCCTGCAAAAAGGCGTCCATTTCCGTTCTCTGCGTTTTGATGGGATAATGCTCAAACGCCACCGGGCCGATTGCTGTCTGTTCTGCCTCAGTGACCTCTTCCTGTATTCCTGTCGGGCCATTATAGAAGAGCTCATAGAGGTCGATGTCCGCGGCGGTGTCGTAATAGCTGCTGAGCAGCATATTCGTCATGCACACGCCACTGCCCACATTGAAAAATTCCGTGTTGAACCATTCGATGTCCACCGCAGACGTCTCATCATCCGGCGGCGGTACATCGTCCGCGGGCTTTGTGCCGCAAGCAGTCAGTGCGCAGCACAGGGTAAAAAGCAGCAGAAAGATTTTTACTCTCTTCATTTCTCTCATCCTCCGTAAAAGTGGTCCTATATGATCGCTTCTGCGGCGCGGCCGCACTTTTTACGCCATGGGACTCCCCTCCCTCTCTCCTATTCTCTCAGTACGGGCACGGGAACGCGGAGAACACTGCGTGGCCGTCGACGAGGGTAAATGGATATTCGTAGGCTTCCGTTTTGCCGGTATCCGCCCACGCCTGCGCGGTGTCGTCCCACGCAAGCAGCGTGACCGTCTGCGTCAGCACGCCGCTGTCGCCGTCGAGCGCAGCCGTGCACGTGTATCCGCCCAGGCTCTCGTTGCCGCCGCGGCCTGCGGACATGACATAGAGTCTGCCGTCAATATCACGGTAACGCTGCTCAGTGCTGCCCAGCCATTCGTCGGCAAGTTCCGGTGTGACATACCGCAGCAGCAACGCACGGAGGCCCTCCAGCGTTTCCACGCCCTTGATGTCCGCCAGATCATAAAGATTGCCGTCGACCTCGGCTGTCACATTGTAATCCATCGGCGGATCGTCCATATAAAACCACGACCACAGCGTCGCCGCCGCCTTGAAATCCGCTGTCACGGTCTGCTCCTGCGAGACGTCTAAAATCGTCTTCGCGTGCTCACTGAGCGCGTTGTAGAATTCGCTGTACGGCACCGAGAACACCTGCGGCCCCGCCGCATACGGCGCGATGACGTACTGGTCGAACGTGACCGTCAGGCCGTTTTCCGTAAAGTTCAGCGTCGCGAGCGTGGGGAAATCCTGCAAATAAGAGTCATAATCGTCAAAATATCCTTCGCTGAGGCCCTTTTGCGCGATCTGCTCGTAGATATTCCAATAAATGCTCTCCTGCAGCGAGTTTCCCTGCAAATCGCCCTCCTCCGAGGCCAGCGCGTCCAGCGTCAGGAATTCGCCCGTCGTCAGATCAAAGCTCCACGCGCGGGTGGCGGAATTCGGATGCACGCCGCCGTAGTAGGTGTAGTTCTCCGCCGCGATGCTCAGGAGCTTCCCCTCGGTCATGTAGGTCTGCGTCAGGCTCAGCTCGTTTGTCCAGTAGCTTCCGTTCAAAAAGACCGATGTGCCGTTTTCCGCGTAGAGCTCCTTGGCCTCCGCGGCCATCTGCGCCGCCTCGGACTCAAGACCCGCGAGCACGTTGTTCATCTCCGTGTTGAAGGCATTCTGCGCCGTGAACTGCGCGGGGTTTCCTGCACCGCCGTTCGCCATCACGTTCTCCGCCAGCGTGTAGAGCTCGCCGTCCTCCGTGCGCAGTTCGAGCACCGGCAGTTCGTAGCGCTCCGCCAGAAGCACCGTGCCGTCGTCGGCCTTGTACTCGTTTTCGTAAACTTGCGTCGCGACTTCAAAGTGCAGCGCGCTCGCCTGCGGCGGCGCGTTGTCCTCCGGCCCGCCGGGCGCTCCTGCGCCGCAGGCGGTCAAATTCAGCGCCAGCACGCAGCAAAGCAGCAGCGTCATCCATTTTTTCATTCTGTTCTCCTTTCGAGGTCTCGGTTCCTTGCTCAAACGATCACAGGCCCCTCCGTCCACGCGCTGCTGCCTCTGGCCGCGCACAGCTCGGGATAGGCGAGCACGTATTGATCCGCCGCGCGCGCCGTCAGAGCGAAGAGCTTCTGCGCCTCCTCGCTCAACGCGCGCACATCGGCGCTCTTGGTCAGCACCGGTGCGCTTCCCGTTTTTTTGATCGTTTTGAGCAGCTTTCGTCCCCGCTCATTGCACGCCAGCACGCGCAGATAGGGGACCTCCGGCGGCACATCTGCCGCCGTCACGTCCAGATACGCCGCAAGCAGCATCCGCCGCAGCCGCGCATAGGCATAGCGCTTCGTCTTCACCGCGGAGAGCAGCTCGTCGACGGACGCTGCCGTCCGCGCTGCGTCATAAAACCGGCGATAAAGGCCTTCATTCCCGCTGTCATAGCGGGCGAAGTCCTCCTCGCACATCGCGCGCAGCCGGGAAAGCACCGCTCGCTCCGCATTCTGCATCGTCACCGGCGCGCGGCCCGCTGCGCATTCGCGCGCATAGATGGCGGCGCTCTCCGCCGTCAGATACGCGGA
>OMFC01001389.1_pt1 | contig 10114 bp, 12 predicted proteins | sample 1645531 | NCBI WGS metagenome assembly OMFC01 (sample SAMEA103958112, study PRJEB25191) | human gut metagenome | biome: human-associated habitat [ENVO:00009003]; feature: intestine environment [ENVO:2100002]; material: feces | place: Germany | collected 2013/2015 | reverse complement strand
ACGGAAGAAAATACAGTGCTGGCTTCCCGATTTGAAGTACAGTGACGCTGCGGCGGCGGAGAGGTACAGCAGTGCTCCGGACTACTTTGAAAAGGCGGTGCCTGCCATCGAGCAGATGTTCCGGCAGACAGGTCCCTATGAAATCGGTGCCGACGGTATATTAAAAAAAGGTGTTCTTATCCGCCATCTTATTTTGCCGGGGCAGATGAAAAACACGAAAGGCGTTTTGGAATATGTGGCGGAAACGTTTCGTAAAGGGGATGTCCTTTTCAGTCTTATGCGGCAGTACACGCCTCACGGAAGAGCGGAAGAGTTTCCGGAAATCAACCGCCGGATTACCGATGAAGAATACGAAGAGGCGGAAGCGTACATGGAAGCGCTCGGCATTGAAGACGGCTATGTCCAGCAGAAAGAATCTTCTGATCAAAGTTTTATCCCCGTTTTTGACGGGACAGGGGTGGAACGCGCTGCGGAAAGCAATACAAAAAAATAAAGCATCAATGAAAAACGTCCGCAAAATACCGCGGGCGTCTTTTGACATGCCTTTTGATTTGAAACGCTTTTTACTTGTGTAATTTCCTCATGAATGCTTCTTCATCCACAAGGAAACGGGTGTGCTCCGCCTCACCGATGGCGCCGTTTTCATCAGAGGCGGTGATGGTGAAAGATATTTTCTTTCCTCTGACCGCCGTCACGGTGGCAGTCGCTTTGATCGTTTGTCCCACGGGGGTGGGCGCGTTGTGGCGGACGGCGATGAAACCGCCCACCGTAGTCTGTTTCGGCGGCAGGCAGGGCACAAGGGCGGCAACGGCAGCCTCTTCCATAAGGGCGGATAAAACAGGAGTGGCAAGGACTTGCAGAGAGCCGCTTTTGACGGCAAGGGCAGTGTCTTTTTCCGTGACGGTCCGGCTGGCGGTACCGGCAGTTCCGATTTTGATTTCCATAGGAGTTCCTCCTTTGCTGATGGACCTATTGTAGCACGGCGGAGAAAAAGCGGCTATTTTCAGAGTTGTGGTATAATAAACCAGTCATGAAAACAGCGGAAGGCAGCGATGGTTTCTGTCCTTCCACGATTGAAGCAAGAGAGGTTTTATGAAGGAAATATCTTTTATAAAAGATAAAAGGAAATACCTGCATGGGGTAGTGCTTGCTTTTGCGGCGCTGGCGGCGGGCCTGTTCCTCTATTTTTATTTCTTTTATCACGGAACGGCGGATGGAACGGTAATGGTGGAAATACCGAAGAATGCCACGGGGCGGGAAATCGGAGAAATGCTTGAGGAGAAAGGCGTTATCAGAAGTGCCACCGTTTTCCGTGCCATGCTTTTGGCCACGGGAAACGGGAAGGCGCTCAAAAGCGGGTACTATACATTCCGGCGTGGTTCGACGGTAGCGGAAACGATTGCGGATCTGAAAAACGGAAAAGAAGAAGTGGTGAAGATCACTGTGCCGGAAGGCTTTACCGCAGTGCAGATTGCAGATGTTCTTCAGAAGGCGGGGCTGGAATGCTATGGGGATTTTCTTCATGAAGCGGAAACTTACGCGCCTTTTCCATACATGTACGGTCCTGAGGCGGCAAAGGTGAAGGGAGAAGGATTTCTTTTCGCCGATACGTATGAAATTCCGAAGTCTTGCTCCGCCCGGCAGATTGCTGACATGATGTATCGGCGCACGGATGAAATGCTTACGCCCGCATTGCGCAGGAGGGCGGAGGAGAAGCATCTTTCTGTTCATGCCCTCATGACCATCGCGTCCATGGTGGAGCGGGAAGCGCGGTTAAAAGAAGATCAGGTGCCGATCGCTTCTGTCATCCTGGCGCGTCTGGAAAAGCAGATGCCTCTTCAGATTGACGCTACTGTCCAGTATGCATTGGGCAGGCAGAAAGAGGAACTGACCATAGCGGATACGAAAATTGATTCGCCTTACAACACATATGAACGGCAGGGGCTTCCGCCCGGCCCCATAAGCAGTCCCGGCATGGATGCCGTCCGTGCGGTGCTTGACGCGGCGCCCGGAGAGTATCTTTACTATGTGGCGGAAAAAGACGGCCGCCATGTCTTCACGAAGACGCTTGAAGAACATCAGGCGGAAATCGACCGGATCTATGGGACAGCCGACTGATATGGCCATGATTGCGGATCTGAAAAAGGAACTGGAGCGGGAAGCGGAAGAAGAGAATATTCCCATTCTGCGCAGGGCGGAGAGGAAGCTGCTGCTGGAAGCCGCGGCGGCAGCCGACCCGAAGAAAATACTGGAAGTGGGGACGGCCACCGGCTATTCCGCCTTGCTTCTGGCAGAACGTTTTCCCCTGGCGGAAATTGATACCATAGAAATAGATGCCCTGCGGAATGAACGGGCTGTATCCATCATGCAGGCGGCAGGATTCGAGCGGCGTGTCCGGTGCCATTTGGGGGACGCGGGAGAAATGCTTTCTGCACTTGCAGGGCCGTATGATTTTGTTTACCTTGACGGGCCGAAAGGGCAGTACCTCCGCCATTTGAAACTTATTGAGCCGAAATTATCAGAAAATGCGGTTATTGCGGCAGATAATGTTCTTTTCCGCGGACTGGTGCGAAGCGGGGATCCCGTGGCCCATCGGTACAGGACGCTTGTCACACGCCTGCGGGAATACCTCGAATATGTGGAGGCTCATTATGATACGGTTATCCATGAAGAGGGAGACGGTCTTGCGGTGTCAAGGAAGATAAGGAATAAGGGAAGAAAGGAAAACAAGTGGAAAGAATGGAACTTCTCGCGCCGGCGGGAAATATGGAAAAGATGAAAATGGCGCTCCTTTACGGGGCGGACGCGGTATACATGGCGGGGAAAGCTTTCGGTCTCCGTGCGTACGGCGGCAATTTTACCCGGGAAGAAATGAAAGAGGCTGTGGAGTATGCCCATTCCATGGGAAAGAAAGTGTATATCACGGTCAATATCATTCCCCGGAATGAAGATCTGGAAGGACTTGACACATACCTGAAATATTTACAGGATATTCATGCGGATGCCGTCCTGATTTCCGATCTCGGCGTATTTGATATCGCCCGTGAAGCAGCGCCTGATTTGCCGGTTCATGTGAGCACGCAGGCGAGCGCGGCAAACTGGCGCACTGTCAGGAGATGGAAAGATATGGGCGCGTCCCGCGTCGTCCTTGCCAGAGAAGTATCCCTTTCGGAAATGGCGGATATCAGAAAACGGGTGAATATCGAACTGGAAGTATTCGGCCATGGGGCGCTCTGTATTTCCTGGAGCGGCCGCTGTCTTTTATCCAATTATTTTACAAACGGGAAACGCCAGTCCAACCGGGGTGAATGCATCCAGGCATGCCGGTTTAAGTATTCCGTGATGGAAGAGTCCCGACCGGGCCAGTATTTCCCTGTGGAAGAAGATGAGCACGGCACATATATTTTCAACAGCAAAGATCTCTGCATGATCGACCATATCCCCGAGCTTATCAAAGCGGGCGTTTCTTCTCTGAAAATTGAAGGCCGCATGAAGAGCGTCTACTATGTGGCGGCGGTTGTGGCAGCGTACCGGAAAGCGATTGACTCGTACTACGAATTGGGAGCGGCATTTTCCGTTCGTCCGGAATGGCGGGAAGAACTGGAAAAGGTATCCCATCGTCCTTACACGACGGCTTTCGCGTTCCAGAACCCCGACCATTCCGCCCAGGAATATATGAAGTCCCAGCCGGAGCAGCCTTATGATTTTATTGGCCTTGTTCTGGAGCAGGATAAAGGAAACGGTACGGTGAAAGTGCAGCAGCGCAACTATTTCAAAGCGGGAGAGGTCGTTGAATGTCTTACTCCGGCAGGTGATGTATTTCCTGTCACGATCGGACATCTGATGAATAAAGACGGTGAAGAGGCGGCAGCAGCGCCCCATCCGCTGGAAGAGCTGACGATGGTGACAGAGCAGGATCTGCCGCCGTATACCATTCTCCGGAGGCGCGCCCGTGGATAGCAGAGTCTATATAGAAATCGCGCCGGGCGATGTGAACTACGTCAATCGTATCATGGAAGGATATGAATATCTCGGCATTCTGACCACCATTGATTCCCGGCGGGCAACCTGCTGTATCAACGCTACGGCGGACACACGAAAAGAAGTCGTCGAGATTCTCACCCATCTGGATACGGAAGTGAAAATCCTGGCGGACAGAGAAGAAGCGGAAGCAGGATTGAGGTAAATATTTCTTTTGGAATATGATAAAATAAATGTAGAGATAAAGAACGGGAGGGATCTGTATGGCAGCGGCGGAAAGAATTGCTGAATATCTGAAACAATGCGGTGTGTTTTATCTGGCTACTTTGGACGGTATCTGGCCGCGCCTCCGGCCGATGAATAATGTCTGTGTCTGCGGCGGTGTAATCCATTTCCTTTTCAATAAAGACGATGAGATTTACGGGCAGCTTCTTTTGAATGACCGTGCGGAAATCTGCGCTACCCATCCGGATCAGTCGACTATCTGTATATCCTGCAAACTGCGGGAGGATAAAGGGGAGGAACCGCGGCACGCTATGATAAGGAGCTGTGAGGAGTCTCTGGACGGGATCCGGAAAGACGGCAGGTATACCGTGTTCAGGCTGGCATCGGGAAACGCGGTCATCACGGATTTTACCGGAAAGACGGAAGAAATTGAATTATAAAAGAAAGCGCGCTTGTGACGGGCGCGTTTTTCATTTTCTGAAAGACCGGCGGGGAAGTGCTATAATGGAGTCTAAATACGAAGGGCTCCCGGAAATAAAAGGTTCATCATGGATTTCCGGCAGCTTTTCTATCTGCTGATAAGAGTGGCGCTCTGCATGAGGGGGAACGGTAAGACGTCATCCAGCGTGCCAGCGAAGGACCTATACCTGTGGTGAGGAAAATGAAAAACGATAAATCTTGAGAATAAGTATATAAAGAAAGGTGGAATAAAAATGAATGGCTTAATTACCGATTTATACCAATTGACGATGGCGAATGCCCTTTTTAAGAAGAACCGCCATGAACGGAAAGTCGTGTTTGACCGTTTTTACAGAAAGAATCCTTTTAACGGCGGCTACACCATCGTAGCGGGACTTGAGCATCTCCAGCAGTTTTTGGAAAAATTCCGTTTTGATGAAGAAGATATTGCCTACCTGAAAAGCCTGCATATTTTTTATCCCGCCTTTCTTGATTATCTGGAAAACTTCCGATTTAAAGGAGACATTTATGCTGTACCGGAAGGCACTGTAGTCTTTCCCGGCGAACCGCTTCTTCGTTTCCATGGCACTACGACAGAAGCCATGCTTCTTGAAACAGGTCTATCCATGATTATGAACCATGAAAGCCTCATTGCCACGAAAGCGCGCCGTGTGCGCACTGTAGCGCCGAAAGACGCCCTGATGGAATTCGGTCTCCGCCGCGCGCAGGGACATTCCGCCGGACTCTGGGGTGCGCGGGCTGCTATGATTGGAGGGTTCGACGGCACATCCAATGTGGAAGCGGGAAAACGGTTCGGCATTCCTGTCCTCGGTACGATGGCCCACAGCTGGGTCATGAGCTTTGAAGAAGAAATAGACGCTTTCAGGGAATACGCCGGCCAGTATCATGACAACCTTATTCTTCTGGCCGATACCTACCATGTTCTTGAAATGGGCGTACCCCATGCAATTCAGGTATTTAAAGAACTGAAAGAAGAGGGGAGGCTTCCCGGGAAATACGGGATCCGCATCGACAGCGGAGATATCGCCTATCTTTCTCAGGAAGCGACCCGCATGTTTACTGAAGCCGGCTTCCCCGATGCCATCATTTCCGGGTCCAACGACCTTGACGAATACACGATCCAGTCCCTCAAAGCGCAGGGCTGCACTGTCACCTCGTGGGGGGTGGGTACGAAAATCATCACGGCCGACGGCACTTCTGCGCTGGGGGGCGTCTTTAAAATGGCGGTGAAAGAAGCGGACGGCGAAGAGATTCCTGTTATGAAATTTTCCAATGACGTGGAAAAAATGACAAACCCGGGGATCAAGACAGTCTATCGTTTCTATAAAAAGGATACAGGAAAAATGATTACCGACCTTGTCTGCCTCCATGATGAAAAAGCGGCGGACGGCGGCGACTTCACCCTCGTCACGGAATCGGCGAAATGGCGCAGGAAAGAGCTGAAAGCAGGCACTTATACGGTGGAGGAACTGCTGAGGCCTGTCATAGAAAACGGAAGGAACCTTCCGCTGCCCGTACTTCCTGAAATCATCCGCTATGCAGATAAGCAGATGGACACACTCTGGCCGGAATACACACGTCTCCTTAATCCTGATTTGATGGAAATCAACTTGTCTGACAAGCTGCAGACATTGAAGAGTGAACTTATCCGCCGCGAGTTGGGAGAATAAAAAGGCGGTTTTCAGATACAGGCTTTTCAAGCTGTGCCTGCGGCTCCCCTCATCACGTGTATAGATCCTTTACATTCGCTTCGGATGACGCTTACTGTTTTCCTCATTATGACGCCTTTTCCTCCAATCGTCATTCTGAACAGGGGGAAGAATACTGTGAGAGAAAGACGGGAAACGGGATGGTGACACAGAGTGAAGAATCTATTACTCTGCATGACGGGTCTGATATAATGAAAGAAAATGATTAAAGACAGCTCATGAAAGGAGCATTTATGAAAAAATGTATATGTGCCATGGCGCTCACGCTTGCTTTGGCAGCAGGCGGACTGTCTCTGGCATCCGATTTAAAAATGGCGGACGGACATATTCTTCCGCTGGGAAATGAGATGACCATCCGGGAAGCAGATAAATCATATGTGGGAAAAGAACTGCAGAAAGAGTGGAACCAGGAAAAAGTAGAGAAAGAAATCCTTCCTGCTGTCAAGCGGATGGGACTATTTGGAAAAGGCGATACAGTTCATGAAAAAATGATGGCCGAGCAGCTCGGAAAACTTTTTGCAGCCGGCAGATTTTCCCAGCTGCAAATGGAGACGAAGGATGCTTTTCATCAGGCGGCTGTTGTATCTGTAAAATTGGAAAAGAAAGATATCGCCGGCTGGAATGAAATCATCAGGGCCATGGAAAAAGCCCATCCGGAAAAAATTGATATCCTTGGAGAGAACCGGACTTTGAATCTTGAAACCATCCGGGAAAGCATGAAAAAAGAAGACAGTAACAATCGTTTCGTCTATAAAAAAGATGGACAGACTGAGTTTGTTTATGGAAGCATGTTTCTTTTTGTGGAACAGTACGGGGTGGAAGCGCCTTTTTATGTCTTTTTCATCGCGTCAGCAGATAAAGGGCAACTTGGAGCCACTGCCATTTATACCAATCAGGCCACAGGCCGGATTATAGAACCTGTTTTAGTAAAAGGCGCGGAGGGACTTCGATGAAAAGACTCGTGACAGCATTTTTGGCGGCGGGGATTACCGTTTCATCCATGACCGCTGTTTTTGCAGAACCTGCCCATAAAGAGACGGGTACAGGCACGGCGGCCGACAGGCAATTGACTGCCGATTTCCGCAGAAGTCCGGGAGATGCCGTGAAAGATCTTTACAGGCAGGCAGCTCCTTTTCTTACAAAGGAAATCACTTTAAGAAATCATGCCGTCTATACACCTTTCGTCATAACGCCGTCTGTGAAAAAAATGGCGGGAAAAGAGATTCCGTTCAGTACGGAAAAAGGAGGAGTATTTCCTGCGGGACAGCTTCTCGTCGCTTCTGATGAGGGAAGCTTTGACGCCTTTGTCATGAATTTCTCTTTTTCTGAAACGGAAGAAAATAAAAAGGGAATGGATCCTTTCTTTGCGAAGGATCAAAATATGGTGTCTGCAGGGGCGCTTATGATGGCGAACCTTTACCTGATGGGTGCTGAACCCGCAATTAACGAACTCATCGTGGATGCCATACGCGAGCATAATAAAACGGCCCTTGTGAAACTCCCCGAAGACTTTGCCCATGTGCGTCTGCAGGACATAGAACCGATTACCCGTTTAAATGACCATACGTATACGGCAGGCGCGCGGGTCATAAGCGACGCCGACGGTTTCATCGTGCCCCTTTACATCCGGGGATACTTCATGAAAAAAGAGAATCAATACAGAGCAATCCTGGCAGTGACCAGTGACGCGGAAAGAAATTATCTGAAACCATCTCTGGAAGAACTGGCAAAAACAAGTATGAAATACTAAGATATCTCTATGAAAAGCGGAGTGAATCTCTTCTTTTTGTATAGGAGCATACAGTAAAAAAACTTTATGGAATTTTTTCTCTTAAAAGGAAGGTTGTTTTAAGGGAAAACGAAAGCAGGTCCTTTAACGGGATCTGCTTTTTTGCTGAAATATTATTTTGTGATGAGCGACAGAAGGATATCCGGATTGTCCGTGTCGTATTCGATCTGTTCCGACCAGCGCCGTATGTTTTCAGGGAGATCTCCGAATACGGCAGTTTCCATGAAGATGAAGTCTGTGCTTTGCCGGGCGTATGTCATGACGGCGTCTATGCCGTAGAACGGTTCTTTTTCCAGGGCGCGGTAGAAAATGTATTGATACACCGCCGTCAGTTCTGGGAGAGGCGCTTCGGAAAGATAGGCGTGAGCCTTTTTCAGCGTGGAAGTAAAAAATCCGGAAAGAGAGGAGAGCCTCTTTGTCCATGCTTCATCGACAGGTTCCGTTTGAGAAAGAGCGTGTAAAATGGTCCGGCAGTAAGTTTCATTGATGGTCGGCGTATAGGAGAGCGCTTCTTCGGGAAGACTGCAGCCCATAGCGGAAAGCAGCGTGGGAAAGTCGAATAGAGAAGGGGCGCTGTCTTCCATGAAAAGCAGAGGCGTGGAATTGGACAGGAGAAGCTTCACGCTTTCTTCACAGGCAAGTCCCACACCGGCCAGTTCAAAATTTCCGTTTTCCACAAAGAAACGGGGATGCATGGCACAGATATCGCAAAGATTTTCTTCTCCCGTTTCCGCAACGATGCGGCAAAGTCCGTCTTCCTGCAAAAGAGGGCATCGGCCGTCTTTCATGATGAACCGGCGGTTTCCTTTTGTGCCTGTCATGGAGGCACGGATAGTTTCACCCGGTTCACCCGTCATGACGAGATATTTCATTGCCGTGGCTTCGTCGATGTCGATGTCCCAGTTCTGCATACAGCATGAGTGGACACACCTGTCCGCCTTGCATCGGAAGTCTTTGTAAAAAGCCGGGTAAACGGAAATCATGGCATGACCCTTTCGAGAATCGCGGCGCAGCCTTTCCTTATATCACGATAGGCTGTTTCGTAATCATCAGTGTACCACGGATCGGCGACACTCCGATTTTCTCCTGTCCATTCGAGAAGGAGGGACACTTTTTTCTGCGGGTCGCCTTTGGTAAGACGGTAAAGATCGCGGCGGTTCTCATCGTCCATGCCGATGATGTAAGTACTTTCTTCGTAATCGGCAGACGTAAATATTCGTGCTTCCCGTTTAGTGAAAGGGATCCCCTTTTCGTTGAGAAGCCGGCGTACGGGGGGATAGGTGTCGTTTCCGATTTCTTCATAAGTCGCCGCGCAGGATGAAACGGAAATCAAATGTTCCAATCCGGCTTTTGCCACGAGGTCTTTCATAACAAATTCCGTCATCGGGGAGCGGCAGATATTGCCATGGCAGACGAACAGTATTTTTATCATGGAGATTCTCCTTTTGCTTTTTCATGTAACGGATTCCTCTTACCCCCAATCTTGACCGGAAAGGAAGTATGGATAACGGTAGAAAACGCTTTTGACTGCTGTAAAGCGGATATAAGCGCTATATTTATTTCTTAACCGGCACAGGGTGTTTGTGCATTTTATAGCATTCCGCATTTCATGGAAGACGCAGCTCATTATATCGGAGCTGTCGATGAGTTTGCGGCGGTAGACGATTATCCATATTCAAATCGGCCACCTGTCCCTGCCCGGTTCGTCCCGTTTCGGCGTTTTGCGCTATGATATTTGAAATGATACGGTAACTGATGAGAATAAGAAAAGAGGTGAGGATAAGAAATGCGGGATGGACGCGTTTGTCGTGAAAGTTCATGAAGAAACTTCCAAAGGAATAAAAAGGCTTTATTTATATCCGCTCTTTTTGTACACTATAAAGAAAAGCAGAAAATATTTTACTTTATATACAAGTGTAATACTTTATAT
>OMFC01001387.1_pt1 | contig 10125 bp, 5 predicted proteins | sample 1645531 | NCBI WGS metagenome assembly OMFC01 (sample SAMEA103958112, study PRJEB25191) | human gut metagenome | biome: human-associated habitat [ENVO:00009003]; feature: intestine environment [ENVO:2100002]; material: feces | place: Germany | collected 2013/2015 | reverse complement strand
ACCCAAAAGCGACGCCATATGGTCGATAAACGCGCCTGTGCCGCCGGCACAGACACCGTTCATACGCTGTTCCGGCGAACTGCCCAGCCAGGTTATCTTGGCATCCTCACCGCCTAATTCAACTGCTGTTTCCGCTTCGGGCAGCAAAGAACGAAGCGCCGCGCGACAAGCAATAACCTCTTGTACATGCGGCACCCCCATACGTTCGGCAAATCCAAAACCAGCCGAACCGGTCAATATCAACGAAAATTCCCTGCCGTCAATAATAGCGAGAATTTTCTGAATCTCTTGTAAAAATGCAGTGCTGGGATCTGACAAATGGCGAAAATAATCTTTAAAAATTATTCGCTCCTTTTCATCTAAGACCACAAATTTGATCGTAGTCGAACCAATATCGACCCCTAAATGATAAATCATCTTCTGCATATAAAATCCCCCTATCAGGAAGCAGCGTCTCTTCCTGTAGCCACAAAACTTAAAGTCAAAGTCCCCAATGGTTACAAACCTGCTTTAAGCCCGCTGTTTCTGCGCTTTATCCCCTGTATAAGCAATCATTTGCAAAGCATATTTATTTCTGTTACTTAATTCAATAAAAGGCAGCTTTTTTATAATTATATACCTCTTTAACTGGTATTATCAATGGTTTCGGCAACAAAAATCAACAAAAATACTCCATTTGTCGGATTAATAAATTACAAAATATCAAGGATAAGTAAAAACAGGATTTTACCAAATCTCTATGGATACATATAAAAACGGCAGCTTTTTTAAAAAGCTGCCGTTGGTGATGCTTTTATTCAATTACAGGGCTTCTTTAAAGGCGCTGCCGCCCACAAATTCACGTAAAATAGAGTTTTTGGGAATCAGCTCTTTATCCAGTGGTGTCACATGGCTAAGCAGTCCAAGCAGTCTTTGCGCATTAGTATAGACCGCTTCTGTTTCCGGTACGCCTTGCAGCAAAGGCTCGGCATACTTTTTCAATACTGCAAACTCATACACCAGTGTGGTATTAAAAATAATATCTGCTTCTTCCTGGAATGGGAAAATATATTTTTCTTCCCCACGGCGTACATCGTCCCACAGCTTCAAAGTCATCAGCGCGTCATGCGAACGGAACTGCGAATCACGCACCAGCCGGCGCAGCAGACGCATATCGGTAGTCTGGATACGGTTGTAATCATCCAGCGACATCGGCGTCAGGGCACTGATATAGACTTTCAGTTTATTACGGGCCGGAACAACGGCAGAAATACGTTCGTTCAAGCCGTGGATACCTTCGACGATCAGCACAGAGTTATCACTCAAAGTCAGCTCACGGCCACGGTATTCGCGCAGTCCGGTACGGAAATTGTATTTGGGTATTTTAACTGTTTCACCTGCCAGCAGACGCTTCAAATGGTCGTTGAATAATTCCAGATCGATCGCTTCGACGCTTTCAAAATCATAAGATCCATCCGCTTTGCGCGGTGTATTCAAACGTTCTTTATAATAATCGTCCATCGATATCGGCACAGGTCTGAGACCATTGACTACCAGCTGGATGCTCAATCTTTGTGCAAAGGTCGTTTTCCCCGAGGAAGAAGGACCGGCAATCAACACGAGATGTACGTCTTTGCCTTTATCAGTGATTTCATCAGCTATGGCGGCGATCTTTTTTTCATGCAGCGCCTCAGCCACCTGAATGATCACTCCGGCATGGTCCTCTTTTATAATGCGGTTCAGCTTGGCAACAGTATTGCATTGCAGCATAGTTGACCATTCTTCCATCTCGTGGAACATTTTATTGAGTTTGGGGCTGTCAACAAAAACATCCAGTTCGTTCTGACCCGTTTCCGGATAATTTATAACGATGCCGTTTTCGTAGTTTATCAGTTCAAACAGCTTCAAATAACCGCAATCCGGCAGCATCGGACCGAAAAAATATTCCATATGGCCCTTCAAGGTATAACAGGTCAGCAGTAAATCATCATCAATAGCGTGCAGCAGCTCCAAGCGGTCAGCTTCGTTCCGCTCGCATAAAATTTTTTCAGCTTCTTTTTTATTTATATGTTTATAAATGATCGGTTCAGACTTGGCTGCCAGCTCTTTCATATAGTCTTCCAAGGCCTTTAAATCGTAGTTGCTGAGTACGATATCGTTAGTGATTTCGCAAAATAAAGCGCTGCCCAGGGAATTACGGGCCTCAATTTTTACTTCCGGCCGCAGCTCTTTGATAGCTACCAGAAAAAGGAACAGCAGGCTGCGCACATAAACGCGCATCCCCTCCTCCGTATCCAGCGTTATAAAATCAACTGTACCATTTTCAAAAACAGGCTTTTGCAGATCAGTGCCAATGCCATTGAAAATACCTTCCACGATCGGGCTTTGATAGTTAGCAGCAAAGTCTCTGCTGACTTCCAACAGCGTCGTTCCTGCAGGATACTCTCTGATAATATTGTTGGGTAATGTCAATTTAATTTTCATAAATACTCCTTATGGGAAAAAAGACCGGAACTTTTTTAGCTCCGGTCTTTGATTGTTATCAATGCTTATTTTTCTACAGCCTGCATTGCAGCCTGTACTTTTGCAGCCATACCGGCGATCTTTTTAAGCGGTACTGCGCAAACGGCAATACGTACACCTGCAGCCAAAGGAACAGCAAAAATATTGTCTTCGTGCAGTTTATCACAGATAGCATCGGGATTTTTTGCCGGAATGGACAGGAAGAAGCCTGCTACATAAGGCAGCATCGGCAAGCCGCATTCTTCGGCTTCTTTTGTGAACAGGTCGGCACGTGCTTTGATCATTTGATAATAATCGTCACGCTCTTTTTCGGTAGCGGCAAGCAGTTCCGGGTCACTGTAAATATTAGCCAGAGTTTTCATTGCCGGACGGTTGATGTTGGACCAGGTCGCACGGCTGGTATATTGGTTGATGGCGGCAAATTCTTCAATGATTTCCTTAGAAGAAGAAACGCCGATCATAGCGCCGGTGCGCTGGCCATAAAGTGTAAAGCCTTTAGACATACTGTATGCCACAATACTGAGAATGTTAGCAGGCAGATTGGAAAGCTTTTTGAAGATCTTACGAACTTCTTCTTTTTCGCCGGCATAATCAATATATGCTACGTCTAAAAGCAGCGTTACAGTTTTATCAGTACCTGCAGTCGCTTCTTTGATAATGTCGATAACGCCCTGCAAGTCTCCTTCACTGAGGCTGTAGCCAGTAGGGTTATGAGCCGGAGTGTTGATCATGAGCAGCAGGCTTTTCTGTTTGCCCAAAATCTCGTTGACTTTGGCTTTTAAGGCCGGCAGATTGTATTTATTATTTTCATCCAGCATTTTATAGGTATCCAGCTTACGTCCCATATCCTGACACAAAACCTTATACGGTCCCCAGTACCAGTCGGATGTCAGCGCGGTTTCACCTGCATCCATATAGTTCCAGATAGTATGATGGATAACGCCTGTACCACCGGCAGTAGCAACAGCGGCGATATAGCCTTCAGGCCTGGAAGTGCCGAAAGCAGCAGTAATAACTTTTTCAAGATAATCAGGCAGTCCGGAAATAGGAGCGTAGGCGATCAGCTCGTTTGTCGCAAGACCACGGTAAACCTTTTCGATAGTCGGCAGACAAACAAGTTTTTCATCTTCGTCTAAAATAGCGCCGATAGTGGCATTGGTTACTTTGTCAGCACCGTATTTAGCTGCTGCGGCAACGGCAGCGGCATTAGCGCCGAAAATTTTATCCTGGGCAGATTTTCCTTTAGCATGATTAGCTGCAATACTAGTGATCATTGGTAAAAGGCCTCCTTAATTTATATAAGTAACTTTGCTTGCTTTTTATTTTGCGCCTTCCGGGAAGAAATGTTCGTGGATAGCGTTCACAGCGGTTTTAACGTCCTTTTCCGGCACCAGGCAGGAAACGCTGATTTCGGAAGTACTGATAACGTCGATATTGACGTTGGCTTTGGCAAGCGCACCGAACATACCTGCGGCAATACCGGGGCTGCCCAGCATACCTGCACCAACGATAGATACCTTGGCAACATTGACTTCAATGTCAGCTTTATCAAAATGCATCGTTTCCTTCAGGCTTTCAATAACGCTCATCGCTTCTACCATATCGGTTTGGGTAACGGTAAACAGGATGTCATTTTTATGGTCGGTAGCGCTTGCGCTTTGAACGATCATATCGACATCGATATTGGCTTCAGCCAGAGCCGAGAAGATTTTATAGGCAATGCCCGGTTCGTCGCTGACACCGCGAACGGCGATTTTTGCGACATTAGTATCGTGCGCTACACCGCGAATAACAAAGTTTTTCTCTTGCACTGTGTATTCCTCCCTAATAATAGTTCCGGGTACGTCGTTAAAGGTAGAACGTACATGGATGGCAACGCCGTTGTGCTCACCATACTCTACGGCGCGCGGCTGCATAACGCCTGCACCCAGGCGGGCCAGTTCCAGCATTTCCACAAAAGTGATCTCGTCCAGCTTCTGCGCTCCCGGTACGATACGTGGATCAGCGGTATAAACACCGTCCACGTCAGTATAGATATCGCACATATCAGCTTTCAGACCTGCCGCAATCGCAACAGCAGTAGTATCGCTGCCGCCGCGGCCCAAAGTTGTGATCTGTCCCAAGTCAGTAATGCCCTGGAACCCGGCAACGATAACTATCTTGCCTTCGTCCAGAGCCTGCTTGACCTGACAGGCCTGTACGTCTAAAATACTGGCTTTAGAATGCTTATCGTTCGTTTTGATACCAGCCTGAGCACCGGTAAAGGATACTGCGGGCTGTCCTTTAGCACAGAAAGCACTGGCCATCAGGGCAATGGAGACCTGCTCGCCTGTCGCAAGCAGCATATCCAGTTCTCTTTTCGGCATTTCGGGATTGACTTTAGCAGCTAAAGTCAGCAAATCATCAGTATGGTCGCCCATAGCGGAAACAACTAAGACGATTCTGTCGTCCGGTTGACATTCGCGCAGAATCCGGTCAACGATACCATGCATCTTCTCAGGTGTCGCAACCGAGCTGCCGCCAAACTTTTTCACTAGTGTAGCCATTTACTTCCCCCCGTTTGTTAACTTGCCACCCGGAAAAATCCATTCCAAGCGCACAGAAAGCATATATTTTCACTAACTATTATCACATTATTTAGTCTTTCGGTCAATATCTTCTACAAAATTTTCTTGATTGTATTACATTTTTACACAAAACTGCCTTTTACAGATAAATTACCGTCGCACCGGCACCGCCTTCATGCAGCGAAGCCAGCTCCAGTCTTTTGACCGCACGGTGCGCGGATAAATAGGCAGTCAGTCCGGCACGTAAAGCACCCGTTCCCTTGCCGTGAATGATACGCAGCTCCGGCAAACCTGCCAGCAGTGCATCGTCGATGCCTTTATCTACGGTCGGTATCGCTTCTTCGATCGTCATACCACGAACATCCAGTTCCTGTCTGGTAGAAGCAGTACGTGTGACCAGCATATCATGGGCATACCCCTTGCGTTTTTTAGGCCGCAGATCTTCGCTCACTTTGGTCTTCCCTTTTACCAGCAGGCAATTTTTAGCAGGCACGTTAGTTTTTAATATACCTACCTGCACTGTCACATCGCCGCCGTTAACAGCAACAATCGTACCATTTTGACGCAGTGAAGGTAAAAAGACAGTCTGCCCGACTTTGGCAGTTTCTTTTGACAACGGCGTACCTTCCGGCAATGGCGCATCTTCACTGAACTGTTTATTTAACTGTTTGCGCGCGGCTTCTGCAGCAGCTTCCAGTTTTTTCGCATCAAAGTCAGCCTTCATTGAGCGCAGCTCTTTTAAAATAGCTTCCGATTCTCTACGGCTGCTGCGGTAAATCTCATCAGCCTGTTCACGGGCTTTACGCAGCATTTCGTTCTTGCGGCGGTCAAGCTCCTGTTTCTGCTTGTGCAGCTCCTGCTTAATCCGCTCGCTTTCCAAACGCAGCATTTGTATTTCTTTGTTCTGCGATTCATATTGGCGGCGTTCGCCTTCCAGCTCGTGCAATACATCTTCCATATGCACATGCTCCTGATCCAGCAGTTTACCGGCATTTTCAACAATCTCTTCCGACAGTCCCAGCCTTCTGCTGATATTGAAAGCATTGCTGCTGCCCGGAACACCCATCAGCAATCTGTAGGTCGGCCGCAGACTGACAGGATCAAATTCCACGCTGGCATTTTCCATTCCCGTATGTCCATAAGCAAATGTTTTCAATTCGCTGTAGTGTGTCGTGATCATTGTCAGCACGCCCTGTTCATGCAAATGCTCTAACATCGCCATAGCCAGGGCAGCACCTTCGTTAGGGTCAGTACCGGCACAGATTTCATCCACCAGTACCAGATCACCGCTGCGCACTTCATTTAAAATCTCTACCAGATTAGTCATATGTCCGGAAAAAGTACTCAGACTCTGCTCAATGCTCTGCTCATCGCCAATGTCGGCAAATACATTGTCAAAAACAGCCAGCTCGGATCCCTCAAATGCCGGGATATGGAGTCCTGACTGCCCCATCAGGGTAAAGAGTCCGACGGTTTTTAAAGAAACGGTTTTACCACCGGTATTCGGACCTGTGATCAAAAGCGTATTAAAATCTCCGCCCAATTCTATATCCAGGGGCACTACTTGACTTTGATCCAGCAGCGGATGACGTCCCTGCACGATCTCGACTTTGCCGCCTAAATGCAGCATTGGCCTTACGGCTTTCTGCGCCTGCGCCAAATAAGCACGGGCACAGATAACGTCAAGATTTGTAAGAGTCTCGACGCCGGCAGTGAGCAGATCCCCGTCTGCCCCGATGCTGCCGGACAGCTGCCTCAGAATCCGTTCTATTTCCTCTTTTTCTTCGGCCATATATTTTTTGATATCATTATTCAGGTTGACAACAGCCATCGGCTCAATAAACAGGGTTGCTCCACTGCCGGACTGGTCGTGAACGACGCCCGGAAAATTGAGTTTATATTCCTGTTTGATCGGAATGACATATCTGTCTCCGCGTATAGTTACCAGCGCGTCCTGGAAATATTTTTGATTATTGGGATCGTGCAGGACTTTTTCCAGCTGTTCACGCACACGGTTTTTCGCTATCTGAATGCCAGTCCGTAAGCCGCCAAGCTTTGTCGAAGCACTGTCTTTGATCTCGCCTTTTTCAGAAATAGCATTCTCCAGTTGTTTTTCCAGACGCGGCAGCGACTGCAAAGCTTCGGCATAGGCTGCCAAAGTCGGTGCCAGCTCACTCTCCTCCTGTAAAAAGGTCTTGATCTGACGGATCGCCGCAGCCGTACTGCCGATCTCCATTAAGGTTTCAGCTTCCAGCACAGCCCCTAATTGGGCATGCTTAACAGCAGCCACAATATTATGCGCGCCGCCAAAGGGGAATCTTTTCCCTTCATCCAGCAGGCGCAGTGCCTCGGCTGTTTCCTCCTGCAATCGCTTAACGATACTGAACTCACTTTCTGTGCGTATCGCTAAAGCCTGCGCCTTCCCCAGCGAGGTGGCCGTTTTGCTGGCCAGCAGCGCTTTTACTTTATCAAATTCTAATGTCTTAACAGCAAATCTTGCCATAATTACTCCTTATAATACGCCGCGGAAATAATGCCCCCTGGTCGTATGCGGCAGGTTTTCCGCAACTTCGCGGTCACCTCGCAGCACTTCCTTATACAGCGTTACCAATGATGCAGTTTCTTCATTAGTATAATTACGCGCGTCTAAACGCAGCCGGCCAACGCCGATACTTTCCATATGCTTGATATTGGTCAGCATCGACAGGTCATGCGCATTTAAAATATGCATTCGGCAGTTCTGATCGGTAACTATAGGAAACTTCGCATCCTTGCGGTCGCTCAAAAACAACTGCTCCCGGCAGTTAAATTTACAGGCGCCCTGATGCAGATCACCTAAAAAGCTGCCGCCTACACAGTATTCCGAAACCATCATTTCAATCCGACCCTGCACCATACATTCCACAGGAACGGGGCTGACTGCGGCTAAATGTTCTACCTGCGCCATTGTCAGCTCGGCTGACAGGGTTGCTCCCACGGCGCCCTGTTCACGCCAGAATTCCAAATTCTGATCGTTATAAATATTCAAAGACATATCGGCCCACAAAGACAGCCCGCTGTATTGCTGCGCCAGCTGCCACAAGCCGTTGTTGCTGATATAAACAGCATCGGGCTTCAACTGCTGCCAATAGGCAAACAGCTCTGCAAAATAAGGCAGCTGTCCTTCTTTAACAATACGCGGTGTCGCTATGGCCCATTTTTTACCATAATTTTGAGCAAGACCGGCAACTTCGGCATAAGACTGCCTCGGCAGCTGCCTGCTGCTGAAAATATCCCCGCCAAAAATAATATAATCAGCGCCTCCTGCCAAAGCAGCCTGTGCTTTAGCAACAGTATCGGCATGCACAGTCAAAAGCGCATGTTTACTGCGGCTGATTTTTTCTGCAGGAACCAGATCACGCGGAACTTTATGACGTTGTACACGCATCGGTGCAAAAGCCTCCAGACGTGCAGTATCTAAAGCTTCGACAGCTAAACGGCGAGCCTCGTTGATCTCGCTCATCGGCACCATCACGTTTTCATCACATTCCAGCACCAAGTCTGACAGCTCATATTCAGTCGTGCCCAGTCGATCTACCTGTTTACGCACAGTTTCCTCATTTAAAGCATGCTTGCGGGCAGCTTCTACAATAAACTGCGTTTCACCATAGCCTGTATTGCCCTCGTCATCAGTCAGCAGCACCGTCATTGGATTGCCTGCTCTTGCTGTTACTAAAGCACTTACAGGGATACGGCGTTTGGCCTTCTCACCAAAGAACTGTGCGGCATATGTCATCAGACGGTTATCAAAGGTTCTGAAAACACGGTCATTCATTTTAATGCCATGCGGCACATCGATAGTGACCTGAGAACCTGCGGCAGCCACAGCTACTTCCTGTCCGTTCTGCAAAAGTGACGTCACAGTAGTGCCAACACGACCACCCACGCTGACCCAAAACTCTAAGCCATCATCCAAATGCAATTCTTTATCAAGTTTCAGTGTCGCTTTGTTAGCAGCTTTATCAAGCTTAACAACACGCCCCACCAAAACACCGCGATTGTTTGGCCGGCGGTCGCTCATCATTTCCCTGCCGGGCCGCTCCAGCAGATAAGCAGTTGTAAAATCACGATTAAAGATCTGTTCAATATTGGCAAAATCTTCTTCCGGCACCTGATAATCACCGCCAAGATAACTGTCGATAGCCCTGCGATAAGCATCGACAACTACGGCTACATATTCAGGACGCTTCATACGTCCTTCGATTTTATAGGATGTTACACCAGCTTCGATCAGCTGCGGTAAAATATCCAAAGTATTCAAGTCCTTAGGACTCAAAAGATATTGCCCTGCGTCTTCGCCGCTCAGCAGATCTTCTCCTGCTTCATTGACCAGCTTATAAGGCAGACGGCACGGCTGGGCGCAACGTCCGCGATTGCCGCTGCGGCCGCCGATCAGGCTGCTCATCAAACATTGACCTGAATAACATACGCACAAAGCTCCATGAATAAAAACTTCTATTTCTGTATCTGTGCCATGACAGATCGTATTTATTTCTTCCAGACTCAACTCGCGCGCCAGAACAACACGTTCCATACCGGCTTCAGCAGCAAGCTTAACGCCCTCGGAATTAGTAACCGTCATCTGCGTACTGGCATGCAAAGGCAGGTCCGGCACTATTTGCCGGGCCAGACGGATCACACCCAGATCCTGTACGATAATACCGTCGATGCCCACATTACTCAAAAACAGCAGATAATCAGCCAATTCGCCCAGCTCACTGTCATCGACCAGCGTGTTGACAGTGATATACAGTCGCACACGGTGCATATGAGCAAAGTAAACAGCCTTCTGCATTTCTTCACGGTCAAAATTACTGGCATACTGACGTGCGCCAAAAGCTTTGCCGCCCATATATACAGCATCAGCACCGGCATTCACCGCCGCTTCCAACGCTTCCCAGCTCCCGGCAGGAGCGAGCAGTTCGATGGTTTGCTTTTTCATTAACTAAAAACCTCTTCTCTAAATATCCTTCGCCGCTTTCAGCAAGGCTTCATATTCACGACGTAAGGTATATAA
>OMFC01001370.1_pt1 | contig 10220 bp, 10 predicted proteins | sample 1645531 | NCBI WGS metagenome assembly OMFC01 (sample SAMEA103958112, study PRJEB25191) | human gut metagenome | biome: human-associated habitat [ENVO:00009003]; feature: intestine environment [ENVO:2100002]; material: feces | place: Germany | collected 2013/2015 | reverse complement strand
GCGGTACTGGCGGTACTGGCGGTACTGGCGGCAGCGCTGTGGCCTATGGCTTGCACAGCAGCGGCGGTATTACGATACTGACAGCAGATAGCATTACTGCCCAGGCCAGTGGCGGCACTATGGGCAGTGGAGGAATAGCTGGTTCTGGAGGATCTGGTGGATATGGTGGATATGGATCTGGTGGCGCTAGTAATGGTCAAAAGGGTGTACAAGGTGCCAGTGGTACAGCCGGTGCTGACGGACAGAAGGGCGCGCAGGCCGAAGCCTATGGTGTGTATGCTGATAATGGCGCTGTGATCACTTTGAGCGCGAAAACAAACAGCGGCACGATCACTATCGGCGCTAAGGCGGATAATGCGACAAGGACAGAAGCATATGCAGTGTATGCCGATAACGCAACAGTGCTGTTTAACGATAATGCCGTATTAAATACCAGTGATGGCTCGTCTACTGACAATACTGTTATAACATATTTGAACAATGCGACTTTGGGCTTTGGCAGTCCGGCAGCAGGCCAAAACGTGGGCCGCACCATTAACGGCGGCACCCTGCGGCTGGCGGGCAGCAATACCTTTAAAGTTGCAACTGACCTGTCGAATGTTAATCCTAATGCCGATAAGTTTACTTTTGCGAAACTGGCAGCCGACAGCAGCACGGCAACACAATACATCACTGTCGGTTACGACAAAGCCTTTGACGGCAGCAGGCTGAACAGCTTTATCGGCGAGGTGACGGTACTGACAGTAACTAATTTGGAGCATGGGCAGAACTTAAATAATTTTATTGGTAAGGAAAGCGTAATGGACGACCCGCTGACCAGATTTTTGGCAACGCCGACCGTAACAGTGGACGGCAATGATGTCAAGATCACGCAAATAGATTTTGAGGAAGCAGGCGCTTCCGAAACAGTGATGACGGCCGCTGACGCGCAGATGGCGCTGGGCAGTATGTGGCGCATCGAAGGCAACAACCTGATGAAACGCATGGGCGAGCTGCGCAGCGATAAAGAAGCGGCAAAGGGCGGCGTCTGGGCCCGTTACTACCGGGGCGAATTGAGCGCCGACAGCGCTTATGACCGTGAGTTCAGCCAGGATTATACAGCCTTCCAGGGCGGTATCGACAAAGTGCAGGACTACAAAGGCGGCAAGCTCTATACAGGTATCGCCGTCAACCGCATCGACAGCAACGCCGGCTATACGGCAGGCAGCGGCGACCTGAGCAGTACCGGTGTAGGCGTATACGCCAGCTGGCTGGGCAGCAAGGGGCATTATCTGGACGTTATCGCCCGCGGCAGCAAGCTGACCAATGACTTTAAACTGGTAGATTCAAGTAATAATGCCGCCAAAGCCGATTACGATACCTGGGCTTACGGCATCAGCGCCGAATACGGCTACAGACAAAACCTGAACGCAGGCTGGTTCGTAGAACCGCAGGCCGAACTGAGTCTGGGCCATATTGGCAGCGCCGATTACACGATGTCTAACGGCGGCAGGATAGAAAATGACGGCGTTGACAGCGCTGTAACGCGCATAGGTATTTTGGGCGGTAAAGAGTTTACGATCGGCGGGCGGCCGAGCAATGCCTATGTCAAAGCATCAGTATTGCACGACTTCGGCGGCAACGGCGGTGCGACCGGCTACTACGGCAATGACAGTCTGGCTTTGCAGACAGGCGACCTGACCGGCACCTGGTACGAGATCGGTCTGGGAGCTAACTTGGGCATCGCCAAAAACAGCAATTTGTATTTTGAAGCCTTAAAAACCTTTGGCGGCGATCTGCGTACCGACTGGCAGTTTAACGCCGGGTTGAGATTCACGTTCTAAGTGAGGGCTTACTTATGCAAATGCTGCGACTGAACAGGGAGCAATATTTGGAATCAGCTATGTAATTAGTGGCAGGCGGAGCTGGTTAGATGTAAATGTAAAAAGGACGTGTCTGAATTTTAGTTCAGACACGTCCTTTATTGTTTATTTCCTCACCCGCAGGCTCTGCGCGGTGAAGGTAACTAACGGTATATAATTTTGTTTTTCAGCATAGGGAAAGACGAACAGTCCGTCAAAGGCTTTCTGATTGCGTTCGCTGTGGGTAAGTACAGCCATGCAATGCTGTCCGTCGGCCGTACAGCTGAGATAAAGATATTGAACGATCAGGTTTTCTGCTGTCCGTCCGCTGCCAGCATCCACTATTTTGACGTTGGTGATCTGCTTGGGCAGCTCCAGCGGCGCCGGGTCAGTATTGTAAGTATAACGCGGGGCTGGGATATATTCGTATTCTTCGTTCGGTCCTAATGGCGGCAGCGGTATCTCGCTTCTGTTTTTGAGCGCTTCGCTGAAGATCCGGTTTTTAACAGGATCATTTTCTTTGGCGGCAAAGGTCATCAAAACAGTGTTGCTTTGGGCCCGCATCAGCATGGGACCTGAAGCAGGCAGTCCGGCGAGGGTATCAGTACCGAAATCCTTGGGCAGCGACAGGCTGTAATAAGGATCGCCGTTATAGGAATAATAATAAAAGTCCTGCGGCCAGATCACGCGCAGCGGTTTTTCTTCAGGGACCGGTGGCTTGATTTTTTTGATCACCGGTTTGGTTGGTTCCGGCTGCATATCAGCAGGAGGAGTTTTGATATCCGCATCGGCAGAGGAGGTAGCATTGGACGCAGTATCAGCCGGTATTTTGGCGCTCGGCTGTGCTTTCGCTGTAGCTGCTGCCAGCCTCTGGGCCTGTGTCTGCGGCGTGATGCTGATGCCTTCAGGCGGATGTCCGTTACTGTTATCAGCTTCTGTATGGACAGAAGGAGCCTTATTTTTGATTTTAGCGTTGCCTGGGTCAGCGGCCCAAACAGGGATTATTTCAGCGAGCAGTGCTGCTGTGACGATAGCAGCGAGAAAGAATTTCATGTTTCTTACTCCTTCAGCGGCGCGGCGATAATACCGCCGCCGACTACGTAATCGCCGTCGTAAAATACTACGGCTTGACCTGGGGTGATGGCTCTTTGCGGTTCGTCAAAGGTAACTTTGATCTTACCGTCCGCCAGCGGCTCGATAACTGCTGGTACGTCTTTCTGCCGGTAACGGGTCTTGGCGGTGACGCGCAGGGGCGCCTCCAGCTTATCGATCGCGATCAGGTTACAGTTTTCGGCAAGCAGAGCTTTCTGGAACAAAGCATCATTAGGGCCTAAAATAACTGTGTTGCTGGCAATGTCTTTATCAATAACATAAAGCGGGTATTCATAAGCAATGCCCAAACCTTTACGCTGACCGATAGTGTAGTGGATCAGTCCCTGGTGCGTTCCCAGCACCTGACCGTTTTGGTGGATGAATTTACCGGGGCGCGGTTTAATGCGTTCGATAAAAGCGGTGTAGTCGCCGTCTGGGACAAAGCAGATATCCTGACTGTCCGGCTTATGAGCCGTTATCAGGCCGCGGTTTTCGCTCATCCGGCGGATCTCGGGTTTGGTAATATCTGCCAGCGGCAGCAGGATATGCGCCAGCTGCTGTTGAGTCAGGTTAAAAAGCATATAGCTCTGGTCTTTGGCGTGGTCATCGCCGCGGGCCAGCAGCCAGCGGTTTCTGTCAGCGTCGAAAATGATGCGGGCATAGTGACCGGTAGCCAGATATTCACAGTCCATCAACCGGGCGCGATCGAGCAGTTCGCCGAATTTGATGTGTTTATTGCAGTCTACGCAGGGGTTTGGCGTACGGCCGGCTTCGTATTCGCTGATAAAGCGGTCGATGACGCAGCGCCTGAAGCAGGGACTGAAATTAAAAACATAGTGGGGAATGCCCAGCTTGTGTGCAACCAGTTTGGCGTCTTCAACGTCGCTTAGTGAGCAGCAGGCACTGTCCTGCTCCAGTCCCAGATCCTCGTTGGAGAACATACGCAGCGTGGCTCCGGTTACATCGTAGCCCTGCTGCTGCAGGAGCATAGCCGCGGCAGAGCTGTCAACGCCGCCGCTCATGGCGACTAAAACTTTTTTCTTCATAATTTATTATAAAACCTCGTTCGTTCAGGCATCAAAGGAAGCGCAGGCTTCGTTGATAGCGGCTTCGTCTTCGCGCATAGCCAGAATAGTCTTTTCGATCAGCTCGTCGACGGTCCAGCCCAGGTTGGCAGCGCCCTTTTCAATAACGTCGCGCGAGCAGCCGGCAGCGAATTTTTTATCTTTGTATTTTTTCTTGACTGATTTCAGTTCCAGGTCCATAACGCTTTTGGAAGGGCGCATAATGGCAGCGGCGCCGATCAGTCCCGAAAGCTCGTCGATAGCGAACAGCACCTTTTCCATCTGGTGCTGCGGTTCGATATCGTTTTGCGCCAGGCCGTAGCCGTGGCTGGCGGTAGCGCGGATCAATCTTTCGTCCAGTCCGTGTTCGCGCATGATTTCCTGTGATTTGAGACAGTGTTCAGCAGGATAAACTTCAAAATCCAGATCATGCAGCAGGCCGACCTGAGCCCAGAAGTCTGCTTCGTCGGCATAGCCCAGTTCTTTGGCGAAGTATTTCATGATGCCTTCTACCGTCAGCGCGTGCCGCAGGTGAAAAGGTTCCTTATTATATTTTGTCAGCAGCTCCCAGGCTTCACTGCGGGTTAAATCAGCCATGAAAATCAATCCTTCCGTTTATGCGTATTGACGCGTATTTAATAAAATAATTATATCATAAAGGCACGTATGAACACTAGGCTCGAAAATACCTCTCCAAGGGTTTAAACAGTACCATAAAACAAGCGCAGAGGTGTACTCTGCGCTTGTTTGTCAGGAGAGGGTAAAGTTGATTCAGTCGCCGATAAAGCCCGGGGTGGACAGGTAACGTTCACCGGTGTCGGGAAGCATGACGACGATTTTTTTTCCGGCGTTTTCGGGTCGCTGCGCCAGAAGCGTAGCGGCATAGGCCGCAGCACCGGAGGAAATGCCGACCAGCAGGCCTTCATTTTTCGCCAGCTCGCGGCTGGTGCTGAAAGCATCTGCCGCGTCGATAGCGATAACTTCATCGACAACGCTGCGGTCAAAGTTTTTGGGGATAAAGTTGGCGCCGATGCCCTGGATTTTGTGCGGGCCGGCCTTACCGCCGGACAGCAGTGGAGAATCGCTGGGTTCGACGGCGACGATCTTGACGCGCGGATTTTTTTCTTTCAGGTAAGCGCCAGCACCGCTGACAGTACCGCCTGTGCCTACGCCGGCAACGAAAATGTCGACTTCGCCGTCGGTATCGCGCCAGATTTCGGGGCCGGTGGTTGCTTTATGGATGGCCGGATTGGCCGGATTAACAAATTGACCGGGGATAAAAGCATTGGGTATTTCTGCTGCCAGTTCTTCTGCTTTGTCGATGGCGCCCTGCATACCCAAAGAACCGGGTGTAAGCACCAGCTCGGCTCCATAAGCCTTCAGCAGGTTGCGCCGTTCAACAGACATGCTTTCAGGCATGGTCAGGATCGTGCGGTAACCGCGTGCTGAGGCTACGCTGGCCAGGCCGATACCTGTATTACCGCTGGTCGGTTCGATGATGACCGAATCTTTTTGCAGCAGTCCCCGGGCTTCGGCGGCGTCGATCATCGCCAGGGCGATACGGTCTTTGGCGCTGCCGGCCGGGTTAAAATATTCCAGCTTGGCGATGATAGTCGCCTGCGGAGCAAATTTCCTGTTATAGTTGGTCAGCTCTAAGAGCGGGGTGTTGCCGATCAAGTCGGTCAGGCTACGGTAAATTTTAGTCATGATATCAAAACCTTTCTTTAATAAATTATGCTGCAAGCGGTAATTTACTTACAACATCGGCATTTCTGCCGCTGTTGTTCCACTAAGTCAGCCAAGGTGATGTTATCGACTACTTTATTAACGGCGTCTTTTATTTCACGCCATACTTCCATGGTTACACATTCGTCTGCACGGGTGCAGGCTTCCTTGGTATCGTCTACGCAGGCTACCGGGGCCAGATTGCCTTCCAGCAGCCGCAGTATTTCGCCTACAGTATATTCCTGCGGCTCTTTGGCAAGCATATAGCCGCCCTGGGCGCCGCGGGCGCTTTTGACAAGTCCGGCGCGGCTCAGCTGGGTAATGATCTGTTCCAGATATTTGTCGGAAATATCCTGCCGCTGGGAGATATTTTTAATGGGGATGAAGCTGCCGGTATGATTGTAAGCCAGGTCAAGCATCAGCCGCAAAGCATAACGTCCTTTGGTAGAGATTTTCATAAGCACACGTCCTTTCAAAAGCTTGACATTATTTTACTACTAGTTTACTAGGAATTCAATAGCTGAACAAAAAAATTTTTTCTACACAAAAAATTCACAAAATAATCTTGACAAAAATACTGGGAATTACTATACTGAAAGTATAATCATACTAAACAAGTAGGAATTAAGAAAGGACGGATCGCAATGCGGGAAGTTTATTTAGATAATGCGGCCACGACTAAGGTCAGACCGGAAATAGCAGAGGCTATGGCAAAGGCTATGGTAGAAAATTATGGAAACCCTTCCAGTATATATAAGGCAGCACAGCGTGCGGCAACAGCTATTGCCGCTGCCCGTCAGCAGGTTGCGGATCTGATCGGCGCGTCACCTAAGGAAATCATTTTTACAGGCGGCGGCAGTGAGGGTGATAATATGCTTATTAAAGGCGTGGCTCATGCCAATGTCAAGAAGGGACGGCACATTATCACTACGCAGGTCGAGCATCACGCTGTACTGCATACCTGTGAAGAACTGGCGAAGGAAGGCTTTGAGATCACCTACCTGCCGGTAGACGAATTCGGCAGGGTTACAGCGGCCCAGGTAGAGGCCGCCTTACGCGACGATACGATCCTTGTTTCGGTGATGTATGCCAATAATGAGATCGGTACGATAATGCCGATCAGAGAGATCGGCGCAGTCTGCCGCGCACACAAGGTGCTGCTGCATACTGACGCAGTACAGGCGGCAGGTCATATCCCTATTGATGTTACCGGCGACAATATCGATCTTTTAACATTGACGGCGCATAAATTTCATGGACCAAAGGGCGTAGGCGCGGTGTATATCCGTCAGGGTGTGCGTGTACCGGCGCTGATCGTCGGCGGTGGGCAGGAAAAAGGCCTGCGTGCCGGCACTGAAAATACGGCCGGGATCATCGGTATGGGGCTGGCAGCTGCTTATGCGAAAGAAAATATGGAAGCCAATGCCGAAAAAACACGTGCTTTGCGTGACAAATTGATCGAAGGGATTTTAGCAAAGATCCCTGAAGTAAGGTTAAACGGACATCCTACTGACCGACTGCCGAATAATGTAAATGTCAGCATCAGATATATTGAAGGCGAAGGTCTGCTGCTGCTGCTTGACCATATGGGTATCGCGGCTTCCAGCGGAAGTGCCTGCACTTCCGGGTCTCTGGACCCGTCGCATGTTCTGCTGGCTATCGGACTGCCGCATGAGATCGCGCACGGTTCGCTGCGTCTGACCTTGTCGGAAGAAAACAGCAGTGCCGATGTCGATTATGTTTTGGAGCAATTACCGTTGATCGTTGAAAAATTAAGGGCGATGTCGCCTCTTTACCACAAGTAAGAAAGCAGGTGTAGTTTATGGCATACAGTGAAAAAGTAATGGATCATTTTATGAATCCCCGTAATGTGGGTGTGATGCCCGATGCCGACGGCGTCGGCGAGGTAGGCAATGCCAAATGCGGCGATATCATGAAGATTTTTATTAAAGTCAAAGACAATATCATTACCGATATCAGTTTCCAGACTTTTGGCTGCGGTGCGGCTATCGCTACCAGCAGTATGGCAACAGAGCTTGCTAAAGGCAAGTCTGTCGAGGAAGCGCTGGAACTGACTAATCTGGCGGTAGCTGAAGCACTTGACGGACTGCCGCCGATCAAGATGCATTGTTCCAACCTGGCAGCTGACGGCTTGCGTGCCGCGATTTATGACTATAAGGTCAAAAACGGTATGTCGACCGAAGGTATTGAAGTGTGCAGCGGCTGCTGCCACGACTGCGGTCACTGACAGCTGTTTTACTGTTAAGATTTTTCATCTCCAACCCCTCCTTTTATTCACATTAGTTTTACAGAAAAGCCGATGGTTAGCGCCATCGGCTTTTTTGTGGTAAAATAGGAAGTATAAATTATAAAATCAATAATTTACCGTCGGAGGATGAAACAATGGCAGCAATCGATATTGAAAAAGAGTTTAAGCATTATCTGGAGATCTTTACCCATGACGAGGAACTGGGAAAGATTTTGGCAAAGGTATCTTTTCAGGAATTGTTCAACGATAAATTTTTAACGGAAAACAGTAAATATACCTCGATGGACGATCTGATCTGGCGCAGCGGCTTCGGCATCATGAATCTGCTGGAGGTAGAACAGGTGAACCAGGATAAATGGAACGAATATATTGCCAGGAATACTGAATGTAAAACCTGGCATGAATTCGGCAAACTGGCCATGATCGACTGGATGAAGCATAAATTGGAAGAAGCGAAACAGGCCAAAAACTGATTTGAGCGGCACCGAGGCGAAGGCTTCGGTGTTTTTTATTTTTAAGGAAGTGATTTTATGGCAGCGATCTTACATGCACTGCAGGGGATTTTGACTATCGTTATTATGATAGCTACCGGTTTTTATCTGTCCCGTAAGGGCTGGTTTTCTGAAAGCTTCAGCTCGGCTGTGGCCCAGCTGGTGACCAAGGTCTGCCTGCCTACCTATATGATCGTCAATCTGACGGTCAATTTCAGCCACGATCAGCTGATCGAGATGAGCGGCGGTCTGCCGGTACCGATCATTTCCATGGCATTGGGCTATTTTATCGGCCATGCGGCAGCACGGCTGCTGAAGGTGCGGCGTGACCGGGTCGGCGTGTTCTGTACTGTCTTTTTTGTTTCCAACACTATTTTCATCGGCCTGCCGATGACGCTGGCTTTGTTCGGTGAAGAAGGTATTCCTTATGTCATGCTGTATTATATGGTCAATACTACGATGTTCTGGGTCGTAGCAGTGCACGATATGGCGTCTGATGCCGGTGTGGCGGCACCGTGGCTCAGCAGAAAGACTCTGAAAGTGGTTCTGAACCCGCCGCTGTTAGGTTTTTTGGCAGGAATTATTTTAGTAATGCTTGATTGGCGTCTGCCGATGCCGATCGAAGCTTCTTTTCGTTATCTGGGCGGAATGACGACGCCGCTGGCCATGCTGTTTATCGGTATCGCGATCAGTAAAGCGTCCTGGAGCGAGATCAAATTTGACAGAGAGCTGACGGCGGCAATGGTGGGAAGGTTTGTGATCTGTCCGCTGTGCGTTATGGTCTGTCTGCCGTTTTTTGCGCTGCCGAAATTGATGAGCGATGTATTTGTTATGCAGGCGGCTATGCCGGCGATGACGAACACTTCTATTGTAGCTAAGGTTTATGGCGGCGATTACAAGTATGCGGCGATGCTGACGGTGGTCAGTACACTGCTGGCAGTAATAACGACGCCGTTTTATATGTGGGTGCTGCGTGGTTAGATCTGTTCGCCTGATTACAGAAACGTTCGCCTTAAAACTCTAAAATACGAACAAATTTTTAGAAAAACTCTTGACAAACAAAACAGTTCGGTTTATTATATGTTTAACGAACAGATGTTTTGAAAGGTCGTGGAGTTATGAAGAAGTTGTTTGTATTAATGCTGATGACCACTATTTTATATACAGGCTATAATTTTTTACAGGATGATACTGTTTATCATTACGAACAGATCACTGTACATACAGGCGATACCATGTGGGCTATCGCTGACCGCTGGGCCGATCAGGACGAAGATGTACGCGAAGTCATTTACCGTATCTGCGAAACCAATGCGCTGGCGAATACGAACCTGAAACCGGGACAGAAGCTTTTAGTACCGGTCAGGGTGCAGTTTGTCGATCAGCTGATGGTGGCAAAGGCCGGCGATATCAAAGGCTGATAATTACGGCGCCGGCGTAGGAAACTGATTCAAAAGTAAATAATATGCGTTAGGGCGCAGTAAAAAAGACGTGCCTGCCTTTTGGCAGACGCGTCTTTGTGTTTTTTAGCTTTCTTTTTTTATGGGATTTTATCCGATGGAAAAGAAAGCTTTTTTATTTTTGAGAAGTCTATTTTTCGACGTAAATACAGAAAATAGCGGACGGGCAGTTTGCTGCCGGCCGCGTACCCGTTAACGCGGCAGAAAAAGTAAATCTTACTAAAAATTTAACGTGTCTTGTGGGGGGGTACAGACGTGGTATAATATAAAACAATATA
>OMFC01001369.1_pt1 | contig 10234 bp, 7 predicted proteins | sample 1645531 | NCBI WGS metagenome assembly OMFC01 (sample SAMEA103958112, study PRJEB25191) | human gut metagenome | biome: human-associated habitat [ENVO:00009003]; feature: intestine environment [ENVO:2100002]; material: feces | place: Germany | collected 2013/2015 | reverse complement strand
GATGAAGAAATGATGTCATGCCGGTTGAACAGGTTATCAATATTCAGGAAGAAACGGGCATTTTCATTTGCCTGATAGGAAAAGTTCAGGTCAGTGAAGAACTGGCTCTTGAAAGATTTGTACGGCGTGTAGTCACGAATACGTTTCCCCAGATAAGCAAATTCAAAAGCGCTTGTCAGCTTGCCGGTTCGGTAAACAATGCCGCCGTTCCACTGCACTTTGCCGTAATAATCATGCCAGTCCCCTGTTGTACCGCCGGCCTTCCTTTCCTGCTTCTCCGGATGCCCGAAAGTCAGTCCCGTGTGGTAGGACAGGTTTTCATTTTCATTTCTTGTCCATTCCAATTCAATACCGGTATTTCTTACATCTTCATTGGCATATTTGATATCTCCCACTACACCTGCGCCGACTTTTGCTTCCAGGCTGTCCTTGATTTTGTAGTGGAATGCGGCCAGACGCCAGGATGACTTGCCTATATTTTTCTTTGCGCCGATTTCATAGTGGGTTCCTGTCTGCGGACGAAGTCCCGGAGAGGCGATGACATTGCCGCCGCCATAAAGCTGTTTGAAAGTCGGCATCATGAATGACTTTCCCGCCTTGGCATAAATCATGGTATCTTCACTCAGATCATGCATAAGAACCAATTCAGGCGTAAATTTGTCATACCTATTTCCTGCATCATCTTTTGCGACCCAGGTCTGGCGAAGATTCAAGTTCGCCCTTGTTTCCCCGGTGAAATCGTATTCCAGCTGTCCATAAAGAGAGTACATATTGCGCGCATAGTGATAAGTATTTCCATCGACAACGTCCGCCATATCCCTGCGGAAATCACCGCCGATAAGGACGGAACCCTTATCAAAATGCCAGCGGTTGGACAAATTGAATCCGATGGTCTCATCATTATTTTCTGTCTTTGTGAAAATCCGCTTGTCGGGGTCATATCTCCCCCTTTTCGCGTAAGGCGCTACTTCCGTTTTGCTCTTACCGGTGGACATATCTCTCTTATGATAGTAAAAATCCGCTTTCAGGTCATCCTTATCATAATGAAGCCCCGCCACGTTTTCGCGGGTCTTGTAAATCATATCCTGGCCGGGCTGCCCTTTATTCTTTCCGTTGCGTCCGTCATAACGGTATACATAGTGGCTGTTGTTCTCCGAGTACGCATGGGTAAAATAAAGACCATCAGTGATATTGTAACGCCAGTCTACATAATTATGCTCAGCACGGATGATATTGTAATACATCCCTGCCGGACGGCCGCCGTCAGGATGGGAAATATGATCTACTTTCCCCATGTGGTCATAGGAATAAGTAATCCCGAATTTATCCCCTGCCTGCGCGCTGACTGCATAGTTCTGCTGTCCATAGTTGCCAAAGCCCGCTTTTACCTTGGTATCCCTTGTCCCTTTGGTGATGATATTAATAACACCACCGCTGGCTTCTGAACCATAAAGAACCGCACCGCCTCCGCGGACAATTTCTACTTTTTCCACGGAATCAGAAGCAATATCCTGAAGACTGTACATGCCGCTCTGATTCATCGGAACACCGTTCACAAGAACGAGCGTGCCTTTTTCAACACCACGGATGACCGCCTTTGCCGTCATTGTCCCCTGGGAGAGACCGCGGGGCCCCTGGCTGCTGGTAATAATACCTGTGGAGAACTTGAGCGCTTCCTGCATATTGGCGGCTCCGGTTTCACGAATCTGTTTATCCGTGATAATCTCCACCGCTGCCGGCGTTTTTAATTCTTTCGTATCTGTACGTTCCGCCGTGACAATGACGGGATCCAAGGTATAGATCTCCGCCGCATCTGCTGCACTCCATCCTGCCAGCACAAGCAATAAAGCCCCTGCCAGCGCCGTGTTCTTTTTCTTCATACTTTTCCTCCTCCGGCTGCGAAAAGCCGATTTTCCCAAACAGCTTCCCCTAACCAATAAATGAAATTCTATATCATTGATTTCCGGCAAGGCTTTCCCATGTTTCGCCTGCGAAAATGAAATGAACGAAAAAACAAGAGACTCTCCCTTCTCTGATTTGTGGATCTGTCCTCTTAAAACGTTTTTCCCCCTGTCAGCGCATTAATTCTTTTACAGGAAGATTTCTTATATTATCTGCACATTCATAATAATTTGTCAATAAATTCGTTATGTATCCTTCAGTAATTATCATCACGCTGTCTTAAAATCCTTTTATTTCTCTTACCATTCGTAAAAATATATTTATTTACCTGTAAAACAATCAAATTCCACTCCGGAAATACATCTGTAAACCAATTTTACTCATACAAAAACCGGCTCTTTATAAAGCCGGCTTTCACATTTCCATAACATTTAGGCAAAAAGTTCATCAGGCAGGACTTTATTCTTTCCTTCTTCAATAGTAAAGATAGAAGCGAGAAGTTTTTTCGTATACGGGTCTTTTGCCAGTGTCAGATCACGAATCGTTTCTACCACTTTCCCTTTCTGCATGACTATGATTTTGTCACAGAATGTATTGGCAAGGGCAAGATCATGACAGATAAAAAGATAGGCTACCTGTCTTTCCCGCTGAAGCCGGGTAAGGAGTTCGATCACGGTTTTCTGTACGGACATATCCAGTGCCGAGGTCGCTTCATCACAAATGATGATTTCCGGTTCCAGTACCAAAGCTCTTGCGATGGCGATACGCTGCCGCTGTCCGCCTGACATATTATTGGCATAACGGTCGGAAAATTCTTCCGGAAGTTCTACCAGCCGCAGCATTTCCCTTGCTTTCGTATCAACTTCACTGTTCTTTATCATGCCGAAGTTTTTCAGCGGTTCGCATATAATATCGCGGACGCGCATTTTCGGATTGAACGCGGTAGAAGGATCCTGGAAAACCATTTGTATTTTCTTACGATGCTGCCGGAGTTCTTCCCCCTTTAAACGAGTAATATCCTCTCCGTGGAAAATAATCTTCCCTGCAGAAATATCGTATAAGCGGGTCAGCATCTTAGCCACGGTAGACTTGCCCGAGCCTGATTCCCCTACGATACCGACTGTCTCAGCCTTATGCACAATGATATCCACACAGTCGCAGGCTTTGAGCACTTTTCCTCTGCCCAAGTCAAAGTTTTTACAGATATTGTCTATATGAAGTATTTCTTCTCCGCCTTTCATGCTGTTGTCTTACCTCCTAAGCTGGGAACCGCCGCCAGAAGCATTTTTACATAATCGGTTTTCGGATGGTAAATAACTTCTTCCGCTTTCCCGTATTCCACCACTTCGCCATTTTTCATCACCATGATATTATCCGCCATATAAGCGGCGACACCCATATTGTGGGTAACGATGATAATGGCAATGTTCATATTTTTACGCACTTCCATCATTTCTTTGACAATGGTCGCCTGTGTCGTCACATCAAGAGCCGATGTCGGCTCATCAGCCAGGAGCAGTTTCGGATGGAATGACATGGCCATGGCGATACCGACACGCTGCCGCATGCCGCCGGATAATTCATAGGTATAACTTTTCAAAACCTGTTCCGGATCGGGAAGCCTGACCATTTCCAGCATAGAGATCATCCGATCATGGGCTTCTTTTTCATCAGTCAGCCCGTGAACCGCCAGAAAATCCCGATACTGCCTTCCGATCGTATGGATGGGATTCATCATGGCGCCGCTGTCCTGGAAAATCATAGACACGTCTGTGCCGCAAAGGCTTCTGTGCATTTCCGCTGTCTGCTTCTGCGTATCCTCTCCATTGAGAATAACCTGTCCTTCAGCAATATGCCCTCCGCCGGGAAGAACATGCTGGATGGCACGGATAACCGTAGTTTTCCCTGACCCTGACTCTCCTACGATAGCCAGAACCTGCCCCGCATCCAAATCGAAAGATACATGGCGGACCACAGGGTCGCCTTTTCCATAGGCGATTCCTAAATCTCTTACCTGTAATAGCATGGGAATATCTCCTCATAATAAATTCAATTGAAATGGAAACAGAAATTCGATACAGCATGGCAACGGCCGGACAAAAACGGTCTGTACCGAATTTCCATCCCCATTTCAGAGGAAGGAAAGCCGCTTCTCCGCTGCCGGATATATGACAGTGGAGAAAAGGCATATTTCACTATAGAAATTACTTAGCCGGAGTAATGTCCTTAGTTACCCAGTAGTAGTCACACGGATAAATATTGGCATTCTGGACAGACTTGTTGCTGACCATATTGGTCTGCGGATAGCCGAAGATCAAAGTAGCAGCGTCATCCTGGACAATTTTTTCCATTTTAATGATGATATCTCTGCGCTTAGCCGGATCAAATTCAGATGCCAGCTGATCAGACAACGCATCATACTCAGGGTTGCTGTATCCGGAACCGTTCTGCGGATTGCTGCCGTCTACATTAGTCTTCCAGTACTGGTTGACGAATACTTCCGGATCCCCTGCCTGTTCGGTCAGGATATTGGAAATCAGGAGGTCATACTCCCCGCGGACGCCGATACCATCCAGTACGTTATAGTCTACATTCTTCAGGTTGATCTTGATGCCGACTTTCTTCGCATCCGACTGGGTAGCTTCCGCATACAACGGAAGTTCCGCACGGCCGGAGTAGAAAATGAAGTCCAGCTCCAGATTCTTGCCGTCCTTATCAACAAAGCCGTCTCCGTCGCTGTCTTTCCATCCTGCTTCTTCCAGCAGCTTCTTGGCGCTTTCCACATTGTATTTATCCGGATACGCCTTCATCAATCCGTCGAAGTCATAATCCAGGGATGGCGGAAGCATCGGACCACCGGCAATAAAGGTATCTTTCAGCAGCACCTTGGCATAGGTTTCACGATCCAAAGAGCGAAGCAGCGCCTGACGAACTCTCTTATCCGCCAGCGGTTTTCCTTCCTTGACATTCATACGGGCAAGAACATCGCGGATAGAAGAAATGGAACTGATATTGAATTTATTCTTATCCTGGAAGAGTGCCAAGTCGCCGGCAGCCACATTGACCGCTATATCGATTTCGCCTTTCTGGAGTGCCATAGCACGGGTATTCGGATCATCAATGGTATTAATGACTAAGTGTTTGAACGGCACCGCAGCATAGTAATTCGGGTTTGCATCCAATTCGCATTTTGCCTTGGAGAATGATTTAACCATGTATGGGCCGGTACCGATCGGTCCCTGTTTAGCAAAATCTACTTTCCCATCGGAATCGACATCAACAATAATAAAAAGCGGATCCCCCAGCATGCCGGGAAGCGTAGCAATCGGTTTTTTCGTATAAATAGTAACATTCTGTCCATCAGCAGTGATGTGATCCAGTTCAAACATGGCCTTTGCACGGGGAGCCTTGGCAAAGGTACGTTCGATGGATTTTTTGACCGCTTCGCCGGTTACCGGTGTGCCGTTGGAAAACTTAATATCCTTGATTTTGAAAGTCCAGGACATCTTATCATCAGATACCTTCCAGCTTTCAGCAATCCACGGTTCCGCATTCATTTTGGAATCAAAATGGACAAGGCATTCACCAACGCCGTAGCGCATGACCTGCCAGCCAAAATAATTGTCGGTCGGTTCCAGGCTGTCTGCAAAGTTGGTAATACCTACGGTCAAAGTGTCTTTCGGTCCTTTGGATGCAGACTTGTCTCCGCCGCCGCATCCGGCAAACGCGACTGTCATAAGAGCTGCTGCTGCCAATGCGGCGCCTTTCTTGTAAATAGATTTCATGGATGTAACGCTTCCTTTCTTAAAACAAAATATAAATTAGGCAAAACCTGTTACATATGCAGAACGACGGCAAAAGCCATCCCTTCTGATAGGAACCATATTGATCAGTCCTGGCGCGGATCCAGGACATCCCGGAGAGAATCTCCCCACAGATTGAAAACGACAACGGTTATAAAAATAGCAAGCCCCGGGAAAATCATCAGCCATGGAGCGGTCTGCAGCTGCTGGCGTCCTTCATTCAGCATAAGACCCCACTCCGGCGCCGGAGGCTGGCTGCCGAACCCAAGGAAAGACAATCCCGCTAATTCCATCATCATAGCACCGATATCTGCCGCCGCAGTGATGACCATGAGAGGCAGGATATTGGGAAGAATATGAACCCAGAGAATATGGGCAGAAGAACCGCCGCTTACAATAGCGGCATCCACGAAATCACGTTTCTTGATTTTCAGGACCATACTTCTTGAAAGACGGGCATACTTCGTCCATGTCACACAAAGCATGGCAATCATGGCATTCACAAGACTGCCTCCCAGAATACCGGCAATAGCGATGGCAAGAATAACGCCGGGGAAAGAAATCATCATATCCGCAAACCGCATGATGACCGTATCCACAATACCACCGAAATATCCGGCAATGACCCCCAGGAATGTACCTACCACAAAAATAAGGAATACCAGGAAAAGTACGCTCGTCAGGGAATAGCTGGCCCCATACAGGATACGGGACAGTACGTCACGTCCCAGCTTGTCCGTCCCAAAAAGATGCGCTGCAGACGGAGCCGCGTTGGCATCCCGCATGACCGCTTCCAGCGGATTATAAGGAGCTATCACCGGGGCCAGAACCGTAATCAGTATCAAGAGAAGCACCAGCAAAGAAGTAATGCGAAAGGCCTTATTTTCTTTAAATCCTTTAATCAGGTTTTCCATTGGACTATTGACCTGCCTTTCTCAATCTGGGATCCAGGTGGTTGTAGGACAGATCCACCACCAAATTAATGACCATGTACATGAAAGCAATCCAAAGGACAACCGCCTGCACGGTTTGGAAATCACGGTATGTAATGGCCTGTACCACCATGAAGCCAAGCCCCGGCCAGGAAAATACAATTTCTACCACGGCCGCACCGCCCAGAAGAGAACCGAAAGCGAGCCCCAAAAGCGTTATCAGAGGAAGAAGCGCATTGGGAAGAACTTCCTTCCATAAGATGTGAGACTCAGAAAATCCTCTTGCCCGCGCGCCCATGACATAGTCCTGCCGTAGTTCTTCCAGCACAGTCGCGCGAACCTGCCTCGTATACTTCGATGCCATGACTACGCCGAGCGTCACCATGGGAAGAATCAGATTTTCCACAGAAACATCGCCGCCAACGATAGGAAATAGATTCAGCTTTAAAGCAAAAATCCACAGAAGCATAAGCCCCATCCAAAAATTAGGTACAGATACCCCCGCAAAAGTAAAGCCACGGATGATGTAATCGGCCCAGGTATTCTGCTTAACTGCCGTATATATTCCCAGTGGAATGGCAAACAAAAGCATAAAAACGGAAGAAGCAAGCGCAAGAATAACCGTAGCAGGCAAAGCTTCCAGAACCGCATCCAACACGGGCTTCTTCATCATAAATGAAAATCCGAAGTTTCCGTGAAGCACCCGTCCGAGCCAGCTCAGATACTGCATGAGGAACGGCTGATCCAGTCCCAGTTCATGGCGAAGCGCATCAATTTCCACCTGGCTGACCACGATATCTTCATTCCCTGCAATCATCTGGCGGACAGGATCTCCCGGTGCCAGCATAACCAGGCAGAATGTAATAAAACTGATTCCCAAAAGGACGAGAACCATCTGCCCAAGACGCATAGCAATTTGTTTGTTTGTCACACCTATCATCTCCACGTTGGCAAAATAAAAGCATGAATCGGGGAATCATTGATTCATGCCAAAACAAGGTAATTCAAATACCCTGATATTTTCCTTTAAGCTGTACCCCTGATTTGCTCCCCAAAGCGACATTGATACTTTACACACTTTTTAATATACACATTATATCACAATATATTAACATTGCAATAAAAATCCATAAATGTTTGCCGAACCTGCAAGACGCAGCCCCTCTAATGCATATTATTTGCCTGTAACACATATACCCCTATATGTATGCTAAATTATATTTTAGTCTTACTTAATCCACAAAATATTTTTTATCTGTGTACAAGCAGAAAACTCCCTGCATATGCAGACTCATTCCCTGTCTGCCCTTACGCATATTGAGTTCGATCTTTATATTTCTTAATAATGAAGTGAAAAAGAATTTAATGTAAACAGGAAATGCATAGGAGGAACCATGGATCTGGATAAAATTTGCCGGGCTTTTAAAAGAAACCGATTCGACTGCACCATTTTCGAAACGGCATCAGCTGCAAGCTAAATATTCTTTTACGGTTTGAGTCATTACGGCGAGCGAGTATCCTCAGCCGCACTACGTGCGCCAGCTCCTTATGGATAAGGAGCCCCGCTGCATTCCATTTTCCTTTTTAAAGTATTTAATGGGAACCGGTATTTAGGAAAGAGCTCTAACGGTAAGAATAGGGATTGGGTAAGCCTCCTTGTTTATAAGGAGGTGGCCGGCGAAGCCGGACGGAGGATACTGGCTTGAGGGGGTGACACGAAAGGTCAGAATGACGATTTTGGGAAAGCACGTCACTAACAATGGGGAACGGAAGGCGTCATAATGAGGGAAACGTTAATCGTCATCCTGAACGAATGTGAAGGATCTATTACCGTGGTGAGGATACTGTAAAGCATGACTTAATCAAAATCATTTTATTAAAAGCACAAAAAAGCTTCTCACGTTCAGGATATACTCCATGTTCTGTGAGAAGCTTTTTACATTTCATTCATTCCCCTGTCAGGCACTTCCGACCGGCTGCGCCGGACAGCAGAGAGAAATCAAAAACATGAGCCGCAATCTGTTATCGGTTCATCCGATATTGGAAATTATTTCTTTTTCCCGCCGAGATAGGCTGCCATGACGTCGGGGTTCCCCGCCACTTCCGCAGCCGGTCCTTCCATAACGATTTTTCCCGTTTCCATGACATAAGCATAGTCAGCAATCTGCAGTGCTTTTCGTGCATTCTGTTCTACAAGAAGAACCGTTGTCCCCATTTTATTGATATCCTTGATGACATCAAAAATCTGCTGAACGACAAGAGGCGCCAGCCCCATGGATGGTTCATCAAGAAGCATGAGCTGCGGTCTTGCCATCATGGCACGGGCAATGGCGAGCATCTGCTGTTCTCCGCCGGAAAGGGTGCCGCCAAATTGTTTTTCCCTTTCCAGCAGCCGGGGAAAACGCTGGAAGACTTTCACCATATCTTCCCTGATTTCTGCCTTATCCTTTCTCTGGTATGCACCGAGTTCCAGATTTTCACGGACGGTCATGTTCTGAAGGATCTGCCGCCCTTCCGGCACAAGGACTACACCGGCATTCACGATATGGAACGACTTTTGTCCCGTGATGGATTTATCTTTAAAAAGGATCTCCCCTTCCGCGGGTTTCATGAGTCCCATGATGGTTTTCATCGTGGTGGACTTTCCCGCGCCGTTCGCTCCGATAAGGGTCACGATTTTACCTTCAGGAACAGAGAGGCTGATGCCTTTCAGCGCCGTGATATTTCCATAGCCGGCGACAATATTCTTAAGCGTAAGCAGCATTATTCATCCTCCTTTCCGAGATAAGCCTCAATAACGGCAGGATCATTCTGTACTTCTTCGGGAACGCCTTCCGCCAGTTTTTCGCCGAAGTTGACGACAATCAGGCGGTCGCAGAGAGTCATCACAAGGTGCATATCATGCTCAATCAAAATAATGGTCGTTTTATAGGTTTCACGAATTCCACGGATGAGTTCCGTAAGAGCTGCTGTTTCGCTGTCATTCATGCCTGCTGCCGGTTCATCCAGGAGAATAAGTTTCGGATGGGCGGCAAGAGCACGCGCGATTTCCAGCTTTCTCTGCTTGCCGTAGGGGAGGTTCGCTGCAAGCTGCTGCGCCTCTCCGTCAAGCTCGAACACCTTGAGCAGCTCCAGAGCCTTTGCGGTTATGCGCTTCTCCTCCTTGAAGTAGCGGGGGAGTCTCAGTGCGCCTTCTATCGCGGTGTAGTTCGTGTGGTTATGAAGTCCCGCCTTTACGTTGTCGAGAACGCTCATGTTCTTGAACAGGCGGATATTCTGGAAGGTTCTTGCGATACCAGCCTTGTTGATAGCTATCGCAGGCTTTCCGGTGATGTTTTCGCCGTCCAGGAGGATAGTTCCCGCCGTAGGCTTGTACACTCCGGTCAGCATGTTGAACACGGTGGTTTTTCCGGCGCCGTTAGGTCCGAGGAATCCCAGAATTTCGTTGTCGTTGACCGTAAAACTAAGGTTTTTGACAGCGGCATTGCGACCGTAAAACTTCGTAAGATTTTTTATTTCGATCATTTATATACCATGCCTTTCATAATTTATCGGATAAGCTCCGTTGGATTTTTTAGAAATTAAAACCCTTTATTA
>OMFC01001367.1_pt1 | contig 10237 bp, 8 predicted proteins | sample 1645531 | NCBI WGS metagenome assembly OMFC01 (sample SAMEA103958112, study PRJEB25191) | human gut metagenome | biome: human-associated habitat [ENVO:00009003]; feature: intestine environment [ENVO:2100002]; material: feces | place: Germany | collected 2013/2015 | reverse complement strand
AATGGGTACGGCACTGGCATAGTCTTTATGTGCCACACAATTCATCAGTGACTCCCTGATAGCTTCCACCGGGAACTGCGGTGTTTCACGCCGGGAAATTCCCTCGTATGATATATGATAAATCAGGTATTTGGTCTTTATCAAATCCATTGCCTTATCCACCTGCTCCATTAAAGAGCCGTGAACCTCGTCCTGAAACTCCAAGTTACCCTTATCATCCCGGAAGAAACCTATCTTGATATAAGCCCCGGTTACAAAGCGTTCCGGGTCGGGGTGGAACAACAGCAAGGCGGCACGGGTCGGACGGTTGGTTTGGGTGTCAATCAGCCGCAAATCGTGCAGCAAATTTTCGGTAGTATCTTTCAACACATCTTCGTCCACACGCCCGCTTCTCGCCGCTTCCTTGCGGAAACGGTTCAATGCGCCGGGGGAAAGTTCCTCTATGCCTGCCCACTCTATGGGAAACTCGTCCCAATGCCTGCCAGTACGTTGCAGGATAAAACGGTTCAACGCCGCACCTTTCAACTCCTGTTTCGTGCTGCCGCTGCGATAGTGGTACTGACCTTTGTAATTGATAGGATTGGAATAAGGCGGTACGTCAATCTCGATATATTTCAGCCCGTTTTCTTCCAGCAGGTTCACGTCCACGATGATACCCAGCACGTCACGCACTTTGTTCGGTATATCCTCCAGCAGTTTGTCGGCATCGGCAACGCCGACTACCTTACCGTTGTCATTCATACCTATATATATCTTGCCGCCTGTGGCGTTGGCAAAGCCGCATATCCATTTCAGATACTCGTCACGCCAGCTTTCTTTCCATTCCGTATTTTGGTTTTCATTCATAATCATTTCTTTGTCTGCAAAATTAGTAAAAATACTGTCTGTCAGGAAAGAATATCGGTTATTCTTCCTCTTTTATAAGGTGGCATAGCTCCGGGTCGTTCTTAATCCGGGTTATCTCGTCCTCGACAATCTGCCGGACTTCCTGACGGATGCGGTCATAGTTGGCTTGTATCTCCTCCTGCATCCGGTCGTTGCCGTCCTTGTCGGTGAAGTCGATTATCTGCGGCAACTTCACGTAACGGGCGGTTTCCCGCTTCACCTTTTCATTGTCCACCACGATTTCACAGTGGAAAATCTTCTGCTCTATCCGTTCATCGAAGTTGTCCGCCACAGCACCCACGAACATACCTTGCGTGAGGTTGGATATTTTGCTGGCGGGTATCAGGCTGTCCATTTGGGTGCTTATCGAGGTGGACTTCTCCCGCTGGTTGATTGTCATGCTCTGCCGTTTCTGCAACACCTTTCCGAAACGCTCGGACAGTATTTTTGCCGTTTCACCGACTACCTGACCGCTAAACACGTTACCCACAGTATTTTGGATTACTTTGCTTTCCTTGTCGCCATAGTCACGTGTAAGCTGACTGTAATCCTGAAAGCCCAGCAGAACCGCCACTTTGTTGCTTCGTGCGGTGGCAATCAGATTGTCAAGCCCACGAAAATATATGGTCGGTAGTTCATCTATTATCACCGAACTTTTAAGCTGACCTTTCTTGTTTATCAGCTTCACGATACGGGAATTATATAATCCCAGTGCCGCCGAGTAGATATTTTGGCGGTCAGGATTGTTACCGACAACCAAGATTTTAGGCTCTTTCGGGTTGTTGATGTCAAGTGAAAAATCATCGCCCGTCATTACCCAGTAAAGGGCGGGTGAAATCATCCTTGAAAGCGGGATTTTCGCACTGGCAATCTGCCCCTGCAACTGTTCAACTGCCGAACTTTCCCAAGCATCCACGAACGGGGAAAGATAGTTTTCCAGTTCGGGATAACTGCGCAAAATCGTGAAAACATCGGCGTATTTCTTGTTCAACAACTCTATGGCGTGCGGGAACGTGCAATACCTGCCGCCCTGATAAATGCGCAAGTACCAAATAATGGCTGCAAGCAGGATAATCGGGCTTTCCACGAAGAAGTCGCCCTGCTTGCTTATCCAACTTCGATTGAGGTTAAGCATTATCGTGTAGCTTGCTTCGTAGGCATCCGCAATGTCCGACATGAAACTGGCGTTTATCGGGTTGCATCGGTGGCTCTTGCGTGGGTCGTCAAAATTGATAACGTAAAACTTCGGCTTGACCTTGTAGCCGTCCAAGTGGTTAAGCAAATGATTGTAAGCGATTTCCGAAAGGTCGGGAAACTTATAATCATAACAATACATCGAAAATCCTTTCTCAATTTGCTGTTTTATATAGCTATTTACTACTGCGTATGACTTGCCGCTGCCCGGCGTACCTAACACAAGGCTGGCACGGAACGGATTCACCACATTTATCCAGCCATTATTCCACTTCTTCTTGTAGTAGAACCGGGTAGGCAGATTTACCGAATACTCGTTCTCGATAAGCCTTGTTTCCTGCATGAAACTTTCGTTCTCGGTATTAAAGACATCATCCATTAGGTTGTTCTTCAACAACCGGGACATCCATGTACCCGCCATGAGCATACAGATATAGCCCGCCGATAGCGTGGCGATATAAAACACAGTGTCCGCCGTATGTGGCAGCGGAAGTTCCAGCAGCCACCAGTTCAGGAAAAACAACACGACACCCGCCGCAAGGCTGCAATGTATCTTCGCCCACGTTATCTTTTCCTCTTTCACGCCCTTAGTGCCGATACACGACAGGGCGAGGAACACCACCGAAAATAGTTTTGTCCATAAGATAGACGAGAACAGCCCGGTGGTGCGCTGGAAGTTCCACAGTATCTTGTCTATCACTTCAAACGTCACTCCCCATTCTTTCAGGGTGGAGTAACAGAACCAGTACACGTTTATTCCCACGAATAGAATACTGACAGCCCGCATAAAGTCCATGACCCTTGCAAGCCCTCTCAAATCATCCTCTTGCTGCATAATTGTATGTTTTTAAGTTAGTCAATGCGCCTTGTGCGCTTCTTTTTCTTCTTTCTCTTTTGGCGGGCGGTGTCCTGCGGCTCGTCACCGCCTGATGCACCGCCGCCCAGCAAACCGCCGAAAGCACCCAACACGGAAGCCACGCCCGAAACGATGTCGGATTTCGGCGTGAAGCCCGGCTGTTCCTGATGCGTGGGCTGGTCTTGCTGCGGTGCTGCCACTTCGGACTGGTGTATCTTTCCGGTTTCGCCCGAAAAACGTTCGTTGAACACGTTCGCCGAATACTCCTTGCCCAAGCGTGAACCGTTCAGCACCACCCGGCTGTCGTGGTCGATGAACGTAACGCCATAGATGCGCCCGTTGTCGTTCTGACGGAATACCACGTCAATGCCCTGTTTCTTTAGCTGCTGTTCCAGTTCCTTGCGGCTGCGGGCGGTCTGCATGGCAGTGGCTACAATCTTCCGGGTGCGCTCTTTCAGTTTCCCGTTCCTGATTGCTTCGCCCGATTTCTCCATTCTGCGCTGCACCGCTTCATAACCTACCGACTTGCCGATGCGGGAAGCCTTTACCGGGTTGCCCACCTTTTCGCCCTTGTCGTTCATGGCGGAATAGACAATGCCCTGATAGGGCTTGCCGTTTATCTCGCCTTTGACTTCCTCGGCGCACACGTTGCAAGTGGCAAGCAACGCCTTGTACTCCCCGAACGACTGGAAGCGGTAGCCATAGCAAGCCGCTTTCACGGTGTTGCCGACTTGGTGCTTCACGTCCCCGGCGGCATAGTCCACCTTTTTAAGTTCCGGGCGTTCGGCACGTTCCTTTCGTTCTGCCGGGTGCAGGTTGTATTTCTGCTCCAGTTCACGGGTGATTTGCTTGCTGCGCCGATGCTCGAACCTGTCATTCAGCGGTCTGCCGTTCTCGTCCACCCGCAAGCCTACGATGTGGATATGGTGGCGGTCGATGTCGGTATGCTTGTACACCAGATAAGGCTGGTCGCCATAGCCCAACTTCCGCATATACTCTTTGGCGATGTCGGAAAGCTGCTGGTCGGTCAGCACGTCTTCCGGGTGCGGGTTTATGGAAATATGAAGTATCGGCTTCTTGGTGGATAGCTGGACGGGCATCTGCATTTCAAAGCTGCGCATACACTCGCCGATGCTGAAACGCCCGTCTTCGCTTAACAGCATCCGGTTGGAGAAAAGCACCTTTGCTTCCTCGCTGTCCACCTTGTTTTGGTTGTAAGCCAGTGCGCCGAACATATTGCCGCCCGTGCTTATTTTGGCAACCATAGTTCCTTGCACTCGTTTGTCAGGTCGATAACCTGACGGTTCAACATAGATAATTCTGTGGTCGCTTTCTCCAGTTTATAGAGAAAAGCCAGTGCCTTTTTCTCCGAAAAGTTGCTGTGCAACGCCTTTACGACTTGGTTGTAATTGACTGCAACCGCCCGGAACTGGGCGTAAAATTCGGTCAGCCGGGCGCAATATTCTACTGCCGATTTGTCCACTTTCACCACCCGGAACGGCTCGCCGAACAGCCGGGCGGCGATGAAACGGGACTTGCTCGTAACGCCCGACTGCTCCCATTGCGAGAGGAAGCGGGCATTCTCCCGGTCGTTCAGGTAAAGGACATGGCGATGCTTCGCCGGGTCTGCGAGGGCGGGGCGACCGCCCTTGTTGGGTTTCTTTGTTTCCATGTTTCCTTGAATTAAAAAATTACGACTTCGGAGTGATTTTTACCCCCGCAAGGGGCAAGGCGTTTTCAGGCACGGAAAACGGTTCTATGTGCCATAGAACACACCTTGCTATTTTCTGACGAAAATCGAAATCCGTCACGGACGGATTGGGGTTAGCGTGGAACGGCAAGCCCTGCCGTTCACCAGCCCGGTTTTACACCTTTGCCCCCTGCGGTTCGTTACTCCGCTGCAAAGTAACGGTGATTTATAATGCTGTAAAATAGGCGGTTGGTGGACAAATCGGGACAGCGCAGGACAAATCGGGACAAGGTTTTCAGGGGACGTTTTTTCTCCCTTTTTTTGCATCGGATTTCAAGATTGAAAGCAAGATTGAAAGAAATATTCCAATCAGGAAAGAATGATTGAAAGCATGATTTCAAGAAAACGTGATTGCAGGATTTCAATATTTCAAGAAAGAATGAAAGCAGGAAAACAAGATTGAAATAAAACAGTCTTTCAATATTTCAAGATTGCAATATGGAAACAAAGAAAGCTATATGGCTGGATTGATTGAAAGCAATAAATAAATCTATCAACCAATAATGAACGAAAGCAATATGGAAAACGAGAAAACACCCCTTTATGTCGCCTTTTCCACCCAAAAGGGCGGGGTCGGCAAAACCACCTTTACCGTGCTGGCGGCGAGTTACCTCTACTACCTCAAAGGCTACGATGTGGCGGTGGTCGATTGCGACTACCCGCAACACTCCATTGCCGGGATGCGAAAGCGGGATGCCGAGCAGGTCGGGGCGGATGAAGATTACAAGCGAATGGCGTATGAACAGTTTACCCGACTGGGGAAGAAAGCCTACCCGGTATTGTGCAGTTCACCTGAAAAGGCGATTGCAACGGCTGACGAACATATAGCCGCCGGACACGTGCCGGATATAGTGTTTTTCGACCTGCCCGGCACGGTGAACAGCGAGGGCGTGATAAACTCCCTTGCAGGCATGGACTACATTTTCACACCCATTTCCGCCGACAAGGTGGTGCTGGAAAGCAGCCTGTCGTTCGCAATGGCTATCCAAAAGCTATTGGTAAGGAATGAAGCCTGCCGACTTGCCGGGCTGTACCTCTTTTGGAACATGGTGGACGGTAGGGAGAAAACAGACCTTTACACCGCCTACGACAAGACCATTAAGGAACTGGAACTGCCGCTGATGAAAACCTTTATCCCCGACACCAAACGCTACAAAAAGGAACTGATAGAGGATAAAAAGGCGGTGTTCCGCTCCACGCTCTTTCCCGCCAGCCGCTCGCTGGTAAGGGGAAGCAACTTGGAAGAACTGATAACCGAAATAGTGTACTACATCAAATTAAAATGATATGGCAAAGCAAAGCGGCGGGATGCCGAAGATAGACGAGGATTTCATGAAAGAGCTTATCTCGCAGGGTGTTCCCAGTAAACAAGATAATAATAAGACGAATGATGTACCGCAAGAAACACAAACAGAAACGGTGCAAGTAGAGAAACCGACACCCCGCAAGCGCAAGGGCGGTTCGGGCGACTACCGGGAAACCTACTTTCAGAAAGTGGAACTGGCAGACCGACAGCCCTTATACGTGAGCCGTACCACGCACGAGAAGCTGATGCGTATCGTGACGGTGATAGGCGGGCGCAAGGTGACGGTAAGCAGCTACGTGGAAAACATTCTGCTGCGGCACTTCGAGCAGTACCAAGACGAGATAAACACCCTGTACGAAAGCCACTTCCAAAAGCCTGTCTGACTATGATAATCTATTGCATACTTACCGGGCTTTTGGTGTACTATATCGCCCTATGGCTGTGGTATCGCTACACGGACAGCCGGACATCACCGGGCAGAACGGATGATGCGCCACTCCCACGAAACGGGGTTTCAGGCTACACGCTGATAGGTGAAAGCCGATACAAGGGCGGACTAATCGGGACAGCGCAGGACAAATCGGGACACCTCCCGCAAGCGGCTGAAAATGATACTATTTTTGCGCCGCAGGCTGACGGACAGCCGGAAGAAAACATTCCGGAAACAGCAGCCGAAGCGGAAGAAACGCCCGGTTACGAGAATGACGAACCCGACTACGAGGACGAGGAAATAGCCGGGTACATGGACGGTGACGATGATACCGGGCGGGCTACGGGCGTGAGCTTCGATGAACTGGGCGAAGCGGTACGCACGGCGAACGCCGACAACCCCACCGAAGCGGAACAGCGGCAAGCCGCCGGGACGCTGGCAAGCATTGAGGGGACGAACCTCTACGATGCGGTGGTGGAGAACATCAACGGCGGGCTGGCAAAGGTGGCGGAACTGCTGGGACGCAACGAAGCGGAACTGGCTACGGCTGCTGTCCCTGCCGGAACTGGCGATACAAGCGAGGAACACGAAGCGTTCGACATGAACGATTTCCTATAATATAATAATGTATAAGCCTGACAGCATGAAACAACGGGATTACGGTTGATTGGCAACCTGAAAACAAACAGACAAACGGGACTATCCCCGACCACTAAAATTTCAAATTATTCACCAGCCGGGAAAGGCGGACTATCCACCCGCCGCCCGGCATTAAAAACAAATCACAATGAGAAAGAAAATCTTCTTGTCGGCGGCTATACTTGCCGCCGTGGTAAGTGCCTACGCACAAGGAAACGGGCAGGCGGGCATCACCGAAGCCACGAACCTAATCACCGGGTATTTTGACCCCGGAACAAAACTGGTGTACGCAATCGGGGCGGTCTGCGGCTTGATTGGCGGGGTAAAAGTATATAACAAGTTTTCAAGCGGCGACCCCGATACCTCAAAGACTGCCGCCAGTTGGTTCGGGGCGTGCATCTTCCTGATTGTCGCCGCCACTATCCTGCGTTCGTTCTTCCTCTAAACCAGCGGCTATGTCTGAATATCCGGTAAACAGGGGTATCGGGAAGCCGGTGGAGTTCAAGGGGCTGAAAAGCCAGTACCTCTTTATCTTTTGCGGCGGCTTGCTCGCCGTCTTCGTGGTGTTCATCGTCCTGTTCATGGCAGGCGTGAACCAGTGGCTATGTATCGGTTTCATCGTGTCGGCTTCGCTGCTGCTCGTGTGGCAGACGTTCCGGCTCAACGCACGGTACGGCACGCACGGGCTGATGAAAGCAGCCGCACGCAAAAGACACCCACGCTTCATTATCAGCCGAAAGGCGATACCCCGGCTGTTCAACTACAAAAGAAGAAAGGAAGAAAGAACATGAGGAATATGTTAAAGGCTACCACGCTGGAAAGGAAATTTCCACTTTTGGCGGTGGAGAACGGTTGCATCATTTCAAAGGATGCGGACATAACGGTGGCTTTCAGGGTGGAACTGCCCGAACTGTTCACCGTCACCAGTGCCGAGTACGAAGCCATACATTCGGCGTGGTACAAGGCAATCAAGGTGCTGCCCGACTACTCCATAGTACACAAGCAGGACTTCTTCATCAAGGAGAACTACCAGCCCGACACGGAAAGGGACGAGCTTAGTTTTTTAAGCCGCTCCTTTGAACGGCACTTCAATGAACGCCCGTTCCTGAACCATTACTGCTACCTGTTCCTGACAAAGACGACAAGGGAGAGAAGCCGCCGACAGAGCGACTTCTCCACCCTCTGCCGGGGCAGGATTGTACCGCAGGAGATAGCCGACAAGGAAGCGGCGGCAAAGTTTATCGAAGCGGTCGGGCAGTTTGAAAGGATTATGAACGACAGCGGTTTTGTCACCCTTACCCGGCTGGCGGCATCGGAAATCACCGGGCAGGACGGAAAGGCGGGCATCATCGAGAAATACTTCTCGCTCTCGCAAACCGACACTACTTGCCTGAAAGACATCGGGCTGTACCCGGAAGAAATGCGTGTCGGGGACGATATACTGTGCCTGCACACGCTTTCGGACGTGGAAGATTTGCCCGGAAAGGTCGGGACGGACTGCCGATTTGAGAAGCTGTCCACAGACAGAAGCGATTGCAGGTTAAGTTTTGCCGCCCCGGTGGGCGTGCTGTTGTCGTGTAACCACGTCTATAACCAGTTCATCTTCATAGACGACCACGCCGAAAACCTGAAGAACTTCGAGCAGACCGCCCGGAACATGCAATCGCTCTCCCGTTACTCCCGTGCCAACCAAGTGAACAAGGAGTGGATAGACGAGTACCTGAACGAAGCGCACAGCAAGGGGCTTATCTCGGTGCGCTGCCACTGCAACGTCATGGCATGGAGTGACGACAGGGACGAACTCAAACGCATACGCAACGATGTGGGAAGCCAGCTTGCGCTAATGGAGTGCAAACCCCGGCACAACACCACCGACACGCCCACGCTCTTTTGGGCGGGCATACCCGGCAACGAAGCCGACTTCCCGGCAGAGGAAAGTTTCTACACGTTCTTGGGGCAGGCTCTCTGCCTGTTCGTGGAAGAAACGAACTACAAGAGTTCGCTTTCGCCGTTCGGCATCAAAATGGTGGACAGGGTAAGCGGTCGCCCGCTGCACATCGACATATCGGATTTGCCCATGAAGAAAGGCATCACGACCAACAGAAACAAGTTCATACTTGGGCCGAGCGGGTCGGGTAAGTCCTTCTTCACCAACCACATGGTGCGCCAGTGTTACGAGCAGGGTGCGCACGTGCTGCTGGTCGATACGGGTAACAGTTACTTGGGGCTGTCCCAGCTTATCCACAACCGCACGCACGGCGAGGACGGGATTTATTTCACCTACACCAACGAGAACCCGATAGCGTTCAACCCGTTCTATGTCGAGGACGGGGTATTTGACATCGAGAAGAAAGAGAGTGTCAAGACCCTGATACTCACCCTGTGGAAGCGGGATGATGAAGCCCCCAAACGGTCGGAAGAAGTGGCGTTGTCAAACGCCGTGAGTGCCTATATCGAACTGATAGGCAAAGACCGTTCGGTAACGCCCTGCTTCAACACGTTCTACGAGTTTGTCCGGGATGATTACCGCCGACAGCTTGAACAGAAGAACGTCAGGGAAAAGGATTTTGACATTGACAATTTCCTGAACGTGCTTGAACCGTACTATCGTGGCGGTGAGTACGACTACCTGCTGAACTCCGACAAGGAGCTGGATTTGCTGCATAAACGCTTCATTGTCTTTGAATTGGACAATATCAAAGACCACAAGATTTTATTCCCGGTAACGACTATCATCATCATGGAAGCCTTTATAAACAAAATGCGCAAGTTAAAGGGGATAAGGAAGTTAATACTAATTGAAGAAGCGTGGAAAGCGATTGCATCGGCGAACATGGCGGACTACATAAAATATTTGTACAAGACTGTCCGAAAGTATTTCGGGGAAGCGATTGTAGTCACGCAAGAGGTAGAGGATATTATTTCTTCCCCTATCGTGAAAGAAAGTATCATCAATAACTCGGACTGCAAAATATTGTTAGACCAGCGAAAATACCTGAACAAGTTCGACAGCATACAGAACCTCTTGGGACTGACCGACAAGGAGCGTTCGCAGATATTGTCTATCAACATGGCGAACCACCCCGGACGGAAGTACAAGGAAGTTTTCTTCTCGCTGGGCGGCACGCAGTCGGCGGTGTACGCCACAGAAGTTTCATTGGAAGAATATTACACGTA
>OMFC01001359.1_pt1 | contig 10279 bp, 10 predicted proteins | sample 1645531 | NCBI WGS metagenome assembly OMFC01 (sample SAMEA103958112, study PRJEB25191) | human gut metagenome | biome: human-associated habitat [ENVO:00009003]; feature: intestine environment [ENVO:2100002]; material: feces | place: Germany | collected 2013/2015 | reverse complement strand
GAACTGGCGGCCCTGGTAGACCTCGGTGTCGCCGGGGGACTCCTCGCAGCCGGCCAGCAGGGAGCCCAACATCACCACGCTGGCCCCGGCGGCGATGGCCTTGGCGATGTCGCCGGAGAAGCGGATGCCGCCGTCGGCGATCAGCGGCACGCCCGTGCCTTCGAGGGCTTCGGCGACGTTGCTGATTGCGGTGATCTGGGGGACGCCCACGCCCGCGACAATACGCGTCGTGCAGATGGAGCCCGGGCCGATACCGACCTTGACGGCGTCGGCGCCGTTATCAACGAGCGCACGTGCTGCGGCACCCGTGGCGATGTTGCCGCCGATCACCTGCAGCTTCGGATAATTCTTCTTCACCCAGGCCACGCGGTCCAAAACACCCTTGGAGTGGCCGTGCGCCGTATCAACGACAATCACGTCAACGCCGGCTTCAACGAGAAGCTCGAGGCGCTCTTCGGTGCCGGCACCGACGCCGACGGAAGCGCCCGCAAGGAGCTTGCCGTCCTTATCTTTGGCGGCGTTGGGGTGTTCGGTGGCTTTGATGATGTCCTTGACGGTGATAAGGCCCGAGAGGTTGAAGTCCTTGTCCACGACGAGAACACGTTCGAGACGGTTTTCGTGCATCAGGCGCTTGGCTTCATCAAGCGATGCCCCTTCCTGCACGGTGACCAAACGTTCGCGCGGCGTCATGATTTCACGCACCGGAGCCTGCATGCGGGTTTCAAAGCGAAGGTCGCGGTTGGTGACCATGCCCAGAACGCGGCGGCCTTCCACAACGGGCACACCGCTGATGCGGTGTTCAAGGCACATGCGGATCACGTCGCCGACGAGCATATCCGGGCCCACGGTGATGGGGTCGCTCACAACGCCGGATTCATGGCGCTTAACCTTGGCGACTTCCGCGGCCTGCTGTTTGGCGGAAAGATTCTTGTGAATAATGCCAACACCGCCTTCCTGCGCCATCGCAATGGCGAGATTGGCTTCGGTCACCGTATCCATGGCGGCCGAAATCATCGGGATGTTGATGCTGATTTCACGGGTGAGTTTGGTGGAGAGGAGAACGTCCTTGGGAAGAACTTCCGAGTATGCCGGAACGAGCAGGACGTCATCGAAGGTAAGAGCCTTCTGAAGGAGCCGCATTTTTTTACCTCAAACGCAAAAATGAATTATATCGCGCCGGTCAGGCGCCTTTCAAACCCGCCCAGAAACTGCGGTTAACCCATCATTTTAAGGCTGAGTGTCCGTCTTGACAAGGTGTGCGGGCACGAAAAAAACTGTGCCCGCAGGGGCGATTTCAAAGGCTGCGGGCCTGCGTCAGGCGCCCGTGGATGTAGTCTTCGGCCCACATCAGACCGATGATGGTTTTGACGTCTGAAATTGTGCCGTCGCGGCAGGCCGCAAGAGCCTCTTCAAGCGGCACGCGCGTGAGCGTCAGAAATTCGTTTGCATCGAGCCTTTGCTCACCCTGGGTCAGCCCCCGGGCAAGATAAATCTCGATGTGCTCGTCGCTGTAGCCGATTGCGTTGCGGATCGTGCCCAGAAACACCCAGTCGCGCGCCGTGAGCCCTGCTTCTTCCTTCAGTTCGCGGCGTGCCGTGACGGCGTGCTTCTCACCCGGATCAATTTTTCCGGCAGGGATTTCCCAGAAGGCGCCGCCAGCGGGGGTGCGCCACTGACGCTCAAGCACGACGCGGTTTTCGTCATCCAAAACAACGATTGCAGCCGCTCCGGGATGCCGGATCATTTCGCGGGTACTTGTTTTGCCGTTGGGAAGCGTCACCGTCAGCCGGTGCACCTTCAAGAGGCGCCCGGTGAAGACCGTATCGTCAGCGGTAACGGTCTCGGCAAGACGTTTGTCGAGCTTATCAACATCAGCGGAAAACGAAGCCATGACTTAATCCTTGTAATTCTGACGCGGGCGGCCTTTGGTCATATCGTTTTTCATCAGGCGCTCCTGATCGCGCTTCCATTCTTTCTTGCTTTCGTCCTGGCGTTTTTCAAAGTCGCGTTTGCCGCGCGCAAGCGCAAGGCTCAGTTTCACGCGGCCCCGCACAAAGTGAAGGTCCAGGGGAATCAACGCATAGCCCGAGCGTTCGACCTTACCGATCAGACGCATGATTTCCTTGCGGTGCATCAAAAGCTTGCGGGTGCGCGCCATCTCGGTCTTTTCGTGCGTGCAGACCTGATCGGCGGGGGTGAAGTGGGCGTTACAGAGAAAGAGTTCCCCTTCCCGCGCATAGACGTGCGCAAGATTGATGGTGGCGCGTCCGGCACGCACACTTTTGACTTCCCAGCCTCTGAGGACGAGCCCCGCCTCAAAGCGCTCTTCAATGAAATAGTCAAAGGTGGCGCGTTTGTTCTTAATTACTCCGGCCAATTTGTTTTGTATCCTTCTGAGAGCAAAATCTTTTTTGTGCGGGCATTCTAAAGGACGCACCTTGAGTCCGTACGCTCAAAAGGAAGTGAGATTGTGAGAATTTCCATCGCTCATGTTGATGAGTCGGGGCACGTGACCCTGACGGAAACCGAGGTCGCGCAAGGGGCGACTGCGGCTGACGTGCTTGCTCGCCGCGGCATTGATGCGGGCGCAGGGATCGCCCTTTTCGGAGAAAGAATAACGCCTGAGACCGAACTGCATGAGGGTGACCGCCTTGATGTGGCGGCGCCGCTTACGATTGACCCTATGGAAGCGCGGCGCCTGAGGGCGCAGAAAAAAGCCGCACTCCGTGACGTGAGCCGCGGCCGCCACGGCGGACGCCACCGGCTTGCGGTTTCGGATGTCTGACGGTTTATGGTGTGCTTAAAAATTAAGCACTCCATAAAAATCAACGCTTAGCAAAAATTGCTGCGTGAGTTTTTCACCCTTTTCCACAAAACCTGCGGAAAAAGGTGAATAACCAGGCCTGACATCAGGTTATCAGCCGTCAGGCCTTGTTACTGCGCGGCATTGTTTCTTTTCCTGTTCGTGTAAGACCACATGAGCTTGAAGGCGGCCGGAATCAGAAACATTGAAAGAAGCGGCGCCGTGATCATGCCGCCCGCCATGGGCGCGGCAATGCGGCTCATGATTTCGCTGCCAGCGCCGGTTCCGATGAGAATCGGCACAAGCCCCACCACAATCACCGAAACCGTCATCGCCTTGGGGCGGACTCTTTCTGCTGGTTATCGTCCTGGCCGGGCTTGGCGGCTTCCTTTCCTGCCGGCAGATTGCTGAGTACTGGAAACTGCATCGTCCTGTATTTAAGGCATGGTTTGCCGATTTCCCTGATCAGGATATTTCTCACGATACGGTCCGCAATGTCATCCGAATCCTTGGCAAAGGTGACGTCAACAAGCTCATTGAGCAGTACACGATCCCTCTGCCGGCCAAGTACCAGACGCGGATTGTTGCCTTGGACGGTCAGGCCGTATGCGCAGCATCAAGCCTGGAGCACAAGGCTCACAGCCGCTATGTGCTGAACCTTTTCGATACTGACAATGAAATGTGCCTTCAGCAGGTACTTATCGAGGAAAAAGAGAACGAGATCACTCAGGCCGTCAACATCGTGACGTCCATGGATCTCAGCGGTGCGATCTTCACCTGCGATGCGATGAATACGCAGAAAAAGCTGGCGGAGTTTCTTCTTTACGAAAAACACTGCGACTACTGCTTTGCCGTCAAAGGCAACCACAAAGAACTTCACAGCCAGGTTTGCGGTTGGTTTAAAACCAAACAAGGCCGGAGCGCTGCAAAAGAATTTGCCCGTATTGAGCTGGGGCACGGCCGCACTGAAACACGGGAAATCAGCGTGTTGCCGGCCTCTCTCATGAAAGAATTTGCCCAGGATGTTTTGGATAAATGGGCCGGACTGGAAGACGGGTGCATCGTCATGGCCAGAACCAAACGCGAATTCGCAGACGCACCGGAGAAAAACTCTGATGAAGTGCGCTACTTCATTACGAGCCTGCATTTCGACAAGCTCTACATTGCTGCCACGCTGGCGCGCGTGATCCGCAGACACTGGATGATTGAAAACGGGTTGCACTGGGGGCTGGATGTGACTTTTAACCAGGACAGAACCCAGTGCAGAAACGCCGATTTCTTGGCCGGAGTAACCGGAATCCGCAAAATTATCTTCAACCTGATCAGTAAGGCTCAGTCCGTGCAAGAAGCAGAAACCGGACGCCAGGCCGCACACAAACCGTCCTGGAAAGTCAGGCTTTCAACGCCTGCCTCTGCCATGGAGCTTTTTGCAAAACTATACCCGCACGTCAAACGATAAGGATGAGTAATCGTCAGCCCGTCTGCACGCTGCGGCCGAACCCATCAGTTGTTGCTGTTGGAGTAGAAGTCATGAACAGGTCTTTTGTTTTATGTGGTAGAAAAACATTAACAAAAAAGCCCTTTTTTCTTTATTAAAATCAGAATTTAAGCCATGAAAAGCGCGCTGTTTTTTTCAGCACTCATGCAAAATTCAGGTTAGAATTCGTAACAGAATTGTCCGGATGATTTCCTGAACGCTGTTGCGGAAGCATCAATTTCAATCGAGCCAGCCGTGTAGCACGCAGGCGAAAAAAAAGAACAAAAGCTCACTCAATGACTAACAGTACTGACAAGGCTGCCGCATCCGCCGCCATCCGAGTCGCTCCGAGAAGAGGCCGGGTAAAGGCTGGCGTTGTGCTTGACCGAGACGGCGTGACTGTTGTTCAGAGCCGCGAGGGAATCGACGCAATTGAAAGGGCGGCCTATTGTGGCTATCCCGCCGATTGCGGCAATGCCCCCGAAGACAGGGCCGGATTCGCCGCCAGGGTGATCCGCAGCGTTGTCGACAAGCCCAACGACTGCGATGTCTGGGCGAACCTCTCCGAATCCGTCGTTTACGTCCTGACGCTTCCCGTCGTCAAGGATGCCGATCTTGACGCCGTTGCGCTTTTGAACGCGAGCCGCGTCTCTGCGATCAATCCCGACGAAACCAATTTCGACTACCGCCTTCTCGGCCGCACGGCCGGCACGGACGTGCCCTCGCTGCGCGCGATCGCCGTGAGCGCATCTCAGGAAGGCTGCGAAGTCTGGCGTTCCGCCTTTGAAAAGGCCGGCATCAAGCTTGCGGGCTTGAGCTCTCAGGAGCTCGTGCCGGCGCTTCTCGCCTGCCGCACGCCTGTCGACGAAAGCTGGACGACCTACGCCTACATGACGGTCGTCGCGGGCGAGAGCGTGCTCACCATCATCGAAAACGGCCGCGTCGCGCTTCAGCGCAACTTCAACTTCGGCATGGACCAGTTGCTTGCCGACGCCGTCGAGCGCCTGTCCGTCACGGAAGAATACGATCCGAACGAATCGCCCGACGATCGCCGCGCGCGCCTGATGCTTCGCGTCAAGCAGATCTTCGCCGACGAAGAGCTTCTGAAGACGCACGGCGACATGCTCGCATCGAGCCTCGACGCAGGCGTCGACCGCTGCATCAAGTACCTTGAACGCACCTTCAGCTACTACGAGCGCGTCGAGCACGGCGCCGCTCCGATGGGGCTTTGCCTCACGGCCGACCACGGCTTTGCCCAGGTGCTCGCCCGCAGTCTGGAAAGCAAGCTCGGCATCCCGTGCAAGGTTCGCCTGCCCAACGCCTACCTCGTTGAAGGCGCCGAAGATCGCGTTCACGGCATTCCGGAAAATTTCAAGTGCGTGGCGGCTTTTGAAGCGCTGGGCCTCGCCTGCAGCAACGAGACGACGCCCAACCTGCTGGATCTGCCGGCCGAGCGCCGGCATGGTTGCGCTCGGCGCCGCCACGGTCTGCATGCTCGGCATTGCCGCCTGGTGCGGTCTTGCCTGGGTTGAGGACGGCCAAGCGCTTGATCAAAGCCGCCGCCAGCTCGTGGCCATCGGCACGCCGCTCACCGCCCGTGCCGTCGACAGCGAAATGCAGCGCCTTGAAGCGCTTGAAAGCCGAGGCGTGGCCGTTCTCGAGCGCCGCCGCTTCGCCGGTCTGCTCGGCGAGCTTGCGGCCGTGCGCGGCGATGATGTCTACATTCGATCCATCGAGCTCGTGCCGGCCGGTGAAGCTGTTTCTGAAGACAAGAAGAAGTCTTCCCGCAATGAGCGGAACGAAAAGGCACGGCAGACGCTGGTCGTCGTGCACGTGAGCCTCTACGGCAGCGCGCAGGAGCGCGAGGCTTCCTTTGCGGAATTCATCAATCGTCTTGAAGGACTCAACCGCGGCGGTACGATGACCGTTGTGACGGAAGATTCCGTGGACAACGGCGTGGCCTACGCCATTCGCATGAGCGGAGGCTTCTGATGAAGGACGTGTTCAAGAATATGCGCGGTGCGGGTCTGGGCGGCCTGCTTCTGATGGCCGTCGTCTTTGCCGTGTCCGTCGTGCTCGCGGGCGGCCTCTACTTTGCCAAGATTTCCCGCGGCATGGAGCTTAACGAACTCAACGATGAGATCTCCGCTCACCGCACGATTGCGCCGGTTGTGGCAAGCCTCAAGGCGCGCCGCGTCGAGACGGAAAAGCTTCTTGCGGCTGCTGCTGTTTACGACATGCCCAAGGATGTGCGCGGTCTTTTGAAGACGCTTCGCGTCGTGGCGCAGGATGCGGGCCTTCACAACACGCAGTTCCTGCCGGAGGCCATCTCCGTCGTAGGTAAGAGCGACATTCGCCTCAAGGGCGTGGCTCAAGGCACGACCGACTGCTTCCGCCGCTTCCTTGTGGGCCTGAGCTCCCAGGACTGGATCTCGTCCATTGGCCGCGTCAAGGCTTCTGCCGGCGACGATGCCGACAGCAACAAGTATGAAGTGACGATCCGGGCTCGTTTCGGCCTTCTTAAAGAGCAGGGAGGCAAGTGATGAATTCTCGTGAGAAAAAGCTGCTCGGGCTCGTGATTGTCGCCCTGATCTTGGCGGCCGGCAACTTCTTCTATTCGTCGCTTGACAAGTTCGATGCCGTCGTTTCGTCGGATTCGAAGGCCGAGTCTGCAAGCTCCGCCGTGGCTCAGATGAGCGCCCGCATGACGTCGATGCCGCTCAACGCCGAAGCGCGCAGGCGTCTCGGCAAGCCGACAGTTTGCGCGTAACGGCCAGAAACTTCCCTTCATCTCGGTCGATGGCTTAATTCACATGGGCCGCACCCACCTCGTCATTCTCGGCGGCGTTGAATTCGCCAGGGGCGACATGATCCCCGAGACGGGCGAAGTGGTGAAGTCGATCGGCGCCGATTCCGTGGTGCTTGAGCTTCCGGACACCGGCATGCGCCGCACGCTCAACTTCGTCGAGCAGGATCTTGAAACCAATTACGAGGAGCCGAAAGCCGGCGACTCCAACCTCATAACACAAGTGACCGCCAAGCAGGTCCGGTAATCAAATGAAAGCACTCAACATCAACCTCAACACCTGCCTCATGCGTCCTCTTGCAGCCGCGTTCGTTGCGGTGCTCGTGCTTTCCGGATGCGCAACCCGCGACAAGGACGGCATCGGCAAGGACGATGCGTTCATGCAGCACTGGCAGAACCAGTCCGTCGACCGACAGGGCTTCTCGCCCGCGCTCGAGGATCTGGCGCCCGAACCCCGCGTTCTGATGAAGCAACAGTCTGTAAATCTGCACGGCACGCCGCGCGCGCTGCCTGATCAGCCCATCACGCTCAAGCTCCAGAATGCAGCCGTCGAGTCGGTTCTGCGCGCCATGGCCTCCGCAGCCAACGTGAGCCTCATGATGAGCAGCGGCGTTTCGGACAAGATCAGCCTCAACGTGAAGAACGCCCGCTGGAGCGACGTCTTCCAGTCCATCCTTCGCTCCAACGGTCTCGACTATCGCTGGCAGGGCAAGATCCTGCAGGTGATGACGGCCGCCGACAAGCAGAAGGAAGTGAGCCTACTCACGCTCAATAACCAGCTTTCCGAGCAGTACCAGACGGCCGCTCATTCGGGCGACATGATGGTGCAGGTCGTGAACGTCCGCTATTCCGATGCTGCTTCGCTCAAGAACAGCCTGACGCGCTTTGTTTCGCGCAACAAGGATGCCGTCATTGAAATCGACCAGCACAACAATGCGCTCGTCATTCAGGGAACGCCGACCGAACAGGCCCGCATCCTTGCTTTGATCGACAGCCTTGACCGTCCGCGTCCGCAGGTTCAGCTGAAGGCCTACATTGTCGAAACAACGAAGGAAAAGGCTCGCGAGCTCGGCATGCAGTGGGGCGGACGCTTCGAGCATCATAAGCTGATCGGCGGTTCCGGCAGTACGCCTCTTAAGAAGGGCGGGGATGGAAGTACCAATACCATCAGCGGCTTCCCGCTTGGGCTTGGCTACGGCAGCATTGTCAATTCCTCCGGTGCAGGCACCCTTGGCCTGGCCTTTGGCAAAACTTCCGTTCTCGAAGCTCAACTCAACTTGATGGAAAGCGAAGGCGTGCTCAACATTCTGTCGTCTCCGTCCATTACGACGCTTGACAACAAGATGGCCTACACCGAAAACGGTGAGAAGGTGCCGTATGTAAGCAAGGACGACGACGGCGATACGAGCGTCAAGTTCGAGGACGCGGTTCTGCGACTTGAAATGACGCCGAACGTCATCGACCCGGCGAACCTCAAGCTCAAGGTTCTGATCAAGAAGGACGAAGTGGATGCCAGCCGCAGCGTGCAGGGCAATCCGTACATCGTCAAGAAGCAGACGGAAACCACTGTGCTCGTGAGAAGCGGCGAGACGATCGTCATCTCCGGTCTTACGAAGGAAAAGGGCACGAATCAGGAAGCCGGCGTTCCCGGCATGCGCGATCTGCCGGGCGGCAAGTATGCCTTCGGCAGTACGAACCGCAATGTCTCGATGGAAGAGGTGCTGATCTTCATCACCCCGACCATTCTGCCGACGCGCGCCGAATCCGGCCGCCGTTCCGCTCCGCTGCCTCAGTCTCCGGCCGTGCTTACGCCCGGCAGCCGTTGAGCCGAGAGTCGTGAAGGAGTCTGATCATGGCTGAATTCAATAAAAGCGGACGAGTGAAGATGCGTCTGGGCGAGCAGCTGGTGGCTGCAGGCCTTCTGACTGCCGATGCGCTTCAAGATGCGCTTAAGCGCGCCCGTGAAGAGGATCAGCGTTTGGGCGAGTATCTCGTTTCCGCCGGCATTGTGACGGAAGCTCAGGTGCTGCAGGCTGTTGCCAGCCAGCTTCAGGTGCCCGTCTACAATCGCGAGGCGTTTCCGATCGACGAGAAGCTGCGCTCGGTGATTCCGGCCGACTTCGCGCGCCGTCACCGCGTGGTGCCTCTGTGCATGCGAAGCGGCGTGCTCTGCGTGGGGCTTCTCGATGCGCACGACTTCCAGACTTTGGACAAAATCGAGGAAATTGCGCATTGCCAGATGGAGCCCGTGCTCTGTCTCAAGAAGGACTTCGTGCGTCTCTTTACGGCTGTCTACGGCGAATACTCCGCCGTGGGCGAAATGCTTGACAATGCCGCCGGCGCCGCTGAGACTTCGCCCGTGCAGACTGCGGTGCAGAGCGCCGTAAAGGATCAGGAGCTCGAAGGTGACGTGAGCGAAGCCTTCGTCATTAAGCTCGTCAACATGATCATCGCCGAAGCCCTCAAGGCCGGTGCGAGCGACATTCACATCAATCCGGAAAAGACGGAGATCAAGGTCCGCTATCGTGTCGAGGGGCTTCTTCGCCGTGCCTCCACGATTCCGGTCTCCATGGGTTCCGCCGTGGCGTCCCGCATCAAGATCATGTCCAACATGGACATTTCGGAAACGCGTCTTCCGCAGGATGGTCGCTTTACCGTCAAGGCCGAAGGCCGCGAGGTAAACATTCGCGTGTCGACCCTTCCGACGACGTACGGCGAAAACATCGTGCTTCGTCTTTTGGACAGCCGCTCGGGGATCATCTACGACCTTCCGAAGCTCGGCATGAACCAGGCCGATTATGCGACGATCACCCGCTGCATCCGCAAGCCCTACGGCATGATCCTTTCGACCGGTCCGACGGGTTCCGGCAAGAGCTCGAGCCTCTACGCCATTCTGAAGATGCTCAATCGCGAGGACGTCAACATCATCACGCTTGAAGACCCGGTCGAATACCGTCTTCCCGGCGTACGCCAGGTTCAGTTGAACGTCAGAGCCGGCATGACCTTCTCGTCGGGCCTTCGCAGCATTCTGCGTCAGGACCCGGACATCATCATGGTGGGTGAAATCCGCGACAAGGAAACCGCCGAAATTGCCGTTCAGGCCGCCATGACGGGCCACCTTGTGCTGTCGACCCTTCATACGAACGATGCGCTTTCCGCCGTCTATCGTCTCGTCGACATGGGCGTGCCTTCC
>OMFC01001348.1_pt1 | contig 10359 bp, 10 predicted proteins | sample 1645531 | NCBI WGS metagenome assembly OMFC01 (sample SAMEA103958112, study PRJEB25191) | human gut metagenome | biome: human-associated habitat [ENVO:00009003]; feature: intestine environment [ENVO:2100002]; material: feces | place: Germany | collected 2013/2015 | reverse complement strand
TGCGGCGCAGCATCTCCACGGCTGCCCTTTGGGCCTCCACGTTGGCAAACTTGTCGCCAAGGCAGACGCACGCCTCGGTCTTGGGCTTGTAACCCACTTCCGCCTTCAGGCCAGCGGGAAGCGCGGCGTTCATCACGTCGCCAAGTGGCGACATGTAGTAATCGGCTATCCACCGCCAAAGCCTCAGTTGGCTGGGCAAGAGAACCGGCGCGTCGTCGAGCACCGCCAATATCTCGCGTATCTTGCTGTCGGGAATGTTGGGCTTGTCGGCATGAACCCTAACGGCCATGGCCGCATAAGTCTTGCTCTTGCCAAAGGGAACGAGCACGCGCGTACCCATGACGACGCGTGCGGCAAGCGAATCGCTCACGGCATAGGTGAAAAAGTCTTGAAGGGGCAAGGGCAAGATTACGTCTACATACTCCATTCCAAAGAAAACAAAAGGCAGGGAGACACCTGCCTTTATTATTTTAAGTCAATATCAGAACCAATAGCCAACAGAGACTTGCCAAGTGTTGTTGCGGCCTTTAATACATTGTTTGTCGGGGTTGAGCCCTCCCACATGCATCTTGCCCGACTTGTTGCACTCTATGTTGTAGTTGACAGAGCCTTGAAGATGCTTTAATATCGTGACACCGGCACCTATATTGACGCTGAATGTCGCCTTTTTCAGGGAATAACTGCTTGCGGCATCCCACTTGAAATCCTTGTCGCCGACATTGATGCCCCATTGCGGACCGGCGAAGAGGAAGACATTGGCAAGGCTACCGAGCCCTATGCCATATCTCACGTTGACCGGAATGTCCAGGTATTGCTGCTTTATGGTCGTGGTTTGGCCCATGTCGCCACCAACGACATCATCAGCCCATTTCATCTTTGCCTGCTTTTGGTCGTAAAGAGCCGCAAGGTCAAAACTCAAGCCTGTCAGAGGCACGGAGACCTTCAGCATTGGGCCAAAGAAGAAGCCGGCCTTGTTGTCGGTTACCCACATGTCGTCGTTCAACTTCAAGCTGCTGACGTTCAAGCCTCCTTTCACACCGAGCTTGACCTGGGCGGAAGCCGATGCTGACAAGCCCAAGGCCAAAAACAATATCGCTATTATCTTTTTCATCTTATATGATTTGGTTTACCATAAACATCAATGCCTCTGCCTCCTGACGGTCACCCTTGCGGTACCGGAGGCAGACGAAGACCCAGGAACACGCGCGCGGCTCTGCTTCACGCGCGGCGACTTGGCTGCCACCCTGCGTATGCGAGAACCCTTTTTCACGCCCTTCACCTGTTTGGGGTCGAGCTTGGCTATGGAGTCGAGAGAGTCTTTCTTGGCTTGGTCTCCCCATAACTGGCTCTCGAAAGAGGCTATCTCTGAATCGATGCGCTGCTGAGCCTTGACAAGTTTCACGGAATCGCCGCCGGCCTCTTGCGCCAGCGTCTTGCCGAGCATGTTGTTGGTCTTGTAGATTTTGCCTTTATAGCCGTTTGTGGCAAAATAGTCGGCAATGCTCATCATCGCGGCATTGTTGACATTGCTCGTCATCACCATCTGCTTGGCGAGAAATGGGGCCAAGTCGCTGTATCTCACCCAAAACAGTGGATATTTCGTGGCTCCGTCGCCAAAGTCATCGTCGCGGAACATCACGGGGCAGAGAGCCGTCACCTGACGGTGAAACGACGACGTGTTCTGGTCATAGTAGCTGCTTTCCTTGACGTAATAAGCCTTGACCTCGGCTGATGGTATATCGCTGTCGTCGATATGCACGCCACGGTCGGTCTTCTCATAAAAAATGTGGTAGTCGTCAAGAAACTTCTTGGGGCTCAAGCGCAACGACTCGTCAAACTTCTCGCTGCCACTGTTCACGTCGTAAGAGTAGGCGGCAATGCCCCCGTGGTTAGGCCCTGCCATGATGAGCTTGAAGAGCAGCGTGAAGAGATTCACCTGCTGGCCATTTGGCTCCACTGGATAATACAAGGCGGCGTTAGCCTCATCGTTTAGGTCAAGCTCACGGTACACGTCCCTGCGCCAGACCACATCACCACTCATGGGCTCAGCCGTCGGGAAGTCTATCTGCTGACGCAAAGTCATGTTATTACTGTTCGACTTCGCCACCTGCTGCTCCTGGCGACGAGCCTTGGGCTGTGCCATGAGGCAGGAGACGCCCACGGCGATAAACGCCAATGATATAAAAAACCTCTTCATAAGAGTATCTTTGATTCTGTTTGTTTCTGTAAAAATCATCTCACCTTCACTTCCATTGCCCCAGGCAACACGCGCGCCACGCCGTCGGGCCCAATGGCATGAACCTCGGTGATGTAGAAGCGGCGGCCACGACTTAACCGGCGGAACTGGTCGCGCATGCGGTCGGTGAACTCTCCGCCTTGCGATGCCATCTGTATGGCATTGCCCATGTTGTCGTAGAACACGGTCGAGAAACCTGTCACGCGGAACTGTATGTCGAGAATGCCATCGTCTATGGCGGCCTTCAAGTGTCTCGCGCCCATCAGGCTCGCCTTGGCCATATTGCCTCCCTTGAAGCGGTCATCGCCAATGGTGATATAAGGTGTCGGGTTGGGCAGTTTACGCACACGGAAAGTGAACGGGGGGAACGTCCTTGTCATCTTGCCGTCGCGCGCGGTGATGCGGAACGTCACGTCGTGGCCAACGGCAGCAGGCACGGCGACATACTTTCCCGGGCCCTTTGATATAAGACGGCCACCTGTCATGCTCACGGAGACCGCGTTTTGCGGCACGCCTGGCACGCCTACGCTGATGGGGTTGTCGTAGCCAGCGTAGAGCATGTTCATAAGGTCGGCGGCCACGGTAGCGCCTCCGGGGACAGGTATGACATTGTATTTCTGTAAGAAGTTGCGACGAAGCACGTCGCCACGTGAGTTGCGCATCAAGATGTAACCACCAAACTGGTGCTCGCCCACTCCACCGGCCATGAAACTGTATTGGCCATTCTTGGTGTTGACGCGCGAGCCATTGACATAAATCTCCGGTTGACTGGTCGTGTCGACAGCCGCCATGACGATGTTGGCATTGAAACGTTCACCGGGATAAAGGGTCGTCTTCTCCGGAACCACGAATGCCTCGAGCTTGTTCACGCGAATGTCCTTGAGACCGATGTTAGCCTCCAAGGAGTGAAGCACCTCACCCTCGGCATAGCGCACGTCGTTTTGCAACTTCGACAGCAACGTGACGGCAGCCGCCACGGGCATATCCTCGAACATGTATTCCTGCCAGTTCTTGCCAAGATAGTTTTTGCCTTTTGGCACATTGGTGGACAGGTTGCTCTTGATAATGGCATATTGACGCGGATCGGTAACAAAGCCAAGGATGCGCTCACGATAAGAGTTGATGGCATTGAACAGCTTTTTGCCCTTGCCAGTCAGCGGAGCCAGCATCACGGTCCCCGCCGCGTCTATGTTATCTGTGTTCTGAATGTCTTTCAAGTTGCCATCAGCTCCGTCGGCCTCCTTCACTATCGCGAGTTTCAGCGTCTCGGCAAAGTTGTAGAGCGAGTCGCTCATGTTCCTCACCTCCGTTGCCTTCTCATACCAAACCCTCGCCTTCTCTGGGTTGCGGAGCATTTGGTCGCGGAAGTCGTTGTATATGGCGGCATTCTCCTTCGACGCGTTGTTGGTGGTTCGGTCAAGGCTTTCCTGCACTACGGCAAAGCCCTGAAGCACCTCTGTCGACACGTTGAGTGCCAACATTGCCAGAAGCACGATGTACATGAGGTTGATCATCTTCTGGCGTGGAGAAACCGGTCGTTTCTTGATTGCCATTTATATTATATTACTTGATTCGAATTTATATTACTCTTCGCTCTTCTGGCCATTCGGGGTGGGGACGGGCACAGGGCCCGCCCCTGCATAGCGATTGATGTTCACTCCTCGCTCGCCCGAGGGGCCGCCGCACGCATGTTAACCGTCATGGCCTCTATCATGCGCGCGTATATCTTGTTGAGCTGGTCTATCTGCTCCGCCATCTTCTTCGTCTGAGCATTAATCTCGTCGATAGTGCCAATCTGCTGGCTCGCGCCCTTGAGCTGCATCTCATAGACCTTGCTGATGCCCGTGAGCGTGCGGTTGAGGTTCTCCATCTCCTCACTGTCGCGCGTGAGACGGGTGCTCTGCTCATTCACCTTCTTCAGAGTCTCCACAAGCGTCTTCAGCTCTTCAACATAGCAGGCTTGGGCCTCATTCATGGCCTCCGCCTCCTCTTGGCTCATCTGCGGCACGTAGGCCGGCTGCTGAGGTGCGGCTGACGTTGACTGTCGGCTCCGCGGTTTCAACATTTACCTTTTCGACGGAAGGCTCAACTTCGGCAGAAGACACGGCACTTGCTGCAGGAGCCTCGGCCTTAGCATTGGGATACTCCACCATTCCCTTCTCAAGAAACTCCTCGGTCAGGCGCGTTGGCATTTCCCTGCCTTCCGCTGTCTTGTCGAACGGACGATCAAAGGCTGATATGAAAAACACGAAGACCTCAGTGCCCATGCCTATAAACAACATGACGTTGGCTCCAGGCAAATGGGTCAGCTTGAACAACGCTCCGAGAATGACGATAGACGCGCCCCAACTGTAAGCATAGTTGAGAAACGTTTGGCCCGCCACGGTGTCCATCCACTTCTGAAGGCGGTAGACTAAATTATAATTACTGTATCTTGACATAGTGTTATCTTCTTTTTTGTTTTCCACTTATTGAGTTAGCCAACGACCTCACGCAACGGAATCCGATATAGCTCCTCGGCTGGTTCTGGTATTCCCATGAGCGCCACGCTGAACGAATCAGGCTCTCCGGATCTTTCCATGAGCCACCGCGCACGCTTTTCTTCTTCAAGCGATACGGATCTTCCAAGGCCGCATTGTATTTCAGCTGCGGGTTGATCTCGTTCATGGCATCAACGCCCGCTTCGGTATAGATGGTGCTTGTCCATTCAGCCACGTTACCTGCCATGTCGTAAAGTCCATTACTGTTGGGTGAATAGCTGCCCACCTTGGCCGTGATAAGGTTACCGTCCTTGGTGTAGTTGCCCCTGTCGGGCTTGAAATTGGCATAGAAACAACCATTGCCACTCATCACGTCCTTGTTGTCCCAAGGAAACTCCGTCTGGTTCTTTCCCCTGGCGGCATATTCCCATTCTGCCTCTGTCGGCAAGCGATAACGCTGGACATAACGCGCCTCGGGGCCAAGGCCCTTCAGTAGATAGTCGGTGCGCCAAGCGCAGAACGCGTTGGCCTGCTCCCATGTCACGCCCACGACAGGATAATCGTTGTAGGCAGGATTGGAGAAATAGTTGCGGAGGTAGACCTCATTGTCGGCATTGCGGAAATCGTTTACCCAGCAGGTAGTGTCGGGATAGATGTTCACGATGTAGGTGTTAAGGAAATCCCACGGGCCGGAAAGCGGACGGTCAATGGTCTGTCGCACAATCTTGCCCGACTCGTCGATATAAGCCGTATCCTTGCTTATCATCACCACATGATTGGGATCAACGGTCTCATCGGTATTGAGGTCGCGCTCCTCAGGGTTCAGGCGGTTGCGACGAAGCGCGGCGGCGGTATAATCGTAAATCTCGAACCGGTAGTTCATCTGGCTGTAGTCGAGCATCTTCTCGCCCGTCACGGGATTGGTGACATACAGGCTTTCTATTGCCCTCTGCTCATCCTCGTTGGGCTTGCGCGGCAGACGCTTGTTCCAGTTCACTCGAGGTGTCACCGGGTCACCGTTCTTGTCCTCGGTAATCATGTAACTCTCGTCGCCACCATAGTTGGGGTCCGCAAGGCGAGTGCGGAGGATGGAGTCGCGAACCCAGTTCACGAATTGCTTATACTGCGAGTTGGTAATCTCCGTTTGATCCATCCAGAAGCCGTCGACGGAGATGTCTTTCACAGGGACGGTCTTTCCCCAAAGGCTATCGCTCTTCAATTCGCCCATCCTCAAGTAGCCACGGTCAACCCTTATCATTCCGTAAGGTGTTGGCTCTATGAAAGGACGACCGCCCACGCCGACCACTTCACCGCCCTTGCCCGACATGGAAGCGGACTTGGCGCTGAAACAGCCTGTCAACGACAACGACAACATTGTCAAGCTTAATAATAATATGATATTCTTCATATAATCAATATCTGTTCTATCAACTTCTGTTATAATATTCTTACACTCTTATGCAGGTTCCGGCCTTTCTTGGCGAAACTTATGTCGTGCCTATATCCGACAAACAACTCATGGCTGCCGTTGCCTGGGTTGATGCTTGACGTATACACCTCATAGCTATAGCCCAAGACCACTCCATGAAAACTGCCACCAAGGAGGATCGTGGCGGAAACAGTGGGACTGTATGTCGCACCTATATAAAGCATCTTGTCGCCATTGTTGTATACAAGCCTGCCCGTGATGTCACCACGCCATCCGGTGCCGTCTGTACGGAAAAGTAACGACGACTTCAATGTTATAAACGGATTACGGAAAGAAATATTGCCTCCACCAGTAAAATAATATGTGGGTAATATCTTCAACTCGTTATTATCACCAAGAGAAACAAGCGGAGAATTGAGATGATGAACCGACGCGCCGCCATACCACTGGCCATGCGTGTAGAACAGGCCCGCTCCAAGGTCGATGGAGCTACCAGTCAAGTCTGCAGTTGAAAAAGCTGGGTCACTGCTGTCGCCTAAGTCAACTTGGCTGCCATCAAATTTCTCGCTTATGAATCCTACTTCCGCTCCCAAACGCAAATGGCCTTTAAACAAAGGCATCTGAAAGGCATATTGCAGGTTGAGCTTGGTGTGGGTGAACAGTCCTATCTGATCGTTCATGAAATTCACGCCCACGCCATGAAAAGAGCGCAAGGCACGGAATGGCATGTCAGCAGAAACATAAGCCGTCCTTGGATTATGCTCAAAACCTGCCATGTCCATCGCATAAGCGGCGACGACATTCAAGTATGCTTGCCGGCCGGCAGCAGATGGGTTGAAGGATGTTTCCATGTCGTAATAGTGGCTGAAAGAAGGGTCATATTGAGCCTTTGTGACTGAAACACCTACAAGCAAGAGGATAGACAGTATACAGAATCTTCTGGTTAACACGTTGAATCAATGATGAAGCAGGCATGGTGTCTTGTCGCTTTCGGCAACTTATGACGCGAGCCCACGATTTCTCACGTTATTGCTTTATAATTTATTGTCTGCAAAGGTAGCGTTTTTCTTACAAGAAGCGGTATTCCGCAATAGGATATTTGACAAGCCTACATTATTATATTTACATCTACCGAGACGAAAAACACGGAAAGCGCATGACAAGACGCTACAATAAAATAAAAAACGGCATGGGACTCTTACCAAGAAAAAATCCCACACCGTTTTTTATGATACATTCGGCTTTCCCATGCAAGGACGTTTATGCCTGCCATACAAGGAAATACCGTATCGAACTACAAATTATTTCAACATCAGCTTTCTCTTCACGCCATCAACCTCGACGACATACACGCCAGCCATTTGCATCTACCCAAGAGCGTGATTGAGAACTCACCACCATGGCGTTGCCATCCCAAAAACGTGTGGTCTTTGTGGTGACACCATCATCGGCTGTGGAACTCATGGTAGAACCGTGTATTTTGGGGGTGTCTTCGAATTTGCCTTCGCCAAAGTTCCAATCATAGTTTTCTATCTTGCCGTTTTTGTAGATGACGTTTTTACTCCCGCCCATGATGCTGCCATCTTCTATATCGTATTCGTAAGACAGGTAGGTTATGGTACCTTCATTGTCGACAGAGACTTTTGTGTAGTCATCTAAAAACAGTTTTTTCACATCCCAGTCGTATTGGTATGTTGTGCATGTATAGCCATTGTCGCTGTAGGTGTACGTGCTCTTCTCGACAACGTTGCCATCTTCTTCTTTCTGCACCTCGAGCAGATAACCGTTCTCGTTCAGGTCAACTTTGAGATGTTGCCAATCATAGTCTAACACATCATGCTTGCCAGACCATGGCTTCCACTCTCCATCGCGGTATATCTCGTACACGTCATCGGTATAGCTGACACCGTCTACTCCCCAAACATCAGACTGAGAAGAAGTAACGCCGGGACCACTAACAGAAGCATTAATCATAAACAAGAGCCCCACATTGCGTCTTCTCGCCTTAGCTGTTTCTTTGCCTTGAGCGTCATATAAAGTGTAGAGAGCGTTTTCGTTAGGGCCGCTGCCATCATTCAAGCCATCGGACACGACATAAGAACCATCGTCTGACACATACACATTCTTATCGAACAACTTATTGCCTTCGTCGTCGCAGTAATAGTCTGAAGAATAAGGTTCATAACTACCATCATAATACTCCACCGACTCATGATAGCGATTGAACGTGGGGAACTTAGTCCATTCGCCAAACTTCGTCATGCGTTTCGTGAAACTTCCATCGGAATTTATATTATATCCGCTATACTGACGAGACTTGCCGTCATTGATCATTGGGGAATACCAATTGTATGAATACTCTGATTTGTAAGAAGCTTTTAGCTCCCCACTATAAGAGTCATAATATATGTCAGTAAAGAAGCCGGACGGAGGAGTATCAAGGAGAATCTCATCCTTGCTGTTGACAATCCACAGATTTGAAGAAGAGTCAAACTGATAGCGCGATTTGATATAACCTTTGTCATAGATGGTCAATTCGTCTTTGTAATCAGAACTGTATGAGCACTTTACATAAAGGTCCAAAGGCGCATACCAAGTTGCGTCAAAACCATCCTTAAACAGCTCACCAGACACTTCTTGTCTTTCACGCCAAGTAATATCTTTTATACAATGGCCAACAAGCGAACCCTGGGTATCATATTCACTGCCATCGTGAACATAATCATAAGCACGACATCTTGACGGAATCCATTCGGACTTTGATGTGTTGTAAATATAGTCATCAATAGTTAGGACGCGACTTTGGTCGTCGAAAGAACGAACTATCTTTGTCTTGGAATCCGAAGACCCGTCCCCATTTTTGACGGTCTCTATGTGCTCTGTCCAACTGCCATTGGCATCATAAACATAAGAGAATGTTTTAGTCGTAGAAGAATGGCTTGAAATGGACGTGACATTAGCATGGGCGTCATATTCAACCGAACAACGTTCTGTGTTGCCTGAAGCATCTGTATGAATATACTCCTTGAGGAGCATACGAGTGATATCGTTGTCTATTGTACTACGGTAAACAGGCTACTCGGATGCCTTTACCAAATAAGGCTTAGGCGATTTTAATTGGCAGGGGGGTAGAGCTATTCAACCCCTGAGCATTTGCTGATTGCAAACCGAACAAAAGCAAAGCACTTAAAGCGTAAAGACTTTTCAAAATACAAAAAATTAGAATTAATGCAATACAAAAATAGTAATAAAAAACGTAAGACGAAAAATAAAAAATAAAAAAAGCAACGACATGGAGAAATTTACATGCCGTTGTGTTGTTATGCACACACAAAATAAGATTATGTATAACCTTATATGCGCTTAATATTCATCTTCGTTCCAAAGGAAATCCTCCTTTGAAGGATAATCAGGCCACAAGTCTTCTATGCTTTCATAGACATCGCCTTCATCCTCTATCTCCTGCAGGTTCTGTACCACTTCATCAGGGGCACCCGAACGAACAGCATAATCAATAAGTTCTTCCTTTGTAGCTGGCCAAGGAGCATCCTCCAATTTGGAAGCCAATTCAAGAGTCCAATACATAAGTATAATAATTAGTCGTTATTAATTCTCAATTTCGTGTCGCAAAAATAAACAAAATAATTGAATTCAAGACTTATAATGTGATAATTTTTACTTGTAGCATTATAACAAATCATAAAATTCTAAACAAGCATGACCTTATAGTTAATTTTTGGCATATTGCCATCAAGAAATAGGACTCCACAGTCGTATAAATCAAAACTAACTACTACTTTGCTTGACTGTATCACAGATTCCCATAAAGCAAAATTTCGCTCAGAAGAATGAATACGCTCAATAACGTAAACCTCATTAAAACGATGGTCCAAACTGAGGAAATGATAAAGACGAAGATAAAACTTTCTAAGTCTTAGAGTTGATTCATCACTATCAAGGTCTAATGATTCATAAAAATCATGATATTGTTTATCACGAACGACTTGAGTGACAAAAGCGAACGCAAATGGCGCTTGAACGCCAAAACCATGACTCCTGGGCCACCTTATAATGGAATAAAGAAAACGACGTAAAGATTGAATCATAGAAAGAGAATAAAACAAAAAAAACCTCAAGGATAATGTTATCCTTGAGGCTCTCTTCAAAGGAGGCGGCTACCTACTCTCCCGCATTGCATTGCAGTACCATCGGCG
>OMFC01001347.1_pt1 | contig 10370 bp, 8 predicted proteins | sample 1645531 | NCBI WGS metagenome assembly OMFC01 (sample SAMEA103958112, study PRJEB25191) | human gut metagenome | biome: human-associated habitat [ENVO:00009003]; feature: intestine environment [ENVO:2100002]; material: feces | place: Germany | collected 2013/2015 | reverse complement strand
TTTTTGCCATGATGCCCCCAGAATTTTCTCGATTTTTGATCTTGCACCAGCCTGCCTTTCTGAAAAATCAAGCTGGTGCAAAATTCAGGCTAAGGAAAATAGTGTTGGAGGAATGATTCTAAAGATCGCGTGTATAAAACCTGTGCCTTTGGCTCAGGCTTTCCCTGTTCCGGCCGGAGCATAAAACGATCAAAACGGGCGGCGTAACTTTGCTACAATCCCCGCCCCGACGCGCAATGTTTGCGTCACGGGTTGTGCCACCGTAGTTCAACTGGATAGAACAAGCCCCTCCTAAGGGTTAGATCCGGATTCGACTTCCGGCGGAGGCACCAATTCTGAGAGCCCGCGGGCTCTTTTTTTGTCCGGTTACAGCCGGTTCTCTGCGGTTTGGAGGCAGTTTGCCGTGTCAAGCGTTATTGCCGTCAAAGATCTCTCGTTTTCCTACACGGGGACCGCACCGTGGCTTCTTGAGAATATTTCGTTTACGGTGCAAGAGGGTGACTACGTGTGCCTGATGGGCGCCAACGGCTGCGGCAAAACCACGCTCATGAAGATGATCCTGGGCTTTATCGAGCCCGGCCGCGGCACGGTGACCGTGAATGCTCCCTTGTCGGGCTACGTACCTCAGGCCGATCCCGCGGCGATGAGCGCCTTTCCGATTACGGTCTCTGAGGTTTTAAAGGGCTATGCGGCACTTTGCAGGGCCGGCAAAGACGCATCCGAGCACGTGCTCGCCACTGTCGGAATGGCCGCTTACCGCAATGCGCTTATCGGCACGCTCTCAGGGGGGCAGCGGCAGCGCGTTCTCATTGCCCGGGCGCTTTTGGCGCAGCGTAAGCTCCTGCTTCTTGACGAACCCTCCACGGGCTTAGACAAAAAGTCCGCCACCGACATCTATTCGCTTTTAAAGCACTTAAACGTGAGCCACGGCGTGACGGTTGTCAGCGTTGAGCATAACTTTGAGGCCGTGCGGGAAAACGCCACGAAAATCGTCGCGTTTGCCGAGGGGCATGCCCGGACGATGACGCCCGACGCCTATTTTGATGAGAAACCCTGGCTGGAGTAGTGCGCCATGACGGAACTCTTTTCCTATGACTTCATGCAGAGAGCGCTCACAGCCACCGTCTGCATGGCAGTGCTTTGCCCGGTGATCGGGATCTTTCTCGTTTTAAGGCGCACTTCGATGACAGGCGACGCCCTCGCGCACGCATCCCTTGCGGGCGTTGCCGTGGGCCTTGCGGGCGGCGTCAATCCCGTCGGGGCTTCTTTTATCTTTACGTCGGCAGCGGCACTTCTGATTGAAGCGCTCAGGGGCCTGTTTAAAAACTTTTCCGACCTCATTCTCACGATTGTTCTGGCGCTTTCGGTCGGCATAGCCGTAACGCTCATCACGTCGGGTGCGGTGCACGCGAACGCCGAGAGTTTTCTATTCGGCAGCATCCTCACGGTCACGGACGAAGACCTCGTGATCGTGGGGCTTCTCACCGCGGCGGCCCTTCTTCTCGGGGCACTGAACTACAACGCCCTGGTCTGCATCGCCTTTGACGAAGAGGCGGCGCGTGCCGCGGGCGTTAAGGTGCGGCTTACCGCTGCGGTCTTTGCCCTCATCTCTGCGGCGGCTGTTGCGTCATCGATTCGGGTGGCGGGCGTACTTGTGATGAGTTCGCTGCTCACGGTTCCCGTTGCCACGGCACTGCAGTTCCGGCAGGGCTTTGCAAGGACCCTTGCGGTAGCCATGATTGTGAGCCTCATTGACAGCGTGGGGGGGCTCATGCTTGCTGCAATCGTCCGTGGCGGTCCTTGCGTTCGTAATGACGGGGCGCTTCGTTCTTTACCGGCTGCGCCGCGGCAGCTCCTCATCCTGACGGTCGGTGTCGTATGGGTTATTGGGTAATAACCCTAGGTTATTTACCGTAGTCAGTGCGCCTAAAATCCTTCCTCGAGGTGCCTGTCATTTCCCCGAGAGGCGCCAGAAACAATGGGTCCGGCAATCCCAATCGGGCCCGCAGCAACCAGAAGGAAGGAAAGTATGTCATTACGGATCAAAGCTCTCTCAACCGCCTTGGGCGTAGCTATTGCGTCGCTTGCGTTTAACGCAATCGGCTGCTCCACGGTCATCGTCGGCAAGGACGTCAGTAAAACCGGCACGATCATCGTGGGTCACAATGAAGATAACGGCGGGCGCATTCTCTCGGCGCAGTACTGGGTGCCTGCAGCGACGCACGCCAAAGGCGAGATGATTACGTTTGAACCGACGGCCGCGAAGATCCCCCAGGTCGAAAAGACGTTCGGTTTTTACTGGTCTCAGACCTTCGATCCCAACGGAGCGAGCTTTTCCGACGGCTTTGTAAATGAAAACGGTGTAGTGATTGTCTCAAACGCCTGCACCGGGATCTACAAGGACGACATCATGCCGGTCAAAGACGGCGGTATCGGTTACGGTATCCGCCGCCTGATGGCTGAGCGCGCCACAAGCGCCCGTCACGCCATTGACATCGCCATTGACCTTCTCACGACCTACGGCTATTTCTCCGAAGGCCGCACCTATACGGTCGCGGACGCCAACGAAGCCTGGCAGATCGCCATCCACCAAGGCAACACCTGGGCGGCCCGCCGCGTGCAGGACAATGAAGTTGTCTATATCCCGAACAACTTCATGATGGATAAGCTCGATGCCACGGATACGAAAAACGTGATTCTTGCGCCCGGCATGATTGAGCGCGCCATTAAAAACGGGCGCTATAAGCCCGCTGAGCCCGGCGTCTACAAGGACTTTAACTTCCGCGCGGCCCTGGCTCCCGCCGAGCGCCGTGCCGCCGACTACAACCTCTCGCGCAACAACCTCGCGTGGAAGAAGATTCTCGGACAAAACATCACCGATCCCGAGAAGTTCCCGTACGCCGCCGTTAACCCCAAGAAGATGGGCGTAGAGGAAGTGAAAGACCTTCTGAGAACGCATGAAAAGGGTATCGGCGCTGACGCCGGGTGGTACCACTACAAGGGACTGGGCCTGTGCCGCCCCACCACGCACGAGTCGGGCGTCTGGGTGATGAACGAAAATGCGCTTCTCACGACGGGGTACCGCTCAATCGCGCGTCCCTGCGAAACGCCTTATGTGCCCTTCTTCCCGCTTGCCAAGCAAGCGGAAAAAGCAGGGTTCCTCACGGCCGAAAAGGCGACTGCCGAACACTTTAAGGGGACGCCCGAACTCTTCAGCTTCAACCCCGACTGGCCCGTCTTTGCTTCCGTGGAGCTTGCCAACGCCCTCGAATATAAGCGCGGCGCCGACATGAAGGCAAACACCAAGTTGATCAAGGGCTTTGAAAAGGTCTGGGGTAAGAAGGCCGCCGAAACCGCCGCCGTTGCTCAGCAGATCTGCCGCTTCTCGCCGGAAAAAGCCGCGCGCTATCTGCACGCCTTTAATGCCGAAAGCTTTGACGCCGCAGCAGCGCTTGCTCAGAAGGAAGTTGCCAAACTGATGCCGCACAAGGTTGTGGTTCTCGCAGACGTCATTGACCCCAAGAGCGATCAGAGGGTTGACGTGGTGCTTCTTTCGGACAAGACCCTTGACGCCACCAAGGTTGACGTCAAAAAGACCGTCGCGGGCGCGGGGCGGTCGTCGGTCACCACCAAGGTGACGCTTGATCAGCTCGCCAAGCCCGTTTCCACCCGCACCATGGACTTCAACAAGGACGGCAAGGCCGATATGGTCTTTAACTTTGCCGCGAAGGATCTGGCGAAATTCATGATCCCGGGGACGGTCTACGACTTCTGGCTTTACACCGTCAACGGCAAGACCCGCATCACGGGCTTTGATACGGCGCTTGTGGCGCCCGACGGCTATAAGCCTCAGAAGGCAAAGTCTGAAACGCACGACCGCTAATCGGCGTTTTCCCGGTTAACGCGTGAGCCCCGTTTTGCATGTACTGCGGAGCGGGGCGTTTTTTTCCGGTGAGTTTTTGCCGTGTTCATGAACCGTGCCATCTCAACACGCTTTCGGTAATCTCAGAAGTCATTGAGGAGAGAATATTGTTCGCGAAGATTGAAAAACACGAATCAGACGTATGGCTTTTCCTGCCGGGCGAGTGCATCGAAGACCTGAAACTCAGCGAAGGAACGCGTCTCGAGGTCGTAAAGACCGCAGCCGGTTGGTGTCTGCGTCCGCTGCGGCTTACCAGTGAGAGTCTTGAGAAACGAGTGAGCAGGATTACGCCGGACAACCTTCCGGACCGGGAAGATGATCCGCCGAGAGGCAAAGAAATCTGGTGACGGTACTGGACTGCTCGGGTCAGACGGGGCTGCGCTCAGGCGACACTTTCCGATACGAAAATGCCGACAGCGCAAGCACTGTCGGCTAAACGTCCCTCTTTGGCTGCATGCCCATATTACGGGCAGAGGCCTTCGGGCACAGTTGTCGGGTATTTTAGGGGCAGATCACGCTGACTGCAGCCCGCCCGTCAGTCATTCGCTTCTCACCGGCCGCATGGCGGTGAGCGTTTCAAACGCGGTCTTCATATCCTGTTGCACCAAACGTGTTTTCAGCTTAAAAAGACGGCGGTAAAGAGCGGACTTTTCAGCGTCGGGCGTGTACTGCGCGTCTTTGACGATGGTTTTGGTAAGAGCCGCTTTGGCGTCTGTGACGTCGCCGGCGGCAATTGCCGCAAAGACGCAGTTGGTGACGACGGCGCCCCCGGCGTTGCGAAAGCGCACAACGTCGGCAGCGAGCATATCGGCCTTGATCTGATTCCAGAGCGAATCGCGGCTGCCGCCTTCGGTCACCGTGATGCGGGTGAGCGGCACGCCCGCGGCGCGGTACGTGTCCGTGATTTCCATGTAGTCGTAGCCGATCGCTTCAAGCACGGCGCGCCACTGCACGAAGCGGTCATCGTCCAGGGTCATGTTCATAAAGCACCCGCTTGCGTGCTTTAACTCTCCGGCGCCTCCGGTGAGGTAGGGCAGAAACAGCACCCCGTTGCAGCCCGCGGGCACGGCTAAAGCTTTTTCCGAGAGCTCCGTGTAGTAGCGCGGATCATCGGCCTTGCCGCAGATATTGTCCTTAAACCACCTGAGCGCCAAACCACCTGTGCGGATAAAGCCCCAGTAAAAGTAGGTGTCCGGCAGCGACCCGGAATTAAAAATGAGGCCGCTGCCTTTTTTAGAAAGTTCCGGGACAATGCCTTTGGTAGAAACGCAGAACATGGCGCAGGTGCCCGCAACATCCACGCCCTGATTGGCTTCAAAAACGCCGGCGCCGAGCATCGACTGCATGGTGTCACCGGCCCCCGCGCACACGGGAGTCCCCGCCGCAAGGCCCGTCATCCTGGCAATGTCTTGGGTGACCGTGCCCACAACATCCCAGGGCTTTTTGACGGCGGGCATAAAGCGCTTATCAATCCCGAGGATTGCGAGCTGCTCGTCGCTCCAGCATTTTTCCTCGACTTTGTAGCCTAAGCCCCAGCCCGACATTGCGCCCCAGTCGATAAAGGCGTCTTTGCCCTTGAGGCCCGCCAGATGCATGAGGATATACGGGGCGTTGTGCACAAACTTCACGCCCTTTTCCCGGAACTTGCGGGAGTTTTTGATAAACCACCGGGCAAAAAGCGCGGGGAACATGCAGTTGGCTTCCGGGTTGCCGGTCTCTTTGCCCCAAATGTCGAGGTTTTTGGCGTTGATGGCATCGGCGTCAGCCTGCGTGCGGCTGTCAAGGTAATTGATGTAGGGGGTCACGGCGTCGCCTTCAGCGTTGACGCCGCAGATACCGCAGATGATGCCGTCACCCATCACGGCGCGGATGTCGGCGGGGTCGTAGCCTTTGCCGCGGATTTCATCCGTGCAGCGCTTCATGCAGGTAAGTGTGATGCTGAGAAACTCATCGGGATCCATCTGTACCCAGCCCGGATGCGGGTAGTGCAGGGTTGTCGCGGCCGTTGCCTGCGCCAGGGGCGTCAACGACTCATCGTAAACGGCGACCTTCACGCTCTGGGTGCCGGCATCAAAGCCCATGTAAAGTTTGGCCATGACTGATCCTCATAAGTGTTCGCAGCCTGACTGCGGAAATTAAAAATCTACGGCATTGTACGTAGAAAACCGCCGGGAAATCGTAACCGGTTACGGCCGGTTTCAGACCGAGGTATCGATTTTTGCGGCGTGTGACGCGCTGTACCGGGTCGCAGGACCCGCACCGCACTGAATAAGAAGCCCTTTTTTAACGAGCTCGGCGACGTGATAGCGCACCGTTGCCATCACGGCGCGGCTTTCGTGCTGCAGGCCCCTGACGGTCACCGATCCCTTCATCTGCGCCTGCGTGAGGATAAAGTCCGCCAGGGGCGAGAGGCGCGTTCCTGCCGACCCGAGAAGCGTGAGCCGGTCCTTCACTTCAAGCATCTGCCGAGTAAGGCTGTCGGTGAAAAAGTCAAACCAGGGCTCCCACGCGGGGGCGGGGTGGGTGAGTGTGAGCTGCGTTGCGCGAAGCGCCGTGATAAAGCGTCCCTTGTCGTTATCCATGAGGCGGGTGAGCGACGCCGCAGAGGCCCAGCCGTACCCCTGTTGCAGCATGATTAAGACGGTCATGAGCTGACAGAGGCGGCCGTTGCCGCGGGCAAAGGGGCTCACTGCCGGAAAGACCGCGTTAAAGTAGGCAAGCGTCAGAAGCGGGTGCAGTTCCTGCGCGGTCAAGAGGGTATTGACGGTCGCGATGAGTTCGCGGGTTAATGCCGGAGCCTGACTTGCCGGTGCCGTTTCAAAAAAGAGGCTCCCCGGTGCCGCCCGCTCATCAAGCCCCGTTTTGTAGTCGCCTCCGCGCGCCGTGCCGTCCGTCGTGTGCCAGAAAAGAATGCGGTGCAGCTGCCGCAGAAGATCTTCCGTTAACGGCATTACCGCGTAGCTTTTGACAATGAGGTCAAGCGCATCGGCACAGCCCGCGGCCGCTTCTGCGGCCTGCGTTTTGAGTTTCGTTTTTTTCACCATGAGCCGTGAGGCTTCCGGGGCCGTAAAGTCCGTCCCTTCGATTCTCAGACAGGCCGCCACGGTTTCGGCGGAGGCCGCCCGCGTCATGGCGGTGACGGCCTCGGGCTTCATCGCAAGTGCATCGCGCCAGAGCGTGAAGCGGAATTCGTCGATCGCGGCCAAAGGCCTTCTGTAGCGCCTGTCGGCCGTAAACGTCTCGGGAGTTGCAATACGCATGGCTTAAAAATCCTAGCAGATACTCGCAGACAGAAAAATAACTTTTGGTTAGTGTTTAGCAGATATTAGCAGAACTGACTGTCCGTAACACGCATTAACACTTTGATTTCACGGTATAACACGTGAAAACGCGGAGTTTTGCGCACCGCCGATATAATGCGCCCTGTTTGATTAACAGAGTGCGCCGCAAGGCGTGCTTTACCTGTTGCCGGCCGCACCCTTGTGTTCCGGCATAAAAACGGAATAGACAAAAAAATGACTGAAAACGCAAAAGACGTGAAGACCGAAGAAGCCGCAAAGCCTGAGGTTAATCCCCTGGAACGTACGCTCACCCTCAAGGTGAACAACGCCGAACTCGAAGCCGGTGTGGCCGCTGAACTGAAGCGCCTCGGCAAAAAGGCGAAGCTCCCCGGTTTCCGTCCCGGTCACGTGCCCGCCGCAAAGGTTGCGGAAATGTACGGCTACGAAGCCCGTATGCGCGTGATGAACAACCTTCTTGACGCCGCCTACCGCAAGGCCGCGGAAGAAAGCGGTCTGCGTATCGCCGGCTTCCCGGAAATTGCGCCGGCTGAAGGCAGCAAACCCGGTGACGCCGAACTCGTCTTTACCGCCAAGGTCGAGGTTTATCCCGAATTTGATCTCCCGGACCTTTCCGGCCTCGAACTGAAGCGCTACAGCTGCGACGTCACGGACGCCGAAGTTGCCAAAACCCTCGACATCATGGCCAAGCAGCGTGCCACCTACACGACCGAAGAGGGCCGCGCCGCTCAGAAGGACGACCGCGTGACGGTGAACTTCAAGGGCATGAAGGACGGTGTGGCTTTTGAAGGGGGCTCCGCCGACAACTACAAGTTCATCGTGGGCGCAGGCATGATGCTGCCTGAATTTGATCAGGCCGTCGAAGGCATGAAGGCGGGCGACAAGAAGAGCTTCAACCTTACGTTCCCGGCGAACTATCAGGCCAAGGACCTCGCGGGCAAAGAAGTCACCTTTGACGTTGAATGCGTTGCCGTTGAAAAGGCCAACATCCCCGCCATTGACGATGAATTCGCAAAGAAACTCGGCATGGACGGCGTTGACGCCATGAAGGCCGAGGTTCGCAAGAACCTTGAACGCGAAGTCAAGGTCCGTGTGAGCAACCGCACCCGTGGCGAAGTGATGAATAAGCTCCAGGAACTCTGCACGTTCCGTGTGCCCTCTGCGATGATTCAGGAAGAAAGCGAACGCATGGCTCAGGCCATGATGAACGACTTCATGGCCCGCGGCATGCTCAGCAAGAAAGACCGCAACCGTCAGCTGCCGGCGTCGCTTTTCACCGAACAGGCCGCCAAGCGCGTTGCGCTGTCGATGTTTGTCGGTAAGCTCATCGACGAAAACAAGATCACGGCTTCCGAAGATGATGTGAAGCGCATCGTCAAGAACGTGGCCGAAGCCTACGAAGAACCGGCTGAGATGGAGAAGTACATCCTCTCCAACCCGCAGACCGCGCAGAACTACCACAACCTTGCTCTCGAAGAACGCGTTGTGGACTTCGTTCTCGGTAAGGCCAAGACCACCGACGAAAAGCTGGGCTTTGACGATCTGATGAAGAACCCGGGCAGCCTTTAAGGCTCAGCCCCTGCCGCAGAAAGCCTCTTTCGGGGGCTGCTGCGGCACAAGTCAGAGGTGACGGTGTGCGGCATAAACTGTCGCATACCGCCGCCAAAAAGGCGGACAATGAATGCTCTCGGTGACTGCTTCGTTATCCGCTTTTTCGCTTTTTTCCGGCAAACGCGGACGTAACGGACGGTCTGGTTCGTAATCCTTTGAAATAGACACAAAAAATGATCAATGCTCAGAACATGCTGATTCCGATGGTGATCGAGCAGAGCGGCCGCGGCGAGCGCAGCTTTGATATTTATTCGCGCCTTTTGCGCGACCGCATCGTGTTTCTGTCGGGGGAGGTTAACGACGAGAGCGCAAACCTCGTCATTGCCCAGCTTCTCTTTCTGGAGAGCGAAAACCCCGATAAGGACATTTCCCTTTACATCAACAGCCCCGGCGGCAGCGTCTACGCGGGGCTCGGTATTTTTGACACGATGCAGTTTATTAAACCCGACGTGCAGACGATCTGCGTGGGTATGGCTGCCTCGATGGGGGCGTTTCTTTTGGCCGCAGGCGCCAAGGGCAAGCGCTATTCGCTGCCCAACTCGCGCATCATGATTCACCAGCCGAGCGGCGGCAGCCGCGGCATGGCAAGCGACATTCAGATTCAGGCGCAGGAAATACAGTCGTTAAAGGGCCTTTTAAACGGCGTACTTTCCGAGCGCACGGGCCGCACGATTGAAGAAGTGACGCGTGACACGGACCGCGACAACTACATGAGCCCCGAAGAGGCGCTCAAATACGGTCTGATTGATAAGATTCTCACGCACCGTACTGAATAATTTCCGGGACAGACTGTTCAATGTTTGACAAGAAGAAAACCGACGATCTGCGCTGCTCGATCTGCGGGCGGCATAAAAACGACACCGAGGTGCTCGTTGACACCGGCCAAGGGATTTTGATCTGCCGCTGTGTGAAGGGCCTCATGAAGGCGATGGGCATCGAAGCCCCCGCGAAGAGTCCGGCTGCCGCAACGGCGGCAACGGGTTCAGAAGCCGCTGCGGCGGGCGAGACGAAGACCGCGCAGGAACCGGCGGCACCCGAACTTGAGGGGAAGTTGCCGACGCCGCAGGAACTCTACGCGCACCTCAATAACTACGTGATCGGTCAGGAAAAGGCCAAGCGCGTGTTGTCGGTCGCTGTTTACAACCACTACAAGCGCCTGAGGCACGCCAACGACGACGGCGTCGAGCTTTCCAAGTCAAACGTGCTGCTCGTGGGCCCGACGGGGTCGGGAAAGACACTTCTGGCGCAGACGCTTGCCCGAGGGCTTAACGTGCCTTTCGCGATTGCGGACGCGACGACCCTTACCGAAGCCGGCTACGTCGGCGAAGACGTCGAAAACATCATCCATAAGCTTTTGCAGGCCGCCGACGGCAACGTCGAGCGTGCCCAGCGCGGCATCGTTTACCTCGATGAAATCGACAAGATTGCACGCAAGAGCGAAAACCCCTCGATTACGCGTGACGTTTCGGGCGAGGGCGTGCAGCAGGCGCTGTTAAAGCTTGTGGAAGGCACGCTCTGCAACGTCCCCGCCGCGGGCG
>OMFC01001345.1_pt1 | contig 10378 bp, 10 predicted proteins | sample 1645531 | NCBI WGS metagenome assembly OMFC01 (sample SAMEA103958112, study PRJEB25191) | human gut metagenome | biome: human-associated habitat [ENVO:00009003]; feature: intestine environment [ENVO:2100002]; material: feces | place: Germany | collected 2013/2015 | reverse complement strand
ATATAATTTGAAAGATTTTATAGTAAAAAAAGCAATACATTGCTGTAAAAATTTTTAGGAGTGTTATTTATGAATAAGAATCTTAATCTTCAGGACGTTATACTCAACCAGATCAGAAAAGACAAGATAGCGTCTACTTTTATCCTTATGAACGGCTACCAGTTCAAAGGCGTTGTAAAGGGCTTTGACAGCTATGTTGTAGTTCTCGATTGCGAGGGCAAGCAGAACATAGTTTATAAGCATGCTATCTCAACTATCGTTCCGTCAAGATATATCAACGTTCTTGACGCCGCAGGCAATTCAGATATTTAAGAGGGCAGTAAAAAATGAATTCTCTGACCGTTAAAATACTTACCGGTCTGCTTTCTGTGCTGATAATCACAACTATCGGCAGTCAGATATACAGTGCACTTACAGAGCGTCATGACACCGAGGAAGCTGTGCTTGTTACTATCAATGAGGATATTGCTTTTAAAGGCGTTATAATCAGAGATGAAAAAGTGGTCACCTATGACGGCGGCGGAGTTTTGGATTATACCTATTCCGACGGCAGTAAAATATCTGTTGGCAATACCATAGCGTCAGTTTATTCTTCTGAGGACGCTGTTACAGCGAAAAACAAGATAAAGATACTTGAAAGCGAGATAGCCGCCCTTGAAAGAGCACAAAATCCGGGTACAACGAATTATGTTCAGCCTGAAACGCTCAAAAGCAAGATAGATAAGGAATATAAGGAGCTTCTCTCATATTCTTCTCAAGATAATTTCTCTGAGTTTGCCAAAACAAGAGAGGATATGTCCCTTGTGATGAATATTTATAATATCGTCACAAAGACCGAGCAGAGCTATGACGAAAGGATAAGCCAGCTTCAGGCGAAAGTCAAGGAGCTGGAGGAACAGACCTCAGGTTCAGGAAAAACGATCACTGCTGACGAAACAGGCTATTTTGTTTCTTATGCAGACGGCTATGAGAGCGAGCTTACTATGGAGAACGCTTCCCAGCTCACTGACAAGGATATACAAAAGGTCATCGACCAGCCTAGTAAGGACGCACCGAACGCCATTGGCAAAATGTTTTCCGACATGGAAAACGATAAAAGGATAACAGAGGGCGCATGGCTTAGAATGACGCTCAGTACCACAAAAAACATCTATGACGTTAAGGTGGAGTCTGTTAAGCCTTGTGAGGACGATGAGAACAAAGTGGTCGTCGTGCTTTCCTGTGACAGACTTGACGAAGCTCTTGTTGAGTCAAGAGTGCAGTCTGCGGAGCTTATCTTCGACGAGTATCAGGGTCTTAAAGTTCCAAGAAGTGCGATACGTTTTCAGGGCGATCAGAAGGGCGTTTATGTGATACTCGGCAAGGACGTTACCTTTAAGAAGATCAATGTTATTTATGAGGGCGATGATTATGTGCTCTCTGAAAATACCTCAAACGAGGATTATCTGCTGCTTTACGATCAAATTTTGTTAGAGGTGGTATCAGATGAAGATGTGCAGCAAAGTAGATCAGACAGCAACGCTGTCACCTCAGGATAATTATTTTCCGGAGGTTCTTGAAAACTGTAAGGAAATATGTTATAATGTAGAGAACGCCAAAGCAAAATGGCGTAAGCCTGACGAAGAAGTCAGGATAATGGCTGTCACAAAGACAGTGCCGCCTGAAAAGGTGAATTTCGCTGTGGCTCAGGGCTTTAAGCTGCTGGGCGAAAACAGGGTGCAGGAGTTTCTTTCCAAGAAGGAAGCTTACGATAAAAGTGCAGAAGTGCAGTTTATCGGACATTTGCAGACCAATAAGGTGAAATATATAATCAATGACGTTACTCTGATACAGTCTGTCGATAATCTGAAGCTTGCTCATGAGATAAGCAGGCTTGCAGTGAAGAATAATAAAACTATGAACGTCCTTGTGGAAATAAATATAGGCGACGAGGCTACTAAAAGCGGCGTTTCCGCTGAAATGGCGGAGGAGCTTGTAAGACAGACCGCGCAGTTGCCTAACGTTTCCGTAAAGGGACTTATGGCTATCCCTCCTGTTGGCTCAGGGGAGGACGTTTTTGAAAAAATGCACGGTATCTTTCTTAGTGTAAAGGAAAAGGATATACCGAACGTGTCTATGGATGTTCTCTCAATGGGAATGTCTGGGGACTATGAGCTTGCCATAAAGCATGGCTCAAATTTGGTGAGGATCGGAACAAAGCTTTTCGGAGCTAGAAAATATTTGGAGGATTAAAAATGGGTGCAATGCAGAAATTAAAAAATCTCTTTGTAGGCGAAGATGAACTTGAGCAGGAGGACGCAATGTATCAGCAGCCGGTGTATGAGAATAAAACAGAATACAACGAAGCACCAAAGAACACAGGTGCATATGGTAATAACGCACGTCCGGTAAGAATGGAGCAAACTACGACTTTGCAGATAGTTCTTGCAAGACCAAACGATTTTTCAGAGGTCAAGTCTATCGGCGGCGATATAAATGAGGGAAAGACAGTTCTTCTCAACCTGGAAACTGTAAAGAGCGAGGACGCAAAGAGAATACTTGACTTTATCTCAGGCGTTGCGTATGCAAATGGTGCAGACATCAAGATGATGGCTCAGAAAACTTTTGCTATCATGCCTAGAAACGTTGGCTTCTCAGGAGTTGACCTTATGAGCGAGCTTGAAAATAACGGCTATAGCTTCTAAAAATGGCTCGTGCTAAATATCAGTTTTTGCCCGACCTGTCTGAGGACGATATCCGTCTGTTAGACAGAGTTTCCGATTGGATAATGGCGGCTGATGAAAAGTATATAACAAAGTTTTCTGCGTTTCTCGATGAAAGGCAGTGTCTGCTGTGCGAAAAACTCATGGCGTCTGTGAAATATGAGAATTATAGGCTTTGGGGCGGATATGAAAACGCCGCAAGGCGTATGCTGTGCGTCTATCCTGAATATTGCGAAGCAGAAAGTGAGGATTTTCCTATCACCGCAATAACACTGCTGTATCGCAAAGAGGATAAAATAACTCACAGAGATATCCTAGGCTCGCTTATGGGACTAAGAATAAAAAGAGACAGCGTTGGCGACATTCTTGTGGGAGAGGGAAAGTCAGCGGTGTTCCTGCGTTCTTCGGTGGCAGGCGAGGTTACAAGCGTCCTGACGAAGGTCGGCAGAGCAGGAGTGAAGCTCCGGGAGGGCTATGACGGCAGTATACATATTGAGCAGAAAATTCAGGAAATAAGCGGTACTGTGGCTTCCATGCGTGCAGATTGTATCTTAAGTCTTGCCGCAAGGATATCACGAGAAAAGTCAGCACAGCTTATAAAAAACGTGGGCATCGAAATAGACCATATGCCGAAAAATTCACCGAAAATACTTCTTGAAGAGGGCTGTACATTTTCAGTGAGAGGATACGGAAAATTCAAGCTGCTTTCAGTTGACGGCACAACTAAAAAAGACAGAATACATATAACTTTAAATAAATTTGTGTAAAGATCACGGAGGTCCTAGTATGTTAAATCCAAATAATATTAAAGGAAAAACTTTTGATACCGAGAAAAACGGTTATTCAAAAGAAGACGTAAAAGAATTTCTCGGACAGGTAGCCGAGGATTATGCCGAAGTCGTAAAGGCAAATCAGGATACCGAAGCTAAGATAATCAAGCTCGTTGAGAAGATAAACGAGTACAGAGAGGACGAGGAAGCTATCCAGCAGGCTCTTGTCGTGGCTCAGAAAGAGTCAAATAAGATACTTACTGAGGCCAAAACTCAGGCTCACGATATGATCGAGTCTGCCAAAACAGAGCAGGTAAGACTCGCAGAGCAGAGTGCCTCTGAGTGTGAGAGAATAGTTAAGGAGCATAAGGAAAAGTGTGCTGAGCTTATCAGAACTAATACCGAGATAACAGAAAAGAAGATAAATGAAGTAAGAGCCGCTTATGACGAGGAGCTTGCTAAGTTTGAGAACCTCAAGGCTGAGGTAACTCAGTTCAAGGCTGACCTTACTCAGCTTTATAATAAGCAGATAAGACTTATTATGGAAATTCCTGCGTCCGAGCCTGCCGAGGATACAGCAGAGGAGTATGAGGAAGAAGAAACAGTCGAGGAAACTCAGGAAGCTGCAGAGGAGCAGGCAGAGGAAACAGCCGAGCCGGAGAAAACTGTTGAGGCTGAATCTGCACCTGTTACTGACAGTGAGCACGTTGAGAAGATACTTAACACTGGTTCTTTCGACCCTGTTATACCAAAGACAGCTCCTGCTGAGCTTAAATTTGGAAAAAATAACTAATTCAAAGGCTCTGTTTTTCGCAGAGCCTTACTGTTCATAAATGGAGTAGGGAATAGATGTTTGTAATTTCGCTTGTTATCATGGCAGTTCTCGTTGCCGCTGACCAGCTCATAAAGCTTGCCGTGACAAATAGCCTGCCGCTGAATGGTCAGCCTGTCGAGGTCATAAAGTTCGGTAGCTTTAAGGTGTTCAGCCTGACCCATATAAGAAACACAGGAGCAGCATGGAGCATGATGTCAGGAAAGACCTGGTTTCTTATCGGTCTGCCTGTTGTCGTACTGATCGTGGCGGTGATCTATATGTATAAGATACGCAAAGGCTCAAAGCTGGAGCTTGTGTCGCTGGCTATGGTGCTTGCAGGCGGTATCGGCAACCTTATCGATAGAATAAGGGTAAAAGAAGTTGTGGACTATATCAAGTTCGAGCCTATCAATTTCCCTATCTTCAACTTTGCGGATATCTGTATCGTTATCGGCGGAATTTTGTTCGTTATCTGTTTTTGCTTTCTTGACGAAAAGAAAAAGCCGATCCGTGACGATATAAAGGTCAAAGACGAAAATGACAAAGCTTGATTTTATTGCCACTGCCGAGCAAACAGGCGAGCGTATCGACAGATTTTTGTCAGCGCAGGATACAGGTCTTACACGTTCTGCTGTGCAGAAGCTTATCGAGGACGGCGGCGTCACAGTTGGAGGCAAAAAAGTATCGAAAAATTATAAGCTGCGTAACGGTGACAGCGTTGAGATAATTATTCCCGACCCTGTGGAGCTTGACGTTAAGCCACAGGATATCCCCGTGGAAATAGTCTATGAGGACAGCGAGCTGCTTGTGGTGAATAAACCTAAAGGCATGGTGGTGCACCCTGCCGCAGGCAATCCCGATGGCACTTTGGTGAACGCATTGCTTTATCATTGTCAGGGCAGGCTTTCTTCAATAAACGGCGTCATTCGCCCTGGGATAGTCCATAGGATAGACAAAAATACAAGCGGTCTGCTGATCGTTGCCAAGACCGACAGCGCACATAACTTTCTTGCGGCTCAGATAAAAGAGCATAGCTTTACAAGAGAGTATGAAGCTGTACTCACAGGCGGTCGCCTAAAGACCCCTACCGGCACAGTTGACGCACCTATCGGCAGAAGCAAATATGACAGAAAGAAAATGTGCGTGACAGAGCAAAACTCCAAGCACGCAGTTACTCATTATGAGGTGCTGGAGGAGTTAGGTCAGTATTCGCTGGTGAAATTTCGCCTTGAAACAGGTCGAACCCACCAGATAAGAGTACATTCCGCCTATATCGGTCACCCTGTCTACGGCGACGATGTTTACGGCAAAGCTGTAAAGGAAATCGAGGGGCAGTGCCTACACGCAAAGAAAATTGGTTTTATACACCCTGCGACCAAGGAATATATGGAGTTCGACAGCGAATTGCCCGATTATTTTCAGGCGGTGCTGAAAAAACTCAGAGTAGGGAATTGACCCACGGAAGTGATTTTATGTTTGAAGATATATCAAAAGTCCTGCTTATAACGGATATGGACGGAACTTTTCTCCCCGCAAGCAAGATACCTACCCCGAAAACTCTCGCCGCTGTCAAGCGTTTTGAAGAGGCTGGGGGCAGATTTTCTATCGCTACAGGCAGAGCCATTCAGGCGGCCAGACAGTATTTTGACATGGTGAATGTGAATTGTCCTATCATAATGTCAAACGGTGGAATGGTCTACGATATCCATACGAAAGAGCAGATATATAACGTCTTTCTGCCAAGCTTTGCGGCGGATATCGTCAAGGAGATACTTGCCGATAATCCTTATGTTGGCTGTGAAGTGCTTACTGTCAACGAGGTCTATGTGCCAAGCATGACCCCTATGGAAAAGCGCCATAACGAGATCTGTAAGCTCATTCCCGTTCAGTGTGCCGTTGACGAGATACCTGACAAGAACTGGTACAAGGTGCTTTTTGCAGTTGAGCCTGAGCGTATGGACGAGCTTATAAACTATGTGGCAAAAAAAGGATACAAAGGTGTAGATTTTGTGCGTTCAAGTATCGAGTATTACGAGATACTTCCACAGAATATATCAAAAGGTACGGCTCTTGAGGAGCTGAGAAAAGCTTGTGGCATGGAGGATTTTACTTTCGTGGCTGCAGGCGACTATAATAATGATATTGAACTTCTTCAAGCGGCTGACGTGGCATATTGCCCGTCAAATGCGGCAGAGGAGGTCAAAAAGGTTGCGGATAAGGTCTTTGAGCAGTCCTGCGAGGAGGATTTTATTGCCGCAGTCATAGATGAAATTTTTGAAAAACTGAAGAAATAATATTTTTTTGGAGGTCAAAAGTATGGACGAAACATTAAAGAAACAGCTTGAGATCACAGCCTGCAAGGTTCGTCTTGGAATACTCGAGGGAGTATTCAACGCAAAGTCGGGTCATCCGGGCGGATCGCTCTCTATCGCAGATCTGCTCACATATCTCTATTTTGCCAAGATGAACGTATATCCTGATAAGCCGGAAGAGCCTGAGAGAGATAGACTTGTGCTTTCAAAGGGTCACACAGCACCTGCACTCTATGCAACTCTTGCAGAAAAAGGCTTTTTTCCAAAGGAGGAGCTGAAGTCCCTCAGACATATCGGTGCAATGCTTCAGGGTCACCCTTGTATCTCTATCCCTGGTGTAGATATGTCCTCTGGATCCCTTGGACAGGGCATTTCTGTTGCCTGTGGTATGGCGCTTTCAGGAAAGCTCACAAGCGATACCTATAAGGTGTATACTATCCTTGGCGATGGTGAGATCGAAGAGGGTCAGGTATGGGAGGCCGCAATGTTTGCTGCTCATTATAAGCTTGATAACCTCGTTGCTGTTGTGGATAATAACGGACTTCAAATCGACGGAAAGATAGAGGACGTAATGTCGCCATATCCTATCGTTGACAAGTTTGCAGCATTTGGCTGGCATGTTATCACAGCCGACGCTCACGATTTTGACTCACTTGAAAAAGCATTCAACGAGGCAGAAACAGTATGCGGTCAGCCTTGCGTTATCGTAATGAAGAGTATCAAGGGCAAGGGCGTTTCATTTATGGAAAACAACGTTTCATGGCATGGTTCAGCACCTAACAAGGAGCAGTATGAGCAGGCTGTGGCAGAAATAAACGAACAGCTTAAAAGTCTGGAGGGTTAAGCAATGGCAGAATTGAAGAAGAAAGCTACAAGAGAAAGCTACGGCGAGGCTCTTGCAGAGCTTGGCGATAAGTACGATAACCTCTATGTTTTTGACGCAGACCTTGCTGCTGCAACAAAAACAGGTATATTCAAAAAGAAATTCCCTGACAGATTTTTTGACTGCGGTATCGCCGAGTCAAATATGATGGGCGTTGCAGCAGGTATGGCTGCAACAGGCAAGATACCATTTGCTTCTACATTTGCAATGTTCGCCGCAGGCAGAGCATTTGAGCAGGTAAGAAACTCTATCGGTTATCCTCACCTCAACGTGAAGATAGGTGCAACACACGCAGGTATCTCTGTAGGCGAAGACGGTGCAACACATCAGTGCAACGAGGATATCGCTCTTATGAGAACTATCCCTGGCATGGGGGTAATAAACCCTGCCGACGACGTTGAAGCAAAGGCTGCCGTTGAAGCCGCTATCCTCCATGAAGGTCCGGTTTATCTCCGTTTCGGCAGACTTGCCACACCTGTTTTCAACGACCCTGAAACATATAAGTTTGAACTTGGCAAGGGCGTTAAGCTCCGTGACGGCAAGGATATAGCTATCGTTGCAACAGGTCTTATGGTTTATGAGGCTATCGAGGCTGCAAAAACACTGGCATCCGAGGGTATCGAAGCAACAGTTATCAATATCCACACTATCAAGCCAATCGACGAGGATATCATCGTTGAGGCTGCAAAGAACACAGGACTTCTTCTCACAGTTGAGGAGCATAGCGTTATCGGCGGACTTGGCTCAGCCGTTGCAGATGTTCTTGCAGCAAGACACCCTGCAAAGCTTGTTAAGATCGGCGTTAATGACGAGTTCGGTCACTCAGGCCCGGCAGTAGATCTGCTCAAGGAGTACGGTCTGTGCGCAGACAATATCGTTGCAAAGGCAAGAGATGCTGTTAAGGCAAAGTAATAAAAACACCAAACGGACGGATATCTTCCGTCCGTTTTTTTGTACAAAAAAAGACACGCTTACGATCTTGTAAACGTGTCTTTTTTATGCTTTTACAGTGCCTGCATGAGTGTCGATAATGTTGTTTATACATATGTAAAGATAAGGCTTAAGCTCGCCAATGTCCACAGGCTCGTTGTAAAGTATGGACGAGTAGCAGGTTGAGCTTACAAGCTCAACTATCATGAATATCATGACCTCAGGCTGAACAATATCATATGGAGCGTCAGCTAGCATAGCGTCATAAATGTTGCGGAAGTCGATGTCATCGTCCTTTATAGGCGATGTAAGAGCGTGCTTGAAAACGCCCCAGCTAAGATTCTTTGCAATAAAAGTCAAAAGCGACTTGTTCTCGTTTAGCTGGTTGATGATGTTGTCAACAATAAAAATAATTCGTTCGTTAAAGGTGAGCTTCTTGCCGCTCGCATTTAATGCCTCGATAGCGTTTCTGAAAAGCTGTGACGACTTATGAGAAACAAGCTTGTTTCTTATGTCATATTTGTCCTTGAAATAAAGATAAAACGTTCCTTTCGCCACACCAGCGTTGTTCACGATGTCTGAAATAGAGGTCTTGCTCACTCCCTTGGTGGTAAAAAGACTAAAAGCCGTGTTAAGCAGAGAGTCCTCCTTTACCTTTTTATTGGTATCAAGCTTGCCCATTTTAACACGTCCTTCCTTATTATAATATATACAATTTGTATGCCACACATACACAGATTTACTGTGGTTGACACTATATTTATTATAATACAAATTCTTGTTAAAGTCAACTGAGCAAAATGACCAATAGTCAGTTATGACCGTTGGTCATTTTGTGCAACTCTACAAAAAGAATGACTAATGGTCATTTTACTATTGACTGTTGGTCATTTTTGATGTATACTATGAATTGTTAAAAGACCGAAAGGTCAAAAACTATGTGAAGGGAATGACATTTGATGCAGAAATTTGGCAGAGGAGTTGTAAAATTCCGAGTACCGATACTCATAGTCAGCGTTCTGCTGCTGATACCGTCAATATTCGGTTTTCTCAGCACAAGAATAAACTATGATATTCTTTCATACCTCCCGTCAGACATTGAAACCATGAAAGGTCAGGATATAATGCTTGACGAGTTCGGCAAGGGTGGCTTTTCGCTGGTAATGCTTGACGGCATGGACGATAAGGACGTTGAAAAGGTCAAGGAGAAGATCGAAAAGGTAGACCACGTTTGCGATGTTCTCTGGTATGACACCTTGGCAGACGTTTCACTTCCAAAGGAAGTTCTTCCTGATGATATTTACGATTTCTTCAATACAGATAACTCCACAATGATGGCTGTCTTTTTTGACGAAGCGACCTCCGCTGATGGCTCACTTGAAGCTGTCAAGGAGATAAGAAGCATCGCTGGTGAGCAGTGTTTTGTAAGCGGTATGTCGTCAGTCGTTGAGGATATCAAGGATCTGACAATGCAGGAAGCTCCGATGTATGTTGTTATCGCAGTAATACTTACAAGTATCATACTTGCACTTACAATGGATTCGTTCCTTATCCCACTGTTCTTTATGCTCAGCGTGGGCATGGCGATAATCTATAACATGGGAACGAACTTCATACAAGGCGAGATATCGTTCATCACCGAAGCTCTTGCAGCCGTGCTTCAGCTTGCGGTAACGATAGACTACTCGATCTTCCTGTGGCACAGCTACAAAGAGGAGAAAGAAAAGCACCCTGGTGACAACAAAGAGGCTATGGCAGTCGCCATCGGCAAAACTATCACCTCAGTTGTTTCAAGCTCCATAACAACAGTTGCAGGCTTCCTTGCACTTTGCTTCATGAGCTACGAGCTTGGCATGGACATGGGTATCGTAATGGCAAAGGGCGTTGTTATTGGCGTTATCTGCTGCATAACAGTTCTCCCGTCAATGATACTTGTCTTCGATAAGGCACTTGAAAAAACAATGCAC
>OMFC01001342.1_pt1 | contig 10392 bp, 8 predicted proteins | sample 1645531 | NCBI WGS metagenome assembly OMFC01 (sample SAMEA103958112, study PRJEB25191) | human gut metagenome | biome: human-associated habitat [ENVO:00009003]; feature: intestine environment [ENVO:2100002]; material: feces | place: Germany | collected 2013/2015 | reverse complement strand
TCATCCCAGCCGAAGTTTCCTGCCAGTGTGTAAATGTTTTCTGCCTTTTCCATAATACCGTAATCGACGGACTGGGATTCCAGATTCGGGAATTCCTTTTCCAGCACGGTATCTTCCTGCGGTGTTCCCACGGCTTCTTTAATCTTTAACAGACCGTCATAGGTGGATGGCATATACTTTTTGAAGCAGTCCAAAATCGTAGACACTCTCCAGACAAACATGCCTGAATTCCAAAGATAGCTGCCATCTGCCAAATAAGACTTAGCGGTTTCTAAATCCGGCTTTTCCACAAATCGCTGTACCGGATAGCTCTCCCCATTCTTTGCAGCGCTGTCATACTTGATATAACCGTAGCCTGTTTCCGGATAGTTCGGTGTGATACCAACGGTTACAAGATTTTCACCTTCCTCTGCAAGCGCACACGCATTTGTAAAAGTTTCCGCAAAAATATCGTTGTGCTTAATCAGATGGTCAGACGGCAATACAATCATCACGGCATCGTCATATTTTTTTGCCACATGAACGGCACCCAGTCCGATACACGGTGCTGTATTTCTTCCAACCGGCTCACAGAGGATGTTTTCCTCCGGCAGACCCGGAAGCTGCTGCTTTACAAGTTCCTTATAATTCTTATTCGTTGCTATATAAACATCTTCAAGCTCTACGAGTGGGCGGATACGCTCAACCGTCAGCTGAATCATGGTCTTTCCGTCGTCCGTCAGGGATAAAAACTGCTTTGGAAGTGTTACACGGCTTCTCGGCCAGAAACGTTCACCCTTGCCACCTGCCATAATGAGTGCTGTTTTCTTCATACTAATCTCCATTCCGCAGGCATTTTAATGCCGGAGGAATCGCGAGCCAAATCTTATTTGGCTCTGCGATAAAAAGCGACTTTGTGACGCCTGCGGCACAAAGTGCTGTGTGACAAAGCTTTGATTTAAGGTTTTGTCACACTGATCTCCATTTCTGCCGCTCCTGCGGCATTCTCAATTTGGTGTCAATTATACCGTTTTCTGTTTTTCCTGTCAACAAGCGTGTATTTCTTATTTATATACAAACCATTCCTGCACTTTGTACGTATATCATTATGTACATTTGTTTACGAAGTTACACATAAAAAGCAGCAGCCATGATACAATTTCATGTGTATCATGGCTGTCTCTCCTCCGCTTATGGATTATTGTATCAGAAGTTCGCGTAAATAAATGCTGAACCATCACCTGTATAGGCAAAAATAAAAATAATGACAATAAACGCATACCAGACTGCCCAGCGGACAATGAGCGGCTTTGCCGCAATTGCCTCCCGGACTGCCACACCGCGTTCTTTAAGCAGACTGACAATAAAAATGATGATACAGCCTGCCAGCACAATCAGGAAATCTCTCCTACCCATGCCAAGTTCTAAAAATGCCGTACCGGTAAACTGGCTCATGCTCATTTTTGTAAAGGTTTCTTTCATCATGACCAGTGCCGCACTAAATGACACCGCCATATCAAAATACCAGCCGATATTGACAAGGATAAAGGTTCTTATAATCTGAACCACCGTCCATGCCTTCGATTCTTTGTGAATCTTTGTCTTTTCAAAGCCCTTTGCATACAGTGGCTCTAACAGACTGCTTACGGCAATAATAATACCATTATACATACCGTATGCGATATATTTCCATGCTGCGCCATGCCATATACCGACAACGAAGAAAATCAAAAGGTCGGCAAGACAGATTGGCATTGCCTTTCCCACGGTATTGCCCAGATGCTTTTTACTCCACTTACCGAAGCGGTTCATCTGCTTTGAAAGAGAAAATGGATAGAAAATGTAATCCTTCATCCATGTCCCCAGTGTAATGTGCCATCTTCTCCAGAATTCTCCGATGGATTTTGAAAAGAACGGCTGACGGAAGTTTTCGTCCATGCGGATTCCAAAAATCTCTGCCGTACCGATTACAATATCAATACCGCCGGAAAAATCGCAGTATTCATAAATGGAGAATGTGAGCAGTGCCACAATCACATACATGCCCGAATATGTATTCAAGTCGGCAAATACGGCTTTTGAAAAGACGTATGCGCGGTCTGCTAAAATCAGCTTTTTTGCCAGTCCCCATGCAATCCGCTGTGCGCCGTACTCAATATTTTTCAGATTAAAATCGTGCGGCTCAAACAGCTGCGGTGCAAGGCGGTCATAACGTCCAATCGGTCCCTGTAAAAGCTGCGGCAGATATGCCGTAAACAGCGCCAGCCGGAAAATATTAGTTTCCGGTTCATATTTTTTCTGATAAACATCTATCACGTAACTCATTGTCTGGAATGTATAAAAAGAAATTCCAAGCGGCATCACAATTGAAAGCTTTCCAAGCGGAAATGCCTGATGAAATACCGAAAACAATGAAGTCAGATTCAGTATTGTAAAATTGACATACTTTAAAAAGACAAGAATTCCGAAATTGGAAACCAGCCCGAATATCAGCCATCTGCGCCGCATAAGCTTTTCTTTCTGTGCAGCCATCAGCCTTGTAATACAGTAGCTTGTAATAATCGTAAACAAAATATAGCCCATATAGCGGATTCCGTAAGTGGCATAAAAGCCGAAGCTGACAAAAAGCAGCAGCTCCCACTGGTATTTTTTCGGAATCAGATAATACAGGCACGCCGTCAGCGCCATCGCCATAAAAAATCCTGCTGAAATAAACGACATTTTTTCTTCTCCGTTTTTATTAAATTCCTTTTGCTAAAAAACATTCCCCGCTTTGCTGATTTTAGCACATTTACAGACATTGCACAACGGATTAATGGGAAAAAGCCGCTTGACTATTTAAATTTTCACGTTTAATATGGTAGAGTATCACATACAGCAAAAATGCGGCATAAAATGCCTGCGGAATGGAGATTACATGAAAAAATTATTCGAGCAGATTGTAAAGTTCGGAATTGTCGGTGCAATCGCTTTTGTCATTGACTATGCCGTGCTTTTTGTGCTGGTTCAGTTCTTACATATGGATTCAATCATTGCGGCAACGATTTCCTTTACGGTATCCGTTATTTTTAACTATCTTGCCAGCATGAAATATGTATTTGTAGGCAGAGCCGACCAGTCCAAACAGACCCAGTTTATTATTTTTATCGTATTAAGCGTTATCGGTCTTGGTATCAACGATGGTATCATGTGGATTTTAAACGGTATCTTATCTCCGTTTATCCCGACCTACTATTACCTGGTTTCAAAAATCGTGGCAACGGCGATTGTTATGGTATGGAACTTTGTTTCAAGAAAGATTTTCCTTGAAGAAAAGAATCAGGGAAATGAAAATGCGGCATAACGGCACAAAAGCAAATCCGGGACGGGATAAAATTCTCTGTCTTTGTATTGCCGCCCGCATGGATATTAACGAAATCCGCCGCGCATTGGAAATTTCCAATTGTGCAATCCTTTACGCCAGAAACACGCCCCCAATATCCGCTCACCCACACTCTCACAGCCATGAACATGACACCACCGAAGTTAAGTAACACGTTGAGGTGGGGTCATGTTCATGGCTACTGTCAAGTAACACGTTGAGGTGGGGGCATGTTCATGGCTGCCGTTAAGTAACACGGTGAAATGGTGTTATGTCCAAGGAAGCTTTTATTCTGCCATCATCTTCTCTGTAGACCATATCTCTACTTCATAATGATTTGCCTTATTGTAACGCTTTCTTAAATTCTTTAACTGCTTTAAGTATTCCATCGTTACTTTACCTGATAACTTGGATTCACCTTCGGTTCTCTGCTGGAACTTGTACGGAATCTCTACAACCTTCTTGTATGTGCCCATTGCAAGAACTTCCACCATAATCTTCCATCCAATCGGCTGTAAGTCGGCATTTTCAATAACCTCGCGGCGGAACATGAACAGACCGCTTGTCGGGTCTGAAATCTTTCGCAGGCACGGTAACATAAACTGACCGATTTTACGGGCTGTACCGGATACAAACTTTCTGTACCAGTTGAGTCCGCCGTCATCGCCGCCCGGAATCAGACGACTCGGAATACAGAAGTCTGCACCGCTTTCCATTGCCTTATACATATATTTTAAAACGATTGGCGGATGCTGTAAATCCGCATCCATGCATGCCATATATTCGCCCTTTGCAAGGGAAAATCCTTTTAATACGGCAGTTGCCAGTCCTGTTTCACCGGTTCTGTGTTCCATGCGTACAGCCGGAAAATCCTTTGCAACTTCCATAATAACCTGTGGTGTATCATCTTTACTGTCGTCTACAAAAACGATTTCATAAGGAATTCCTTTTAATGCATCATCAATCTGTGTTACAAGATTTCTGATATTCTTTCCTTCATTAAACGTTGGTACCACTACTGATAACATAATTTTCTCCTTCAAATCTATCCTGATGTGTTTTTATTTTTCGATGTTTCGACTTGTGTATTATAATACCTTTATTACAATCTGACAAGTTTTTCACATAAATTTCTTATTTTATTGTCCGCCCCAGTATCCGAGTTCGACACCTTTTTCATAAATTCCCTTTGCTTTGGCATAGTAGCCATACGCATTAAAATGTGTCCAGTCTGCCCTGAGCTGTTGTGAAATCTCACCTCTTGTAAAGCCGTCAAGGTCTTCATCGGTTGCTTCCAGTCCGCAGTCACTTAATCCATTCTGAATCATATAGAGCCGCATGTTGATAAAATGATCCCCGTATGCCTTGGATAATGCCTGCTCCCACGGTGTTTCGCCCATGCCGATATAAATTTTATTCATATCCACGGACAGTTCCGGGTCATCGGTATCACCGACAATAATATAATATTTACAGCCTGTACCTTCCAAAATGGAATCATACTGCGCAATTAATTCATCATAGTCATTATACCAGCCTGCGTTACTGCCGATTTCCAGCACAAGAATGTCATCTTTACGCTCCACCGCCGCCAGTGTATAAACCGGTGTGCCTTCTTTAATATTCACATCTGTGCCGTATAAAATCTGGCTTTCACCGTCATAAGAATTGGTTACATAATATTTTTCGCCGTTAATCACACAGATATTGGTCTGGTCTGACTGAAAATTATAACCGCTGTAATCTTCCATATAAACATTATCCCCGTCATATAAAGACTGCAGCTTAAATTCAGCAATGCCTGTCCCGTCAATGACAATATCACGGTCAACCACCATGGTAAGACCGCCTGCACGGGTCGCAATTTCTTTTGACGTTTCTCCGTTGACACCAAGGTTGTATGTTTTCAGCCCCGTAAACTGCGAAAGCATATCCGGTGCCGTGGCATAGCTGATATTTGTTGTAATGCCGTCCAGCGTAATAAACCCCGGTGTAGTCGCGCAGCCGTACATCATACTGTCACCCCAGCAGGAAATACTTCTCTTTACACCATCATACGGTACAGTTTCCGCTGTGATGGTTCTTTTTCTGGTTTCATGTGGTTTCTGATTTTCCGTCTGCATTGACGAACCGCCTGCAATTTCATTATCATTTTCCACAATGTCCCATATATTTTTGGATATCTTTTGTAATCGTGCCGGTGTTGTCTGTACTGTACCGCCATGTACCAGAACCTCTGAAGCAATCAGCAGTACCACAAAAACCGTTACGGAAAAACAGACAACAATTTTCTTTCTTACTTTCACAAATATCCCTCTTTTCTATTTACATTAACCAACAGTCTGAATTATACCACATAAACAGCAGCCATATCTGTGCAAATGCAAAAAATATCAGAATTGCCGTGCGTATTTTCGGACGTACGCTCTTTAAAATCTCATAAACGCCCATATATACGACAAAGCTGCCCACTGTAAAGCGGCAGGTGCTCATGACATGGGAGGTCAGCGGCACAAGCAGGGAAATGATTCCGAACACCGCCATGGAATAATATTTCCGGTAAAGCATATATCCATACACTGCAAAAATACCGATACAAAACCATCCCATATAGGTATATCGCGGTTCAATCTGTCCGGTGCACGCTTTCCATAAAACGCCCACAACCGGAAAATACGTATCTTCACGCCATGCAATCTGCACGTTTTTATAAGCCCACACATCGCCACAGAAAAAGCGCAGGAAGGTCATATAGCAGAATGCACCGAACGGACACAGCATAACCGCAAAAATGTGTTCCGGCAGTTTCAACATCTGCACGATGAAGCTTTTGATTTTTGCCCATGTGATAAGTTTTCCACCGTCCGCCGTCAAATCCAGATACATTTCCACAATCAGCGCAAATACAAGCAGGCAGCCTACAATTCTTGTCGCACTGGCAAATGCAGCGGCAAACCCTGCCCACAAGTACTTTTTTTTAGCTGCCGCATAGAAAAACAGCGCAATAAACAGCACAAACATCGCTTCTGTATACACAGAACCAAAGTAAAAAGAATAGGGACCTGCAAACATCAGAAGCGGAATCAAAAGATAGTCTTCACTCCTGCCACCACGCACCAGACTCATATATTTAACTGCTGTAAATGCAGCGATAAAAATACATACCGTTGATACCGTCATACCGACCCAGTACGTGTCCATTACACCGAAGGTCAGCATTTTCACAAACCGGCAGACCATCACATACATCGGGAAAAATGCCCAGTTTGCCTGTGGGTCCGTATCCAGCGGAAATGTATATCCGTTATCAATCATAAACTGGTACCGCTTGGCATCCCACTGGTTCATTAAAAATGCAATGGAACGGTCCGTTCCCATATACACGTTATAAATCACCATCAGCACCAGCATAAACAGGCGGGACATCAGCAGTATAAAAAACAGTTTTAAAATCAGCCGGAAATTTTCGTTTTCTCTATATATTTTAGCCAGTCTTTCCATATTTACCTCATTTCTAAGCGGTTTTGCCGCAAAGCTGTGATAAGAATTTCGCGCAGGCGGTTTCCCATCTGCCATCAGGGATATTTGTTCTTGCCCAAAATCAAAAATGGGACGCCTATCACGATTGGATGCCGCCCCATTTCATTATAAAATCTGCATAATTTTTAATATAATCTGGTACAGAAGCGCCGGAACTGCAGCAATCACCGGTATTAAAAACATTGCAACGGCTACTGCATTGAGCAGCTGAAGCCATACAAATACCGCACAATACTGAATCCATGCCGGAACATTGATTTTCTTAAAGTGGTCAATGACAAGGCATACAACCAGTATTAAAAATGTAGCAAGCGTAATCAGCAGTCCTTCTTTTCTGCCCTGTGGTTCAAATTCCATGGTAATTGTATTTTCACCGGAGTGAATCTTTACCCCTGTAAAAAGTCCTGCGATTTCTTTTGCCTGCACCTGCTGCCCGTTGACGCTGACTTTCCAGTTTTTGCTGTAAACCACCGGTATCAACGCATAATTTTTCGTTGCCGAACCGTCAAGCTTAACAGTCAGTGAATCATTGGTATAAGATACATCGCATTTTGTATTTTCATACGCTCTGCACAACTTCTCCATCTTATCCATATCCAGCTGTGCAAAGCTGACTTCGCTGACTTTTAAATACCAAGGGTCATCGTATTCAATACGGATATCGATACTCTCATTGTCAAAACAGCCCAGATACAGCAGATTGTTGTTATAATCCGTAAAGTACGCTGTATTTTCCACATCACCCAGTGTCGGCACCGGCACTTCTTTGTCATTGACATAGACATGCATGGAGCTGATCAGCCATGATGCATTGGCATCACTGTTGCGGTTATTGATATCCACAATCTTTAAATACACTGCTGCATTGCCGCTTGTCTGTGTATTATATTCCAGTACTGTATCACTCTTTTTTACAGAATACGACATACCCTTTACCAGCGGTTCCTTATCTCCCGAAAGTGCCGTATAGAACTTATTATGTAAGTCAACCCAGTCCACGCCCAAGTCTTCTGATGCAAAAGATGACGCTACGGTCATTGCAAACGGAAGCCGGTAATTGGCAGAATATAATTTATATCCTTCCTGCGGTGCTTCTTTACTGTCTATGTCGTAATCTGCATAACTTTTTTCCAGTGTATACAGCGCCGGGTCCAAGTCATTCTGATTGACGGCCTCCGTTACATGAAACAGTGCATTCGTAAAGACGGTTCCGCCGGAATCTAACAGCCACAGAAAATATTTTGAATATCCCCATTTTTTTGCAAAAGTCTGTGTGTCACTCTCTAATGCCGCCGTAAAGCTTGACAGTGCGCCACGGCGCAGTATCAGCGGATAATTGGCATTCAGGCTGATATCCGGATTGACAATACGGTCTGTTGCCGATTCTTCAATATCAAGTGCTTCATAGGCTTCATTGGCATACTGCACATAATCACCGACCTGGTACGCTTCATAGGTATAAAACTTCGGCGGACCAATCAGTGCAAATGCCCCTAAGAAAACTTCCACCGCAATCACGGCAAGCACGGATTTAACGTTAAATTCGTCCTTTTCTTCTTTGAGTTTTCTTAAATAAACGATAAACATCGTGATAAAGACTGCCACAAAAAAGATTGTCGCAAGAATCTCGTTATTCTGCGGAATCAGCAGATAACCGGCTGCATATACCAGGCACATTACCGCCGCAATCACAATCTGACGTTTGATATACTTCTTCTCAAGCGGCATATCCGCAAACATTTTCTGTGCATAATACGCACCCATGCAAAGCAGTGTAAATGCAATCAGGAAACCGTTTCTTAATGTATAGCCGTTGTAAGAGCCGAAGTGCCACATTAAATTGATGCCTTCCACAAACATCGGAAGCAGGGCAATTCCAAGCAGGCACGCCATCACACGGCACATTTTTTTATCTTCTTTATACTTCTTTAACCCGATAAGAATCACAGCAAGCACAAAGCTTAATCCGTACAGCATCATATAACGCTGGAATGCCGCCATAGAGCCGTCTGTAACAATCGCACCTTTAATCCAGCCAAGATACTGCGATACAATACTGCCGCCCGCATTTCCTCTCTGTGAACCGGATAACTGCATAAATACCGGAATTAATACAAAGCAGGACAGTCCCATGCCCGCCACCGTACCGATTCCTAAATTCCATGCGTGCTTTTTCCATTCTTTGCGCTCACACAGCAGTAAAATATAGACACCGCTGACTAAAAATACGTAAATGAGCGCCATTGCGCTTAAATAGTAATTAATGATAAAGCTTAATGCCACCATAAAGATGTAAAACAGCTTCTTTCCCGTTGTCAGCAGTCTGTCCAGCGCCAGCATCAGCAGCGGGAACAGTGCAACAATGTCCATCCACGGTGTAAAGCAGGAGCCGTATAAAATGACGTATCCACACAGCGAATACATCACGGCAAACGCTGTCTTTACCGGATAGAGCAGCTTCGGGAATTTGTGATTGAGCAATGCATACATTGCAACGGACATAAATACCATTTTTACTGCCGTCAGTATGGAAATGCTCTCTAAAATGAGGTTTCTCGGGACTAAATATAACAGCAGATTAAACGGACTTAACATTGAAAAGGCTGAAATACTCATGGATACATTCGTTCCGAGTCCCGTATACCAGTCAAACCACAGCGATGCCTTTCCGTGCATGAAATCCCACAGATGTGCATACAGCGGCGCGACCTGCTGCATATTGTCAAAATAATCAATCCGGTTTCCGCCAAACGGCCAGATTCCTTTTAAAATCAGCGTAATTAATACAACTGCCAGGGTAATCGCCCCCGGGATACTGTATGGCTTTAATTTCTTTGCCAAAACGTTCACTTTCTCTTTCATATAACTCCTTTATTTTAAAGAATGGCACTGCTCCACAGACAGAATGTCACATTATCTGCCACAAAATGAATCGTGTCACATTCCTTTTCCTCAAGTTTTCCGATTTCAAATGTAAATGTTCCTGTACCCTGTATTTCTCCGATTTTTCTGTCATTGCAGTAAACTTCGACCCTGCCGTTTCCTGCAAACTCCGTGACTTCACACTGATAGGAGGCATTCTCTGCCGTGCGGTTTAACACGTAGTAAAGATATGCGTCCTTTCCGCTGTTTGTACTGCCCTCGTACTGGTCTTCCTTCCAGCCTTTTCCCTTGCGGCGGCATACATTGATACTGCGCTCATTTCCGTCTTTATCTTTGAGTGTCGTACAATATTCTGTCGTTCCCGGTTCATAGGACAGTTTTCCGTAGCCCGGCCAGTCAGAAAGCTCATGGGTCAGATAATACATTCTGTATTCCAGTCCTACGTCCGGATTTTTACCCCACCACAATACCAGCAGGTAAAAACAGGCAAGTATTACCGCCCCTGCATAAAATGCTGCTTTTACGCTCTTTTTTTTCATCATTTTTAACACCTGTGTGCTTTTGCTTTTATAGTTTTCATTTTAAACATGCGTAACGATACAGGTTCCTGTTCCCTTTATTACAACCGA
>OMFC01001337.1_pt1 | contig 10423 bp, 8 predicted proteins | sample 1645531 | NCBI WGS metagenome assembly OMFC01 (sample SAMEA103958112, study PRJEB25191) | human gut metagenome | biome: human-associated habitat [ENVO:00009003]; feature: intestine environment [ENVO:2100002]; material: feces | place: Germany | collected 2013/2015 | reverse complement strand
GTTTGGAGTCCAACTCCGCCGGAGTATCGAAAGCAATATACGCCTTATCGCTGTCAAGCAACACCTGTACATATTTCTTATAAATATCACGACGTTCAGACTGACGGTAGGGACCGTAGTTACCACCAAAGCTGACTCCTTCGTCGAAGTTTATCCCCAACCACTTAAACGACTCAATGATATATTCTTCCGCACCCGGAACAAAGCGATTTGAGTCGGTATCTTCTATACGGAAAATTAAATCTCCACCATGCTGGCGAGCAAACAGATAGTTATACAAGGCTGTGCGCACACCGCCGATATGCAACGCTCCCGTCGGGCTCGGAGCAAAACGAACTCTTACTTTTCTTTCTGACATTGTTGTTTTATATAAAATACGCCGCAAAATTAATCTAAATTTCCCGATTTTTTCGTATTTTGCGCGCAAAAATATACGATTATGAGAAGTTTCAAGACCAACCAACGGTTTTCATATAAAAATTTGATTTATAAAAGCCTTATTTTCATTGCCACAGTATCGGTAATAGTCTACTTTTTGCCCATCATTTGATTTTCCGATTTACAAAAACGATCTGCAAGTACAAAAGGAACAGGACAGCATCCTGGCAGACTATCAACCTTATTTCCAAATAGACAAGGAAGCCGAAAAAAATGTCCTTTCCAAATTAAGGGAGGATTACAACAAGACCTTACGCCACTCATTGCCGGGCACGGACTATGTGCGTTATATTGAACGTACATTAAAGGCACTGTATGAAGACGGAATCATTGCCGGAAATGACTTGAAGCGTATGGAGGAAGACAGTATCATTGCCATACGGCTGGTAGACAAGAATGTAGCTACGAGCCGTTTTATCGACCAATTGTACACCGTGAAGGAAGCCTATGAATATTTGCTGAATGCGGATACCACCCACTACAAAAAGAAGATATTACAACAATGTAATCTGAATGATTACATTACACCTAATCTGGTTTATGATGAAGAAAAGTCCGAGGCGGCGCAAAAAGACCTGCTCTCTAATATTTCATGGGCAAACGGCTTTGTGCTGAACGGACAAAAGATTATTGACCGTGGAGAAATTGTTGATGAGCAAACTTACAACATATTGGAATCCTTACGCAAGGAATGGGAAAAACGTAGCGACTCGGTACAAGAGAAAAGACTGACATTGGCCGGACAAATATTATATGTAGGAATCTTCCTGTTCTGCTTCATGGCCTATCTGGAGTTGTTCCGGGCAGATTATTATGAACGAAAAGGAACACTCACCTTGCTATTTGCGCTGATTGTATTCTTCCCTGTCCTGTCTTCCATTATAGTGGAACAGAACTTGTCAAGTATTTACGTGGTTCCATTTGCCATGATTCCGATTATAGTCCGTGTATTCCTCGACTCAAGAACGGCATTCATGGCACATGTTACCATTATTTTACTCTGTTCCATTACTTTGCGCTTCCCACACGAGTTTATATTGCTGCAAGTAGTGGCAGGAATGGTGGCAATCTATAGTTTGAGAGAATTGTCCCAACGGTCGCAATTGTTACGGACGGCTTTGGTTGTATTTATCAGTTACGCTTTATTATATTTTGCTTTCGAGCTGATTCATGAAGATGATTTGACCAAGCTGAATACGCGCATGTACATCTATTTTATGATTAACGGCATTTTGTTGTTGTTCGCCTATCCGTTATTATTCCTTTTAGAGAAGACCTTCGGCTTCACTTCAGATGTGACTTTGGTGGAACTGTCAAATATCAACAATAGCTTGCTTCGGGAAATGTCCGAAGTAGCTCCGGGCACTTTCCAACACTCATTGCAGATGGCAAACCTGGCTGCTGCGGCGGCAAACAAGATTGGAGGTAAAAGCCAGCTGGTACGTACAGGAGCATTATATCATGATATCGGTAAAATGGTGAATCCGGCTTTTTTCACAGAAAACCAGTCGGGAGTCAACCCACACAAGAGTTTAAGTTATGAACAAAGCGCCCAGGTTATCATCAGTCATATTACCGACGGACTGAAACTGGCGGAGAAGCATAATCTGCCCAAAGTGATCAAAGACTTCATTAGTACCCATCATGGACGGGGACTGACGAAGTATTTCTACATTTCATATAAAAACGAACATCCTGACGAAGAAGTGGATCAGGAAAAGTTCCGCTACCCCGGTCCGAACCCGTTCACCAAAGAACAGGCCGTCCTGATGATGGCCGACTCTGTAGAAGCGGCTTCACGCAGCCTGCCGGAGTACACGGAAGAAAGCATCAGCACACTGGTAGATAAGATTATTGACACACAGGTATCTGAAGGGTATTTCAAAGAATGCCCTATTACGTTCAAGGATATAGCAACAGTTAAAGCGCTGTTTAAAGAAAAGCTGAAAACGATGTATCATACTCGTATCAGTTATCCGGAACTAAAGAAGTAAGTAATCCAGCACAAGCATCTTCCAATATATCAAGCACGTTCTCGAACCCTTGCGCACCGCCATAGTAAGGGTCGGGAACATAGTCTGCCACCTTGACGCGACAATAATCCGTCATGCGATGGATTTTCTTTTCCGTTTCCAGGTCGGGGGCACGTTCCATCAAGTCCTCTATATTACGGTCGTCCATACCAATGATCATATCAAAATGATAGAAATCCTCCGTACAGACAGGACGGGAACGATGGGTCAGATTGTAACCGCGACGGGAAGCATGCATCCGCATACGGCTGTCGGGCAATTCCCCTCTATGATAACTCAGGATTCCGGCAGAATCCACCTCTATCTCGTGTTCCAGTCCTTCTTTCTTTATGAGAGTACGCATCACTTCTTCTGCCGAAGAAGACCTGCAAATATTACCAAGGCAGACAAAAAGTATTCTTTTCATATATAATCTACAAATGGAGATATTCTTTAAATGATTTCACATCACGGTTCATGATCAGCTCTTCAGGAAACCCGGTAAGCTGCAACAATTCATACAAATTATCGTAACGGGCTATATCAAACGAAATATGCGCGTCACTTCCCAAGATGACCGGAACTTCATATTTCTTGCATAAACGGAGAATGGTGAGGTTGTTCTCACGGGCATTGGGTTTGTTACGGGTGGGTTTTAAAGAACTGTTATTTATTTCCAATAAAGTATGGTGTTCTTTGGCTGCCAATACCATCGGTTCAAAATGTAACGCCGCCGTACCGTCTCCGGGGTGACTGATAATATGAATAAAAGGATTGCTGATAACCTGTTCCATATTCATAACACAAAGAGTGGATACCCGCGATACGGATATCAAGCATCTTCATATAATCCTCGTCCAAATCGAGGTTTCCTTTACCATCCAGAATATTAATCTCAGCCCCCAACAACAGCTCCACCCCATACATCCGGCGGGGAACCACATGCAAGTTTCTAAAATAAATAGGATGGCAAGTACCGGGAACACCGGGCGAATGTTCCGTTATCCCTAAAACTTTCAATCCCTTACCGGCGGCAGCTTGCGCCATTTCTTGTAAAGTACTGAATGCATGCCCGCTGGCAATGGTATGGGTATGTACGTCTAATTCTATCTTCATCTTTATTTTCGTTTATCTTTTCTATTATCGTCCAAAACATGGACCGGTTATTGTGGATCTACATCATAATATACTAACAACGAACGGAAACGTTCATCTTCCAATATGGCACGTTGTACGGCAAGCAGATAATCACGCACTTTCTTTATAGAAGCATTCTGCTCCACTTTCACAATCATTTTCTTTATAAATAAGGTCTGGATACGGGCAACCGGTGGTTTGTCCGGGCCCAATACCCTGTCGCCCAATCCGGAACGGAGCTGTGCCGCCATGGTATCCGCCGCCAAATCCAGAATATCCTCTTTGCGGTGTTTCAGATATACATAAATCAAACGATAGTAAGGCGGATACTTAAACATCTGCCGTTCTGCCAATTGATCGTAGTATAATTGTTCATAATCATTATGTATCACTTGATGAATAACAGGCAAATCCGGCGATTTGGTCTGAAGGATAACCAGCCCTTGCTTATTTTTACGCCCGGCACGTCCTGCTACTTGGGCCATCAGTTGGAAAGCACGCTCATAGCTCCGGAAATCCGGGAAGTTCAACATCGTATCCGCATTCAGAATCCCCACCACACTGACATGATCAAAGTCCAATCCTTTGGAAACCATCTGTGTACCTATCAATATATCCGTTTTCCCCTGCTCAAAATCTGCAATGATACGTTCATAAGCAGAGCGGGTACGAGTGGTATCCAAATCCATCCGGGCGACTTTCGCCTCGGGAAATATCAGTTTTATATCATCTTCTATACGCTCTGTACCGAAACCGCGATGCATCAATTCCACTCCACCGCACGCCGGGCAGGAACGGGGAACTTGATAGGTATATCCGCAGTAATGGCAAGTCAGCTGGTTCAGCCCCTTATGATACGTCAGACTCACATCACAGTTCTTGCATTTAGGAACCCAGCCGCAGGTATGACATTCTATCATTGGAGCGAAACCGCGACGGTTCTGAAACAGGATAACCTGCTCCTTACGCTCCAATGCCTCTTTTATCTGCTTGACCAGCACCGGTGAGAAAGGCCCCTGCATCCGCTTTTGATGCGCCAGTTCCTTAATGTCAACCAGTTCTATATGAGGAAGCCGGATATCTTTATATCTTTCTTTCAATTCTACCAAGCCATACTTTCCCGAGGTAGCATTAAAGTAAGTTTCCACACCAGGAGTAGCCGTTCCCAACAGCACTTTCGCCTTGAACATAGAAGCCAGCATGATGGCTGAACTACGGGCATGGTAACGTGGGGCGGGGTCTTGCTGTTTATACGTATTCTCGTGTTCCTCATCTATGATGACCAGCCCCAAATTACGAAAAGGCAGAAAAATAGAGGAACGGACTCCGAGAATCACGTCATAGCTCTTCTCTCCCAACTGTTTCTGCCATATCTCCACCCGCTCAGCGTCCGGAAACTTGGAATGATAAATACCCAGCCGATGTCCGAACACCCTTTTCAAACGCTCAGTTATCTGAGTGGTCAGTGCAATTTCCGGAAGCAAATATAAGACTTGCTTTCCTGTTTTCAGCACCTCCTGAATGAGGTGGATATAAATTTCCGTCTTGCCACTGGATGTAACGCCATGCAGAAGACACACATTTTTCTCTCTGAAGCATTGAAGAATGTTGCCATAAGCCTGTTGCTGCGCAATATTCAGCGGATTAATATCACCGGTATCCAAAATTCCTTTATCCAAACGTCCTATCTCCTGATGATAGACCTCAAAGACTTTCTTTTCGACCAATCCGTTAAAAACGGCCGCAGACCCTCCAGACTTTTCAAGCAGCTCTTTCTTTGTTACTTCCTTTAAAGCATACCCTCTGGCTACCCAACCGGACAATTCCACATACTTCATTAATATCATCAATTGTTTAGGAGCACGTGACAATTCATTGAACAGCCGTTGTAAGTAAGCCTCATCCGCTTCTCCGTTCACCAACCTCACCCTTGCCTCTGTACGCGGTTTGTAATTACGTTTCAGTTCCTCCTTGACAAAGATGGCTTCTTTGTCCAACAAAGACTTGATGACAGTCAACACATTTTTCAATCCGCTGTTTTTTTCCAACTGGGTTACACACTGTTCTGTATCCCGACTCAACAAATCTAGAATTTTCTGCTCTTTCTCCGGTAACGGTGCGGTGGTCTCAAAATCGGGATTATATTCCACCAACGTTTCGCTTTCCAGTTTCATACCCGAAGGGATAGCCGCCTTGTACACATCTCCTAATGTACAAAGATAATATTCCGCCAGCCATTGCCAGAACTCATATTGTTTCGGTAACAGTACCGGAGATGAATCTAGCACTTCAGCTATATCCTTCGTTTCATACCCCTCCGGGGCCGCATAATGTACATTTGTCACTATTGCCGTATAGAACTTTTTCTTTCCAAACGGAACAATCACCCGACAACCAATCTGTACCATCTCTTCCATCTCCTGAGGAAGGGAATAAGTGTATTGGTTGGCAATAGGTAATGGAACTATGACATCTACGAATTTTTTCATGGTGCAAAATTACAAAAAAGGAGGCATTCTTTACTGAATGCCTCCTTTTTATCTTTTATTAAATAAGGTTGTCTAGAACAAGTATGCCAAAGAAACTTGCCAAGTGTTGTTCTTTATCTTCACATCCTGAGTAAGTGGTTTACCATCAAGGATTATATTAGGGTCAGCATAAAGAGTGGCAGTATGCCCCAAAGCAAAATTATAATTCACGCCAAGCTGTAAATGGCGGATCAGTTTCACACCTGCCCCCACATTGAAGCTGGTGTTGTTCTTCTTCAGATCATAATTCATAAATCCTTTCTTATTACCAATATTGAAACCGAACTGAGGCCCGGCAGCAATATAAGCACCCAACATACTTCCAAGTCCGAAAGACCATTTCAAATTTACCGGAATCTCAATCGTTTTCAGTTTTGCATCGGTGGAATATCCCTTTGCAGCCAGTTCTGTCTGTGAATACAAAGCCGCAACATCCGCACCAATCCCAATAATGGGCAGGGTGAATTCAGCCATCGGACCAATGAACCAACCGGTTTTATTATCTCCTTTTAAATCTGATTTCGAGAAACTAACCTTTGACAGGTTCAAGCCACCTTTTACTCCAAAGTGCAACTGAGCCTGAACAGGAGCAGCCATCATCAAACATACAGCTACCATTAATACACTAATAATCTTTTTCATGTTTGTCTATTTTTAGTTTACGCCACAAAGATAAACACTTTTTCCATGTATAATGTTCAATCTCCCAGGAAAGTTACATTACGCTTTCCAATCCCCCCTTCCAAGAAGAAATATCAAACAAAAAACGGACAGAATTTTTTATTCTGTCCGCCATGTTCTCTTTCTAATATTCTTCCTCGTTGAAAAAGAAATCCTCTTTGCTCGGATAATCCGGCCAAATATCTTCTATACTTTCATAGATTTCGCCTTCATCTTCCATCTCTTGCAAGTTTTCGATTACTTCCAACGGAGCGCCCGAACGCATTGCATAGTCAATCAACTCATCCTTTGTAGCAGGCCAGGGAGCATCCTCTAACTTCGAGGCCAATTCTAATGTCCAGTACATAGTTTTCTTATTTTTTAAGTAAATACTTTTCTTTCGTTCTCTAATTAGCCGCAAAAGTATAATAAATTATTTCATTTGCAACTTTTATCCCAAAAAATTTCATCTGTTTTAGTTAAATGATTTAACTTTCGGGTCAAAATGAATAAATAATCAGATAAACGGTTGACAAATGCTGTTACACGGGCATCTATGTCACATTCTTCAGCCAATGCAAGAATACGTCGCTCGGCACGGCGACACACCGTCCGGCAAATGTGCCCAACGGCTGCTCCACGGTCACCCCCCGGCAGAATAAAAGCATTCAAAGGAGGAAGTTCATTGTCAATTACGTCAATTGCCTGCTCCAACATCCGGATGTCTTCATCCTCTATACGACTTTCCATACGCAAATCGATTTGTGTCTGATCCGTTGCCAGATACGAACCGACAGAGAATAATTTATTTTGTACACGAAAAATGATTTGCTTATCCTCCTCATCCGTCAAATACGTTTGCAACAATCCCAAATACGAGTTCAACTCATCCACTGTGCCATAGGCTTCAAGCCGTATATGTGTTTTCGGCACCCGAGTACCACCTACCAATGATGTGGTTCCCTTATCACCTGTTTTGGTGTATATCATGCTTTTCTTCATGGTTCCGGTTATAAAAAATTTACAATATAATGCTGTTTATATCTCGCTTTATCAAAAAAGACCAACCCTATGTCATACAAATCAAAAGTGATACCCGTCGACTCACTGGTTACAATTTGCTCCCACCATTTCCGTTTTTCCCTCGATTCATGAATTCCTCCGACAATAAAACAACTACGAGGTCCGGCATAAGGAAGTACCAGTTCAAAAACTTCTTTATAAAAAGGAGTATGCCCTATATGCAGACAATCTAATGTATGCACCTCCGCCAGTTTCTCCTCCAGTTGTCGGGAAGTCTTTGCCCAATCCCTGCCTTTCAAGGTGACGGAATCCATGGTATGACACGCAGCCCGCATATATCCTATGGATGCCCCATTACCAATCCCCACTTCAATCAACGACTTTGGTCTGAAATAATTAACCAACCGGAATAGCAAACGGTTCACTTTCCTTCGATAATGTGGCAAATAAGCAGGAAATCCTCTTTCCTTCAATACCCGATAAGCATAGTAGTGATATTTTTCATAAACAACAGAAGTAATCAGAAAAAAATCAGACGGAGAGTGTACTCCGTAACCACAACGGTGACGGAAGCGACTGCACCAATTCCATATACGATGAAGAAAAAACATATTTCTCGGCTTTATTAAGTAACACAAAGATAAAAGATTACCCGACAATATCGAAATAAAATGCTATTTTTGTTGCCAATTAGTTATTAAACCATTTATAAACAATGAAACACACACACTCTTTTATGTTATGGGCAATACTGGCTGTCTTATTGCCTTTACAAATGGCCCAGGCCGCAGTTCCTCCCACTGAATTACAGAAAAGACTTCAAAATTTTCCGGACATCAGTGACATTAAACCAATGCAAAGTGATGCCTATCCGGAGAAATATGTATTCTTCATTAATCAACTATTGGATCCGCATCACCCCGAAGCAGGGAATTTCAAGCAAAGGGTTATTCTCTCGCATGTAGGTTTTGACCGCCCCACTGTACTGGTTACCGAAGGCTATGCCGCCCATTATGCCACCCATCCGCGTTATCAAGAAGAGTTATCCAAATTATTCAACGCCAATCTGGTATTCGTGGAATACCGTTATTTTGGTGAGTCCATGCCGAAGCCCTGCAACTGGGATTATCTCACGGTTGAAAATTCACTGTATGATTTGCATCATGTAACCACGACTTTGAAACAACTATACGATCAGAAATGGATAGCTACTGGAATCAGCAAAGGCGGACAGACTACGATGTTCTATCGCACTTACTTTCCTGATGATGTGGATATCTCCGTACCTTACGTAGCCCCCCTCAACCAATCATTGGAGGACGGCCGTCACGAACCGTTCATTGCCAATAAAGTTTCGACTCCCGAAAACCGGAAACGAGTTGAAAACTTTCAACTGGAAGTACTTAAACGCAAGAGCCGGCTGCTACCGATGTTCGAAAAATATTGCTCAGATAAAGGATATACCTTCCGCATTCCTATAGCCGAAGTATACGACTTCAATGTATTGGAATACTCATTTGCCCTATGGCAATGGGGAACTCCTGTAAATAAAATTCCGGAAACAGATGCCGATGATCACACTCTATTCAAGCATTTCATGGCTATTTGTGAGCCGGATTATTTCTCCGAACAATCTCCCTACCCTTCTTTCAATGTGCAAGCAGCCAAAGAACTGGGGTATTACGGATATGACATCAAACCTTTCAAAAAGTATCTGACGATAAAGAGTAGCCGTAACTATCTTCATAAGGTAATGTTACCGCCCGAACTGTCAAATCTCAAATTTGACAAGACACTATATAATAAGGTGGTAAAATTCCTGAAAGAGAATGATCCCGAAATGATCTATATTTATGGCGGCGATGATCCTTGGACAGCTTCGGGCGTTACTTGGCTGAAGAACAAGAAAAATATAAAAGTTTATGTGTTACCCGGCGGCAGCCATACCACCCGTATCGGCAGCTTTGACACCGACACACAAGAAGAAATCAAGACACAAATCAATGCATGGCTGAATAAAGAATAGCAAAGAGACGAGATAAAAAGCTTTTCCGCCACAGGTTACGCAGATTGTCACCGGTTATTTCCATTGAGGACCCACTGTTTAAATTGGACCGATGTCAATCTGAGCAATCTGTGACGGAATCTTGATTTTATCATAAAGGCATATTGCCATGTTTCTTAGGCGGATTGCTTTGGTTTTTATTGTGACACATTTCCAAAGCTTGAATAAGTTTGTAACGAGTGTCACGGGGCATAATCACCTCATCAATCAGACCACGTTCTGCCGCACGATAAGGATTGGAGAATTTATCTTCGTATTCCTTGATGATCTCAGCTTTCTCTTCCGGAGCAGACTTGCGGTAAAGGATATTCACTGCCCCTTCTGCACCCATGACGGCTATTTCCGCCTGTGGGTAAGCCAGGTTCACATCAGCTCCCGTCGGCTTGCTGGACATGACAATGTAGGCACCTCCGTAAGCTTTACGGGTAATTAAAGTAACCTTAGGCACTGTAGCTTCAGCGTATGCATAGACTATCTTCGCACCGTGGCGGATGATGCCGTTGTGTTCCTGTACCGTTCCGGGCAGGAAGCCGGGAACATCCTCGAAAGTGATCAGAGGA
>OMFC01001335.1_pt1 | contig 10435 bp, 8 predicted proteins | sample 1645531 | NCBI WGS metagenome assembly OMFC01 (sample SAMEA103958112, study PRJEB25191) | human gut metagenome | biome: human-associated habitat [ENVO:00009003]; feature: intestine environment [ENVO:2100002]; material: feces | place: Germany | collected 2013/2015 | reverse complement strand
AAGCGCAGTGCCGTACAGGTATCACGCAGTCGTTATTTTAATAGAAATCCTGTGCGTACTGCCGTTTCTGTGTGGAAAACGTCCGGTTTTTTGGGAAGAAATGGGGATATTCTGTATCTGTGCCGTGGCGGTATCGGTAACGGCGTGGATAGTGCATGTTTTTATCAACCGCAGACAGCATACGGTTTACAGTCAGGATACGCAGAAAAACCAGCAGGTCAATTACCTGATAAAAAAATATACCGGGGAAGCACTTCTTGCCATGAGCAGCTGTAATGCGGCGGCATGGGTGATGATTGCCGTACAGGCACTTATTTTTAACAGTCTGAACGCGGTTGTGTTTTACAGCTATGTCGTACTGGAAAGCCTGTCAGGCGTGGCATTTCTGGTGCTGATTTTCCGGATGTATAAAAAGAAAAATGCCATTTTAAATGCAGATGACACACCGGTTTATGTTGATGATGACGAATACTGGAAAACAGGATTTTATTACAATCCCAATAACAGACATATGCTTGTGGCGGACCGTATGCAGTCGGGAAATTATTCCTTTAATTATGCAACGGCAGGGGCAAAAATATGGACGGGCATTATAACATTTGTTGTTGCAGGAACTATCGTATTTACGGTTGCGGCAATGCTTCCGCTGATTCATGTCAAAGTGGATTTTATCATGGAAAATAACAGGCTTACGGTTGAGGGCGGAGGTTATAAAATCACATTTGATAAAGAATCCATTCAGAGAGCAGAGCTGCTGGATACAATGCCGCGCGATAATTTTACGAAAACCAACGGCGGCGCAACAGAAACCTATGCGGTAGGGCATTTTAAAGGGAATACTTACGGAAAATGTATGCTTTTTATATATAAAGGAAATGCGCCGTACATTCTGGTTCAGACGGACACACAGACAATGTTTTTTAATGCAAAAGACAGCAGTATGACAAAGCAGTGGTATGAGCAGCTGTGTGAGTAGAACACACTATTATCCAAATAATCAAATAAATTTCAATTTTTGTAAGATTTCCATATGTTTTTATGTTTTGCACAGAAATTGTAGGTTTGTGTCGAAAGATTCTGCAATTTTTACACGATATTTATTTTTCATTCACACAGGATTGTGGTATACTAAAGTAAAAAACAAAACGGGAAAGGTAAGAAATGGCAAAGAAAAATAAAATAAAGAACTGGGTCATTCCGGGTGTAGTCGGAGGCGTGGTCATTATCCTGACAGTTGCTTCCATCGTTTCCGGTTCTATACAGCAAAAAAAGGAAAAGGAAAGCAATGCGGCGAGTGTCAGTGTAGACCGGATTAAGTTAAAAGATGATTCGGCGCAGGCACAGCAGATGAGCAATACAGAAACAGAAGTAGAGATTGAATTTGAAGACTGTGCCGTTCCGGTAGGCACGCAGTTAAAGATGACAGCACTGGTTGTTCCCGAAAATACGGACCAGGCACTCATCTGGAGCAGTTCGGATTCGTCTGTGGCAGAGATTGATAAAGACGGAATTCTCACAGTGAAGGCAGTGGGAACAACCGTTGTAACAGCAACTGTCGGAACCGTTTCCGATTCAAAAAATAACCTTCCGGTTTACACCGGTACAACCCTTGCAAAAAATAATGCATCCGGAAGCGGCAGTGCATCGGGCAGTACGTCATCCGGTGGAACATCCGCAGGAAGCGGCTCTGACAGCGGCAGTACAGGTACAGGCGGCGGGCAGGCAGGCGGTTCATGGACAGGCTCAGGCAGTTCGGGAAGCGGTTCCTATGACGGTGGTTCCGGTGATTCGGATTCGGATGGCGGAGATGATTCAGGCAGTACGGACAGCGGTTCGGGAAGCTCCGGTGGTTCTTCAAACGGTGGATCCGGCACGACGGGCGGTTCTTCCGGCAGTAATTCCGGCAATAACGACGATTCATCCACAAACGGCGGGAATTCCTCAAACAACAGTAATAGCGGCAGTAACACCGGCAATGGTGACAACAGCGGCAGCATTTCAGACGGACTTTCAGGAATCGGATTTACACAGCGTTATTCCAATGTTTATGTATGCGAAGAAAATGATACATATTATGGAGAAATCATCACACAGCCGAATGTAACCATTATCTATATCAAGCAGAGAAGCGGCACATTCGACAGCAGGATTCAGACGGTGCTTGCCAGACTGCTTCCGGACGAGTACGGACAGGTGTGGAGCAATTATCTTTCTGCCAACACAGACAGAACTTTTACGGCAGAAGGCAGACGGGTACGAATTGTTGTAGCCCCGAATGGCGGTCACTCGCAAATAGTAATATACAATTAGACAAAAATATGATATGCTTACACTAATATGACTTGCAGTGAGGTGAATTAATTGCTGAATGAAAATAAGATTAAAATGATGACGAAAATGGCAATTTATGAAAAAAACGAAGGCAGGCAGATGATTAAAAATTCCCGCTATTTTAAGGGGGATTATGTAGCGTTTGGCGTACTCCGTACATTAATTGCAACAACATTTGCATATATAATCATGGTGATACTGTATGTGTTATGCAACCTTGAAAAACTGGTTGCCGACATTAATTCGCTCGATTATGCGGCAGTGGGAAAAAGACTGGGAATATATTATATCCTGATGTTAATTGTATATACCATCATTGCGGCAATGGTTTATGCCTATCAGTATAATCATTCGCGGAAAGGTCTGAAAAAGTATTTTTCAAGACTGAACAAGCTGGAACGTTTTTACGACAGCCAGAGAAAGAAAAAATAGTATTGGAGGACTCACATGGTTTTTTTACTGGAATTAAAGGAAGGATTTAAGAAATTCTATAATAAATACGATACGTATCTGGTTCCGGCAGTACGGTTTGTGATGGCATTGGTTTCTTTTCTGATGCTCAATGCAAGCATCGGATATATGTCAAAGCTGAAAAATCCGCTGATAGCCGTGGCAATGGCAGTATTGTGTGCCTTTCTTCCAAATGGATTTATGATATTTTTCTTATCGGTATTTATGCTGGTTCATTTATATGCGATTTCTGCGGAATTTGCATTGATTGTACTGGGAATCGTGCTTTTAATGTATCTGCTGTATTACCGTTTTACACCGAAGCAGGGGTATCTTTTAGTGATTACGGTACTGCTTTGCTGGATAAAAATGCCGTACCTGCTTCCAATTGCGGCGGGGCTGTGCTTTAACGCATTCGCCATGATTCCGGCGGCATTTGGTGTGATTATTTTTTACATTATTAAGACAGCCAGTGAATATGAAACGGCACTGACGACAAAGTCAGTCAATGACAGTATGCAGCAGATTTCGTATATTGTAGAAAGTCTGTTTAATAATAAAGAAATGATTCTGTTTGTAATTGCAATGGTTGTTACGATTACGGCAGTATATGCAGTCAGACGGCTAAAGATTGATAATGCGTGGACCTATGCCATTGCGGCAGGGATTGTGGTACAGTTTATCGTACTGCTTGCAGGAATTTTAGTGACAGGTGCCAAAATCAATCTGATTCTGATGATTGTGGGAACCGTGCTTGGCGGGGTTGTAGGGTATCTGTGCCAGATTTTGTTTTTCAGTGTGGATTATTCCAGAACGGAATACGTACAGTATGAAGATGATGAGTACTATTATTACGTAAAAGCTGTTCCGAAAATTAATATTGTCAATGCCGAAGTCAAGGTCAAGCAGATTAATGCGAGAAAGACGAAAAAGGCGCATGACATCAGTGATATGACTTCATCAGAACAGGATGACGAAAATATTTAAAAAAGCTATAAGCGGTAAAATGAGTAAAGACCGGAAGGAACAGAAATGAGGTGAGTATGTGACAGCATGGAATAATTTTTTCAGCGATTATTTATCAAAATTATATATTCCACGGATTGGGTGGACAGATGTCATTGAGATTATCATTATTGCAGTGGTACTGTATAACATTCTGGTGTGGATTAAAAATACAAAAGCATGGGCGCTGCTCAAGGGAATTATCATTGTAGTATTATTTGCGCTGTTTGCATATATACTGAATTTAAAGACAATTCTCTGGATTGCGGGAAAAACCATCAGTGTTGGCATTATTGCGCTGGTGATTATCTTCCAGCCGGAGCTGCGGCGTGCGTTAGAGCAGCTCGGACGCAAAAAACTGGTTGTCGGACTGTTTAACTTTGGTGAAGGCAGGGAAAAGGGTGAACGCTTCAGCAGCAAAACAGCCGATGAGATTGTCCGTGCCGCTTATGAAATGGGAGCGGTGCGGACCGGTGCATTAATCGTTATCGAGCAGGATATGGTTCTGGAGGAATATGTCCGCACCGGTATCGAGGTAGACGGTGTTGTAACAAGCCAACTGCTCATTAATATATTTGAGCATAATACACCGTTGCATGACGGCGCGGTAATTGTGCGGGGCAACAGAGTAGTAGCGGCAACGTGTTATCTTCCGCTGTCAGATAATTCAAACTTAAGTAAGGAACTGGGAACCAGACACCGTGCGGGTGTCGGCATCAGTGAAGGCACCGACAGCTTTACAATTATTGTATCAGAAGAAACCGGTGCAGTATCCGTGGCGGTGGGCGGTTCAATTATCCGCGACATTGACAGGGATTCTTTAAGAAATAAGCTGGAGTATCTGCGCAAGAAAACAGTAGATGTCAAGTCGTTTAAGATTTGGAGAGGAAGGTTGAAAAATGAAAGAAAAGATATTTAGAAATTTCAGCCTGAAAATCCTGTCAGCTTTATGCGCAATTGTATTGTGGACGATTATTGTCAATATTTACGACCCGACCATGGGGGTGACAATCAGTACCGTTCCGGTGCAGCTGATTAATACAGAAAGTCTTACGGATAAGGGCTATACGTATGAGATTACAGATGGCAGTAAAATTTCGGTTTATGTAAGCGGACCTAAAAGTGTTATCACGGATATTAAAGCGGCAGATATTGTAGCTACGGCAGATTTAAGCAGGATTACGGCATTTGCCGATTATGCCGATATTGATGTAAAGGTTGTCAAAGACGGCAAAACGCTGACCAATGTCGAAGTAACGCCAAAGACAACAGCGGTTAAGTTGGATATTGAAAACAGGGTAACACAGCAGTTTGATGTTGGCATGGAAGTCAACGGTACGGAAGCGGAAGGCTATGTAGTCACGAAACAGTCCGTATCGCCATCGACCATCAAGATTACCGGTTCATCAACCACCATTGCAAAGATTGCGCAGGTTAAAGCCATCTGCGACATCAGCAATGCACAGGATAATATCCAGAGTGTTGTACCGATTGTTTTATACGATGCGGACGGCAATGTAATTGATGATCCGCAGCTTGAACTGTCAAAGAGTGAAGTGGAATATACGGCAAGTGTCAAAAAGTCTAAAACCGTACCGTTAAAATATTCTGTTTCGGGTGAACCGGCGGACGGTTATAGCGTTCATAAGGTACAAAGTTCCGCAGACCAGATTACGATTTCGGGAGAGACAAAGGTTTTAGACCAGATTACACAGATTACGATACCTTCCGACCAGTTAAAGGTGACAGGGTTGAGCAGTGATAAGACATTTCGTCTGTGGATGGAAGATTTTGTGCCGTCTGATGTGAGTGTGGTATCGGATTCGGTTGTTTCCATTACGGTAAAGATTTCCGATGTACACAGCAGGGAATTTACGGTGAAGACATCTGATATTACATTTTCCGGTTTATCATCAGGTCTGGAAGCGGCAATTACCGATCAGGATACCATTCATGTAATACTGACAGGTTCAGATGAAGCACTGGCAGCAGCACAGGCATCGGATATCAAAGCTACGGTGAATCTGACAGGCTTAAAAGAAGGAACATATACATTATCGATACAGTTTCAGCTGCCGGGCGGCTGCAGTCTGGACGATACCTATAAGGCAGCCGTAAAGATACAGGCGCAGGCAGCACAGACACAGCCGGAAACAACAACACAGCAGACACAGGAAACAACAACAGCCGGTACCTCTGAAACAACCGGCCAGAACCGGTAGAATAAAAAGCTGAAAACAGCGGATGGGAGAGAAAAGATGGTTAGTGAAAAAATAGTCGTAGGAAGTGCATTGGGAATACATTTAAGACCAGCGGGGGCAATGTGCGATGCTGCTGTCAAATACGATTCCCATATTACATTTGCTTATGGAGAAGGAAAGACGGCCAATGCAAAGAGTGTCATTTCAATTTTAGCAGCAGGAATTAAATGCGGTGATGAAATAGAGCTGATTGCAGACGGTCCGGATGAGCAGGAAGCGTTAGAAAATGTTGCTGCTGCATTTAAAGAATCATTAAAAGATTGATTTCAAAAAGGGATTGTATTATAATTTTTATAAATTCAATCAGTAAAAAGAAGAAATATGGAGGATTAAAGTTATGGGTTACATGGAGTCTTACAAGGCGTGGTGTGCCAATGAATATTTTGATGAGGCAACAAGAGCTGAATTAAAATCAATTGAGGGTAATGAAAAAGAAATTGAAGACCGCTTTTATAAAGATTTAGAGTTTGGTACAGGTGGTTTAAGAGGTGTTATCGGCAACGGTACAAACCGCATGAATATTTATACTGTCAGAAAGGCAACACAGGGACTTGCAAACTTTATTAAGAAGGAAAATGCAGCAGACAGAGGCGTTGCGATTGCATATGATTCAAGAAGAATGTCCCCTGAATTTGCAGACGAGGCAGCATTATGCCTGAATGCGAACGGAATCAAGGCATATATCTTCCCGTCATTAAGACCGACACCGGAATTATCATTTGCCGTAAGACAGTTGCACTGCATCGCAGGTATTGTCATTACAGCCAGCCATAATCCACCGGAATACAACGGTTACAAAGTATATTGGGAAGATGGCGCACAGATTACAGCACCAAAGGATACACAGATTATTACAGAAGTAAAGGCTGTTACAGATTACAATACGGTAAAGACCATGGAAAAAGACGAGGCAGAAGCCTGCGGTCTTTACAATGTTATCGGCTATGATATGGATGAAGCTTATATCAAGGCTTTAAAGAAAATGAGCATCAACGGTGATATTATCAGACAGGTAGCGGATGATATCAAGATTGTATACACACCGTTCCACGGAACAGGTAACGTTCCGGTCAGAAGAATTTTAAAAGAACTGGGCTTTAAGCATGTTTATATTGTAAAAGAACAGGAAAAACCGGACCCGGATTTCACAACACTTGAATATCCAAACCCGGAAGACCCAAAGGCATTCACACTGGCATTAAAGCTGGCAAAGGAAAAAGATGCAGATATCATTCTGGCAACAGACCCGGATGCCGACAGACTCGGTGTATATTCCAAAGACACCAAGACAGGCGAATACAAGGCATTTACAGGAAATATGTCCGGTATGCTGATTGCAGAATATCTGCTTTCACAGCGTAAGGAAAAGAATCTGTTACACGATAACGGTGCATTTGTAAAGACTATCGTATCTACCAATATGGCAGATGCCATTGCAGCAGAATACAATGTAAAGCTGATTGAGGTATTAACAGGCTTTAAGTATATCGGTGAGCAGATTAAGTTCTTTGAACAGCAGGGTACATACGAATATGAATTTGGTTTTGAAGAAAGCTATGGCTGTCTTGTCGGTACACATGCAAGAGATAAGGATGCAGTTGTTGCCGTTATGGCATTATGTGAAGCAGCAGCATACTACAAGACAAAGAACATGACTCTGTGGGATCAGATGATTCAGATTTTTGAAAAATACGGATACTACAAAGAAGGTCAGAAGGCAATTACCATGAAGGGTGCAGAAGGGGCTGAAAAGATTGCAGAACTGATGGATAAGCTCCGCAACGAAACACCGAAGAAGTTCGGTTCATGGGACGTACTCGAAGCAAGAGATTACAAGAAGGATGAATGTGTTGATTTAAAGACCGGCGAAAAGAAGTCTACCGGACTTCCGTCATCCAACGTATTATATTATGCACTTTCTGACAATGCATGGTGCTGTGCAAGACCGTCCGGAACAGAACCAAAGATTAAGTTCTACATGGGCGTTAAGGGCAGCAACTTAGCGGATGCAGATGCAAAACTTGAAGAACTTACAAAGGCTGTTATGGAAGTAGCGGGACAGTAGTAATGTGAAGAATCCTTAAATTTAAGATTCTTCACATAGATAATTGTGCTGCAGGCGTCACAATTATCTTTTTATCGCAGAGCGAGTTCAGAAATTCTTAACAGAGAAAACACAATTAGAACACATTTCGTTACTATACTACAAAGCATAGACGAGATGTGTTCTTTTTTATCTAAGAACAAAAGACACGACAGAGAGGAGAAATCGATATGTATAACGACGAAAATAACCAGTATAACCCAAGACCGAGATTTGACCCAAAGACAGGAGAACGAATTCATTACGACGATGAAAATACAACGGAAACAACACAGGCAGAAAGTTCAGAATACAGATACAGCGCAGGAAATATTCCGTTTGAACAGGAAAACAATAACACTTCCTATTATCAGCAGAGCAGTACATTCCAGCAGGATACAACCTATCAGCAGGCAGGCGCCGGGCAGGGCAGTATGAATCAGCAGAATGGAAGGCAGAAGAAAAAGAAGGATAAAAACAAAGACGGTTTTGGAGAAAGGCTTGCAAAACTGGCAGGTTCGGCAGCCGTGTTCGGTGTAATTGCCGGCGCAGTAATGTATGGCGTATATTACACGGGAAGTACGATTCTTCCGGTAAAATCATCAAGCGACTATAACAACATTGCAACCGTGACTTCCAATGTAACCGCAACAACGGCACAGAGTACTTCATCAGCTTCAACGGGTATGGATGCACAGTCCGTTGCAAATGCAGCCCTTCCGGCAATGGTGGCATTAAACGGTACGACAACCGTGTCTTCAGGAAGTTCTTCATCTTTCTATGGACTGTTCGGCAGCCAGTCCTATGAAGCACAGACAAGCGGAACCGGTATTATTGTCGGTAAGAATGATAAAGAACTGCTTGTTGTAACGAATGCACACGTAGTTAGTGATGTAAATGATTTAAAATGTGTCTTTGTGGACGGTGAATCTGTCAGTGCAACCGTAAAGGGTTCAAAGTCTGATAAGGATATTGCGGTAGTGGCAATCAATCTTTCAGATATTAAGGATTCAACCATCAACAGTATTGCAATCGCAGAACTGGCAGACAGTGATGATGTAGCCATCGGACAGGAGGTTGTTGCTATCGGTAATGCATTGGGTGAAGGCCAGTCTGTGACAAATGGTATTATCAGCGCGACAAACCGTTCTATTACTGTTAATAATGTAACATTTTCAGGCCTTTTAATGACAAATGCAGCGATTAATTCCGGTAACAGCGGTGGTGCATTACTCAATGCAGAAGGTAAGGTTATCGCAATTAACTTTGCAAAGACTTCCAGTGATGGTGTAGAAGGTATGGCATATTCTATTCCGGTATCGAATGTCATGGATATCATTGACAGCCTGATGAGCCGTGAAACAAGAAGCAAGGTTTCAAGTTCAGAAACCGCTTACCTGGGAATCAGTGGTGTGGATATTACAAGTGCAATGTCTTCTTCATATGGTTATCCGCAGGGGGTTTTAATCAGAAGCGTTGAAAATAATTCAGCTGCTGCACAGGCAGGTCTGGGCGCTTATGATATTATTGTAAGCTTTGACGACCAGTCCGTAAACTCTATGTCCAGCCTCAAGTCTATTATGGAATACTACGCAGCCGGTGAAAAGGTAACGGTTCAGTACTATCATCAGGAAGGCAGTGAGTATGTATTAAAGAGTGTTGAAGTAACTCTCGGCAAAAAGAGCTGATAAGCATTCCGGCATAATGCTTTAAAAGAAACCGGCAAAGCACATAAAGCACAAACATAAATTTGTAAATCAATAAAGTAAAATATCCGGTAAAATGCAGGGACAGATGTTGTCCATCTGCATCATACCGGGTATTTTTTTATAGAGATTTTATTGTAAAAACAAAGACAAATCTGTATACTAAACGTGTATACAAAATTACAGTAAAAGAAGGTGCCGTATTTTGCGGCAGAATGGTGAAAAAATGAGTGAAAATAACGATACAATCAACAATCAGGAAGAGGAATACGAAAAGATTTGTTATATATGCAGAAGACCGGAAAGCAAGGCGGGTAAAATGATTGCAATGCCGGGAAATGTCTATGTGTGCCAGGACTGCCTGCAAAAGACATTTGATACCATCAATAACAGCGGTATGAATTATGATGATATGATGAAAATGAGCGGAATGCCGAATATGGGAATGTTTGGCAATATGAACTATCAGGATATGGATATACCGGAAAATCAGAAAATAAAGAAAAAGATAGAATCAGAGACTGAAAACATGAGAAAAGAGGTGTAAAAAAAGTTCGGAAAAATTCGGAAAAAGTATTGAAAATGGTTGACACACACGG
>OMFC01001321.1_pt1 | contig 10530 bp, 9 predicted proteins | sample 1645531 | NCBI WGS metagenome assembly OMFC01 (sample SAMEA103958112, study PRJEB25191) | human gut metagenome | biome: human-associated habitat [ENVO:00009003]; feature: intestine environment [ENVO:2100002]; material: feces | place: Germany | collected 2013/2015 | reverse complement strand
GTATCTCCGCTATCTGCTCGGCTATGCGTTCGGGGGTGAAGTCTGCGCCCAGGGTGTCGGCTCTTGTAAACTTCTGTTGACCGTCACCTGATAAACGGAATTTCAGCTTGACCTTATTGCTTGGCTTGTAAACATATTCGATACTGCACTCCGAACATTTTTCAAGAAAATCCTTGAAGTCACGGCTGTAAAGCATGACCTCCGCAATCCTGACACGGAGCTTATCTTTCCACGACTTGCCCTCTTTCTGCATATTCCTCTCAAAGTGAGATACCCCATGTCCCTTTTCAGGCTCGGAGATAACAGATATACCGTGTTCAGCACATATCTCGTCCGAAATCTCACGCAACTCTGCCCACGCTCTTTCAGACTTTCTGCCTTGATTATGCTCGGTGGTAAAGCTCAGACCGTTATACAGATTTGTGTTGTTGAAAATGATGTGGCAATGCAGGTGCGACTTGTCATGATGAACAGCAATGACATACTGATAATCGCCTTTCAGATAACGGTCGCACAGCTCCTCTCCGATCTGCATAGCTTGTTCGGGCGTGACTTCACCGGGGGCAAAGCTCTGTATCATGTGGTAGGCAAGGATTTGGGTGCGTCCTGTTCCTGTGTTTCGGACGGCTCGGAAGTCCTCGCTTGCTCCTGCGCTATCGGCTCGGCAAGCATAAGAGTTGACATATAAACCGTCGATGGTCTTATCATCTCTTGTGATGTAAGCGATCGCTGCGCTGACTGTTGCCCTGATCGTATGGATAGAAGTGTATGCCAAATTTCGTTTACCCCTTTCTTTATCTCGGTAATATCCTCGGCATAGATGTGACCTGTGCTGTAAAGTCGGACAAGTATCTGGTTGATGTTTGCTCCGATGCGTTTCATCAGACGGTTACACTCGGCAATTTCGGAACGGTCGGGCGTGAGATCAACCCTCGCCCGAACACAATCACGGATATACTCGGTCTTGTTCTTGTAACCGTACTGCTCACACTTGGAAAGAATGTCCTGCATTTCCGATTCGGTGAAACGAACATTGAGGGTGTAGGACTTCTTCTCCTTCTTGCGTTTCAGGTACTTGCGTTCATCGTCGGTAAGCTGGCTCTCGTCCTTGTCGGCAAGGCACTTGTCAAGGTCGGCTCTGACCTCTTTGTCAAGTGCGTGATTGATTGCTCCCTCGTAGGTCATACCCTCAAACTCCATAGCCTTGTGTTTGGGCGGTCTTCCACGCTTCTTTTTCTCGGTTTTCATAGTGGTGTCTCCTTTGTTTGTATTTCGGCGTTAGCCGATTTTCTTGACCGCTGTGCGGTCGTTTCGGGGCTTGGGGTGTCCCTAACAAGCATTTGGTATTTTCGCTCGCTGTGCGGCGCAAAATACAATGCTTGTTATTTTTGTTGCGCTGTAGCGCTATTTTCCAGCCTGTGGGATTTTCATATCACTCAGGCTTTCGATGCTCCGTCAGCGAATTTGGAGCTATGCGACTTAAACTCTCCGCCGCTTAGGTCGGCGGTCATACTCGCTCACGCTCCTGCGTGATGCACTCAATATCATCACTCTTGAAATTGTAAACTGGCTCAGCGCAGTTATTGCGCAGTCTGGGCGGCAGTCCTATGAAATATGCTCCCATAAGTTAATACCAAATTATTGACCGCTTCGTTAAGTATACCGCAGAAAAATTTTATGATGAAAATGATATGCAGGGGTGCGTGTGATCGTCACAACGTCAAAGCCCTTCACTTTTCTACCGGTGTTTTTGAGAAAATGGCGTTGTTTTTCAGAAAAGTTTACACTTTGTTCATGACGGTTCTCCCTTGTGCCTAAATTCAACAGCATATTTCTATACAGAATGTGAATAGGTCACGGCGGCACTCGGATAAAACCCCCTCTATATATACAAGCACGTTCAATCAGGAAACGGGCATGATTTTTATAAAAATAGTTGCTCCGTGATAATAATTCTCCGTATTGAATAAATCAGAAATGGTGACCTATGCAGTATGCAGTCAATGTGATATGGCTCGGATTTGCAATGCTCGGTCTGCTTTCTGCAAAATTCCCCATAACAATTTCACGAATGAAGAAGTTTTATGGCGCACTCAACTTCTTGCGCAATGCGAATAGACTTTTGCTGTCCGAGAATGCTATAATATTAGCATAGGGTATTATCCCTAAATCCAATACATTGGGAGGTGATGAGAATGAGTAAGAAAGCTAAGACCGAGGTTGATGAGAAGTCCGCTGTTATCATTACGGATGCTGTTCTTGCGGAGAATCAGGCAAAGCTCGACAGCTACGAAAAGTCTATCAAAGCTGTGCAGGAGCGCAGGCGCAAGGTCATCATTGATAGCAAGCTCTACACCTACGATAAGCTCTCGATGCTGTGACTGCGGAGCATACGCTGATCGGCAAGCTGACAGCAAGCGGTATGACCTATGAGCAGATTGGTGAGCTGGCTGACGATAGTTCTGCCGATGCTGACAACAGCTCGGACGAAAGCTATTCCGAAAAGTACGCTAAGCAGATGAGCTTTTCAGAAACAGATCATTCCTATTCGGAGTAACATATATTCCGACAACAAAACGATTGCTGTGTAAGGGACGGCTCTGCCGTTCCGTACAGCACCTGTGCAGGCGTAACGCCCCTGCAACAAAAAGCCATTGCGTGTAGAGATAGATAATCGCAGGCGGAAAGGAGACACTTGCCAAGAAAAGATACAGGATTTACTTTGGCTGAGCTGAATGAGAGATATAAAGATAAGCCGACCAGCAAAGCCGTGTACGAAGTGGACGGTCAGCGTTATGCTGTGACAAGTCATTTCGTGGGTGAAAAAGACCTTGATAAGGTGCTTTATGAACTTGCTTTCAAAAGAGCGTTTCAGAAAACCGAAAAGAACTAAAAAGTTTTGAAAAAAGACTTGCCATATTCGGTTTTCTGCGCTATAATAGTTGTATCATCGAATATGGTTTGCTTTGATTGGAAAGGAGTTATTATGGCAAAGCAAACTACTTACAATGTCGGGATCTATGTGCGTTTGTCGCAGGAGGACGAACGTGCGGGCGAATCCCTTTCGATTGAAAATCAGAAGAAGATGCTGACGGAATATGTCAGCAAGCAGGAGGGGTGGAATCTTATCGAGATATGCGAGGACGATGGCTATTCGGGAACAAGTTTCGATAGACCAGGTATCAAGCAGATTCTTGATGATGCAAAGTCGGGAAAGATAAATCTTATCCTCTGTAAAGACCTTTCACGTTTCGGAAGAAATTATATCGAGGTCGGTCAGTATATAGATTACATTTTTCCTTCATTCAATATCCGCTTCATCGCCCTGAGCGACAATGTAGACACGCTTGACAGAAACAGTTCGGCAATGGATCTTATGCCTGTGATGAATTTATTCAACGAATGGCACGCCGCCAACACGTCAAAGAAGGTACGCAGTGTCATGGCAGCAAATTCTCGGCAGGGCAAGTATCTGGCGGCTTCAGCTTCTTATGGTTACATCAAGGCAGATGATGAAAAGCATACGCCCTTGATTGATGAAGATGCCGCCGTTATCGTAAGACGTATATTTGAGCAGAGGGCAAGAGGGTTAAGTCCGAAGCAGATCGCTATACAGCTTAACAAGGACGGCATCGCAACTCCCTCGGATCATCGTTATCAGCTTAAAGGCAAAGATAATCCCCTTGTGACTTCACATCTGTGGAATGATTGTATGGTGCGTGGCATTCTTAACAATGAGATTTATATCGGAAATCTCGCACAGCAGAGAGTGACAACGGTATCCTACAAAAATCACAAGCAGATACGCAAGGACAGGTCGGAATGGATAGTGATTGAAAATAATCATGAACCTATCATTTCAAGAGAGCTGTGGGACAAGGTTAGAGAGGTTGACGCATCGGTGAGTATCGGCAAGACAACAAAAGAAGGCGTGATTCTTCCGCTGTCAGGATTTATGTACTGCCCAGACTGCGGTTACAAGATGAAAATGAACAGAACCATGCACACCTCTAAGAAGCGTGGAACATATGAGACTGTCAGCTATCGCTGTGGTACTTATGTTAGAAGCGGAATGGACGGCTGCACTCCTCATTCCATTTTGGAAAGAGTAATTTCACAGATTGTTGTTGACGATATTAGAGCAAAGGCACGACTTGCCGTTGAGGACGAGGACGCACTCCGTGAAGCCGTTAGAAAACGCAGACAGGCTACTGCCGATGCGGAGAGCCAGCATAACAGCAAGGAACTCCATGAGGGTGAGAAAAGGCTTGCACAGCTCGAAACGCTTATCAGTAAGACCTATGAAGAAAAGCTCCTCGGTACTGTACCCGAAGAACTCTGCGTGAAAATGCTGAATCAGTATCTTGATGAGCAGAAGATGCTGAGAGAGAAAGTCGCTGTACTGAAAGAAAAGTGCGAAACCGCTGAACAGGCTGAAAAGGATATTGACAGATACATTGAAAATATCAAGAAGTATGTCGATATTCAGGAGCTTACCCGTGAGACTTGTTTGGAGCTTATCGAGTACATCGTGATTGGTGATCGTCCCGAAAGCAAGGACGAGGACAGGCAGATTCACATCTTTTACAAGTTCCTTGACAAAGGGCTTACGGAGAAAAGAAACATTCTGCTTCCGCAGAATGTGGAGTAAATAATATTTGGGTGTACTTTTATGGGGTTCTCCTCCGTGGGCACAGGCACACCCGCCTGCTTGTGGCTGTAGGCATGGGTGGCAGTCAGTTTTGCCTCCGCCGTTTTCAGGGTGTCGGAAGGGTCGCCCTTTCTGCCGATGACACAGTAGTAGGAGTAGTCATCCATGCAGGCCTCGGCGGAAACCGACAGCCTCAGCGTTGGGGTGTTCACGTCCACATGGTAATCTTTCTCCGGCAGCTTGTAGGGCGCCGCCGTGGGATTCGCATTATTCTTCTGATACCACTGATAGGTCAGCTCGTCGCCTTTCAGGCTCTTTGCCGAGACAGAGAAGGTGACCCAGTTATGTTCGCTGTACAGCAGGTCGTTTTCCGGCTCTTCGTCATAATCGCCGCTGCTGTAGATAGAGGTCTTACACTTGACGCCCCTCGGCTGGCGGTTGATGACGATGGAACTGCCGCTGATGTAGTCGCAGACCTTGCACACGCCCTTGGCGTCAAATTCATGGTTGGCGGCATTCAGCTTTTTATCGTCACAATAGCGGCAGGGGTGCCAGTGCTGCGTTCCGTCAGCCGCCCAGCTGGCGGAGGCTATGTGGGTATGTCCGGCGCCGGAATGCTCCGTCTTCAAATGATCCTCAAAATCAGAGTCGCTGAAGCACCAGTCGTCATGATCGCAGCCCATAGCGCTTACGGCATCTCGGCAGCAGTCCTTGCAGCGCTGATCGCAGCCGTCCTCGCAGGGATCGCTGTCGTGGAAGCACAGGCCGCAGTCCTCGCAGAAGTGATCCGCATAGTCCGTGTCCATTGCGCACATTCCCTCGGAGCAGTCGGAGTTGCCCTCGCAGCACTCCTTGCACATCTCGCAGGTTTCGCAGAACTCGTCCTCGTCCTCCTTATCCGTGACCCAGCCGTCACAGCCCTGACAGATGTGCTCATCCCACTCGGCGCTTTCCACGCAGGTCTCGCCGTCCGGGCAGCCGCCGCCCTCGGAGTTATCTCGGCAGCACTCCAGGCACAGGCCGCAGTCCTCGCAGGATTCCTGGTTCAGCAGGCATTCCTCGCACTGCTCGCAGGCCGTGTGGCAATCGATGCAGTGGATGACGCCGGTATCATCGTCGTCCACGCACTCGTCCACCGAACCGAAGCAGGCGTTACACAGCGAGCAGTGCATCGGGTCGCTGTCATCGTTTGCGCAGTCATCGCAGAAGCCGCAGGAGTCGCAGATGGTTATGGAGCAGCAGGGACCCTTATGGCATTCGCCGCACAGCTGGTCATCCTCGCCAATGTAGCACTTGGCGCAGGTGGAGCAGTGCGTGTCCTCCATGCACTCCTCGCACCAATAGGGCGTGTCTCCAAAGCACACACCGCAGTCGTTACAATGGGTTTCAACCCAGCACTCGTAGTTACAGTCAATGGTGCAGAACAGGCAGTCACACATATACTCGCTGCCAAAATGGTAGTGGTCGCAGTTAGGACAATCGAAGCCGTCGTCGTAGTCGTCCCAAAAGGCATGGGTATGAAGCTCCTGACTCGGCATCAGTGAGAACAGCATCACAAGCGCCAACAGGACGCTGGCGACGCGCCTTCGTTTGTTCGTTTTTGTCATACTATTATTCCTCCCTCATAATTATTTTGAAGATTTTTATGCTTTTTGTGTTGCCTGATTTAAACACTGTCGATGACCGAAGCAAAGTAGTTTTCGGATACCGAACCGAAGAGAAAAGCGTCTATCAGACCCTCGCGCTTTGCCTGCCGTACCTTTTCGGTCAAATCTTCATCTGTATCATCATCCACAAAGAGAATGACACGACAGCTTTCCGTGTTCCGTTTTACCTTGTCACGGATCGCCATTCGTTCTTTGAACATCCATGGCGAATACGCCTTGACCTCCATTAAAAGCACATCCGGTCGATGCGTTTTGCACCACTCGGCGGTTGCGTCCGGCGACTCGGAGATCACAACTTGGCAATCGTCCAATTTTTGCATCAGCATTCGCTCCATGGTGTGCGCATGGATATCACTCTGAATGTCCAGAACGATTTTTTTCATCATTCATCACCACCTTCTAAAAGCACAATCCTAATCTTACACTATCTATTATACTGATTTTTTGGCATTTGTCACTGGCACTTGTGCCAGTAACAGAAGAAAAATCTCGATTTTTTCAAAAATTTTTGCCTTTTGGGCGCGAAAAACCCCTTGACCGTACAGCCAAGGGGTTCAGTTTTGCTTATTCGTCTTTTAAGGTGATCACCATGAGTTTGTTTTCAATGGCGGTTGCAACCAGCGCTTCTCTGCTTTCAAAGCCGCTCTTTTCCACCATATCGTCCAGGTTCCAGCGAACGCCGTTTTTGGAGATGCCCAGCTTATCGGCAATTTCCTGATAGGTAAAGCCCTTTATATAAAGGCGTAGGATGTCTAACTGTCGGGGTGAGAAGACATCGGACATCGTACCCTCCATTTCAATGGCCGGAGCGGTATCTGGGAATACCTTTTCGCCTGCAAGGGTGCGCTTTACCACGCTCATCAGCTCCTCTGTTCCGTGGTCCTTATACCACAGGCTGTCGGCAGCACCCATTTTGGCTCTTTGCAAAACTTCGGGATCGACAAGCGAGGTAGCCACAACGATTTTGATTTGCGGAAAAGCCTTTTTGATGCGCTTTGCGGCGGCAAGACCGGAATGCTTATGCTGCGTCTGCACATCCATAAGGACGAGCTTTACGGTGGCGTCGCAGTGCTTTTCCGCTTCAAAGGCGTCACGGAAAACGCCGACAAGATGAAACTCGCCGTCTGCCGCAAGACGATCGACAAAGTGCTTTTGGATGTATAGATCATCCTCTACAAGTATGGTGTTTATCATAGGCTCATCTCCTTTGCGGGAATCGTAATCAGAAGAGCAAAGCGTGGATTGTGCGAAATATGCATTTCACCGCCTGAGCTTTCAATACTGCGGCGAAGCGTTGACAGGCCGCTGCCTTCCTTTATCGGCTCTGTGGGTATTTTGCCGTTGTTGGTTATGGTAACATCATAGCGTTCGCCTCGCTGGGCAATGCGGATATATACCTCATTCCCGTCTGCGTGCTTGATGCAGTTGGTCACGCACTCCTTGGCGGCGGCAACAGTCAGCTCCTCGGCTGCGGTATCACGGGGCAGGTAGCCGTCGATTTTTACAGCCACGCCAAGCTGCTGTGCGGTTCTTTTTACCTCGTCCATTGTGCTGACAGAGGTGACGCGGTTGCTTGCCAGCATACCGATGGCATTTTGCAGCGCCTCAAGCTTTCGCTCGGTATCCTCTCCGCTGTCTATGATGTCACGGATGGTCAGGAGGCTTCGCCCGATGGTGTCGTGAATATAGACCTTTAGGTCAAGGCTTTCCTTCTCTTTGACATCGTTCTCCATGCGAGCGTACATCTTCCTGAGCTTTCGATTGACTTCTGCCAGTTCTTCATTTATTTCCTCTTGCTTTTGGTAGCCGTTATACAGCTCGGTTACATTGTGCGCCGTTATCTGCTGCCAGCGGTCATCGCTGTCCACGGTGATATTTTGTGTGCGAAACTGCCAGACGGTCTTGTCGGGCAGGATGTAGCAATCATTCTTGACGGTCACGGATCTGTCCGGCGCGCTCAGGGCATTTTCCATATCGCTTTTGATTTGCAGCTCGTGGCCGCAAAGGGCAAAGGAGAGCCTGCGCATACGGTTGTTGCACAGGATGATCCTGCCGTTCGGGTCGGCAAAGCAGATGCCCATAGGCAGCTTATCGGTTGCTTCCTTAATGGAGAACGGTGAGAGCTCGTTCTTTTTACGGCGGTATTCCCGCGGCAGAGCAATGGCAAAGTGAACTGCCGCAAGGAAAATGGCAGCGGCAAATATCAGCCACGGTGCGTCCAGCAGAAATGCGTCCCCGATATTATCGGGATCTGCCTGAGAAACGGAGAATAGCAGCGGGATCATCACCACCATGACTGCCAGACTCAGCAGGCTGCGCACCGGCTTATTGCTGCGGAGAAGCTGATAGATAAACAGCCCGATTTCAAGAACAATTTCCACAAGCATGATAAACGGCAGCATAGTCTGCCAAAATTCAGAAAGGGAAGAAAATGCACTCATTTCCTGTCACCTTCTTTCGCTTCAAATACAAGGCGCTGGTATTCCTCGTCATCCTCTTTTTCACAGCGGATACCGTCTCCGCTTACCAAAGCGGAAAGGTCGGCTTTGCAGCACACATTCAGTGACAAACGCAAGCCGTCTGCCTTTATGAGGCTTACTTGTATGCCTGTTAAATTCAAAATGTCGGCTTCAATAACCGATTCATAAAAATCAAATACAGCGGTCGCCGTTTTGCCGGAGAGCATGGAAAGAGACTCGTCCACATAGAGTGAACTGCGGACGCCCAACAGCTTCAGCGTTTGGAGCGACTCATTGAAGGCACGGTGGAGTTCCGTTGCCGCTATTTTAATATCTCGGTCGGTAAGGAGCGTCAGATGCTTGCGGCGTTTAATATAGCTGCACAGCACGGCAATCTCGGCGAGGAGCGTTTTGGCGCTGTCGGGATCGGTGCTTGAGATTCGGCGGTATTCCTTAGTGAGCTCCGCAATGCGGTCGATCTGCGTCTGCGTAGCGGAACGCAGGAGGTCGTACAGACGGTTTTGCTCCTCCACCTTGCGGCGCTTGGCTTCACGCTTGTATTCATAACGGAGTATTTCGTTCCTGTCGGCAAGCTCGTCTGCAAGAAGCTCGGAGTTCTCCTTGATGTCACGCAGAGCCGACACATCCTCTGTCCATACGGCATAGCCGCCGTCAACAGGCATGGTGTGAACGGTCAAGCCGTCCATCGTGACCGGGCTTTGCTCGGCTTTTTTCATCGTTGCCTTTGAGATAGGCGCGGTGTTTACAGCTGCATACCGAACGGTAAAGTCCTTGTCGGTGATCTCTGCCGATGTGCCGACAGAGGAGGCAAACAAGTCCACATAACGGCTGTTTGAATGGATATATCCGCAGGCGATGCAAAACTCAAAGGTCAGAATATACATCACACTTTGGAATGCGGCGATATCGCCGAACAAGTGGAGCAACCAATCCGCACCCGCATAGTAAAGTGCGCTGTAGACAATCGCCAGCAGCATAGGAACAATGGGCAGAAAGTGGAGCCGTCCTTTTTGCACGCGGCATTTGAAAAACATAATTACGAGTGCGGCAAAGGCACACAGCACCTGCCAGCCTACACTAATGAAGTAGCCTACCGAGTAACCGTTGTTTTTGTCTGTCCACACGGCGGCGTCCTTCGGAAAGGTAAACACGAATTGGTGCAGGTCATTTGTGAGCACGAGTAGAAGCAATACGCCGGAGATGATCCACAGAACCGACATTCCCTTGGGGAATTTGTATTCGTCCGGCTTTCCCAATGACATGGCAATCAGCAGTGCCAGCATAGGCACAAACAGCATGGGCAGATAGAACAGATACCACAGGTAACGGACGGCATCCGGCTGCCAAAATATAAAATACTTTGCCGAACGGACTACCATCCAGATGATAAGCAGCACTGCGGTGACCGTCATAAACCTGCACACCTGCTTTTGCACGATTCGCTGGCGGACGGAGAGCCCCCAGGCGGCGAACAGGCCGATATAGATAAAGCTGCGCAGATAGGAAAACAACATCGGGTAGAAGCTGCCCCTGCCTACAATTCGGAAGCAATATGCCAGTATCACGGCAAGCACAGCGATGCCGCTTGTTATGATAGTATTCTTTTTCTGTTCGGTCATAAACAGACCCCATTTCGCCTTCATTCGTTTTTGTTTACATTTGGGTAGCAAAAAAGCCCGATATATTCGGGCTTTTCGCAGGAGACATCTTTTTTGTCTCCACATTATGGCGG
>OMFC01001318.1_pt1 | contig 10564 bp, 3 predicted proteins | sample 1645531 | NCBI WGS metagenome assembly OMFC01 (sample SAMEA103958112, study PRJEB25191) | human gut metagenome | biome: human-associated habitat [ENVO:00009003]; feature: intestine environment [ENVO:2100002]; material: feces | place: Germany | collected 2013/2015 | reverse complement strand
CCTCGCCGCAAACCTAACGCCCGTGGGGTGGCTTCTCGCCGCAAACCTGACGCCCATGGGGTGGTTCCCCACGCAGGGCCTAAAAATCAACCGAACAACGGCCATGTACACCCAAAAAAATTTATTCCCCAATAACCCACCATAGGGGGAGGGCCAAATCCGGCCCTCCCCCTGTGTATGATGGATTATCCCTCTATACCCTATTGGTGAATTGTAACATTGTTTTGCCTTGCGGCGGGCGCATCAGGCGCGGTTCTTCTTTTTCAGGCTCAGCAGCACGCCAACACCGGCCACAACCAGCAGCACACCAATGCCGCTGAACAGCAGGGTGCCGAAACCACCGGTGGTGGGCAGGTCGAAGCCCTTGCGGTTGATGATGGTAATTGGTGCATACGTATAATCGTCCTGGCCATTCTTGAAAGTAGTGGTCTTTACGTCACGCTTAATCAATTTGCCATCGCTAGAAAATTTATCGTTAACTGTCCAACTAGTTTTATAATCCACAGTCAAATTGGCATCAACAGGGCCGGAAAGCAAGTTATAGCCCTTATTTGTCATGGTTTCTACCAATTTGTACTCGCCATCGGGCAAACCATTGACAGTTGCGCAACCAGCATTTACACCCTCACCCGCGGTCGTAAGTGTGGTTACCTTAAACCACTTCGGCTCATTCTCAGCTTCTGTTGCATTCAACCCCAGTGCCTTGGCCTCTGTCGCAGTCAGGAACTTGCATTCCTTTATACCAAAGATAACAGTATCGGTCGTACCCTCTTTCAGTTTGTCAGTCTTTGCATCGTACTTCTTATAAAGGTCAAACGTTACACCATTCAGCAGTTTTTCAGTATTTCCATCCTGACCCTTTTTCAGGATACCAGTTTTGAAGGTATAAACAACAGCCTTATCATGGATTTCGTAGGGAGTATCATCCTCGCCATGCTTAATATCCGTCTTACGGGAGTAATCAAGGTGAGCTTCGTTCACATTGCCATCAGTGGTAGTGTCTGCGCCCGGCTGTAAAGTTGCAGTGTAAGTAATCGTGATGGTCTTACCGGCAGCTGCATTCAGGTTATCCTGGCGCGTTCCTGCTTTAAAATCAATCGTAATTTCAGAATTATTGCTATCAGAGGTATCTGTCAACGTGTAATCAGTATTCGCAGCAAAGGTTACATCTTGACCGTCTGCATTTTTACCGCTAATGGTAACACTGTTAATGTTATGCTTAAGCTGATTCTTGTTCATTGTATCAACAACTTTAAAGGTTTTCAGCTTTGCTACATTTTCAGGAACATAGATGGTCAGAGTATATTCAACGGTATCATCAACAGCATAGTCGGTATCGTTGCCTTCGTCAGTGCCTTTGCCATCATTACGCTTAGTTACGTCTTTCTCCAAATCCGGCTTATGGTTATAAACCGTCATGGTATTGTCATTGTTAATTACAAAATCGCTGTTCGGGGTAGCTCCATCCGGCGTTACAAGCTTACCTTGATCATTAATTTCAAACTCATATGCCACATTGTTGTTGATAATATAGCCGCTTTCCTTGTTTTCTGCATAGCCAATTTCCACAAAACGGTATTTACCCTTGAGCAAATTCTGAACGGTGATTTCGCCACTGCCATTTGTTGTAAACTCGCATTTGCCATTTACAGTATAATCATCGTATTTATCCTTGCTCGTTGAATTTTCGTTGTAGCGCTGCAACTTAAAGATAACATTCGGCAAATTTTCGATTTCATTTTCTTTACCGTCTGTCTTACCTTTCTTTACCAGCGTAATGTCACCTTTCGCGGAGCTGTTCTTCGGGTAAACAACAACATCATAGAGCCATTCCTTAAGCTGGTCTCCCGTTGCTTGCTCACCAACCTGAACTCTCGTCATAGGAATAGAAACAAGGAACGGATCCACGGGCTTTACAACGGAATCCGGCGTCGTTGTTTCGATAACCAGGTACATGCCAACGTTCAGGTCTTCAAACTTAACAAAACCATTAGCATCCGTTTTTCTTTCCGTTTTGCCGTCTTTACCTTTAACAGCTTTGTCAGCGATACCTTCTTTCAGATTTGCTGCGGTTTTATCGCCAGGAGTCTTAAAAAAGCTATCCGCTGTAACAGCATTATCATCACTAGCAGCTTCATAATATGCTACCAGCTCATCTGCCGTTTTAACCTGATAAATAGTAAAACCTGCATCTTTAAGCGGCGTAGCCTCATTCGGCACAGCCTGCTGCTCACCAGTTCCAGCTACAGAACCTGTCAATTCTGTGCTATGGAGATACTTATAAATGGTAATAGAGCCTTTTTTTGTTTTATCAATCGTACTTACGCTGGTTTTGATTTCAGGTGTTTGGGCATTGCCTTCGCCCTCGGCTGCCATTGCTGGCATGGCGCACAGACTGAGGGCCAGGGCGGCGCTCAACAGGCCTGTGAGAAAACGTTTTGCTTTTTTCATTTCAGTACCTCTTCTCTTAAAAAAATCATCATCGGATGGGCGGCGGGGCCGCCCGGCTTAAGGGTTCTGCATCAGCACGGCGTGCAGTGCGGGGCGCTGCAGCGGGGAAACGCTGCCGCGCCGCCCGCACTGTGCCGTGAAGAAAAAAGGAGGAAAAACTGGGCCGCTTGCCCACTTGGCTTAAGGTGCATCTGAAACCAAAGGAAATAACGGATATTTCGCAGCCACAAGCAGGATGTAAGGCAAAGAGCCGCCGGAATCCTTTCCGGACCCCAAGGCTTCTTAACACAAAATCCGGCTGCGCTTATAGAAACAGGCGATATTTTCCGCTTTTCAGTTATACACCCCGGCTTATGGCTGCGCCCTGCCGTAAACGGGCGCGCACGGGCGGGCAGGCCCTGCATCCTGGGGGTTGCTGGGTTTCCGGGGGATGGTTAATGTCGCCGGCCCCCTTTCCTGTTGTAGCGGAATGTGAATATCAACAGCCCTGCCACCGCCAGCGGCATGCCGATCAGCAGCCACAGGCTTGGCGCGTCTGCACCCGTGTGGGGCAGCTCAGGCGTTTTACGGTTCAGAACGGTAAAGGTAACTGTGTAGCCGCTGGCTGCATCGCCCGTTGCTTTTTGGGCGGGACCATCGTCTATCTTGTACTTGCCGTCTTGGGTAAATTCGATATCAATCGACTTGGACAACAGGTTGTACCCCTCATGTGCCTTGGTTTCCGTCAGCCGGTATCTGCCGGGTTCCAGATCCTTGAACGGGTTATTTTTAATCTCGCCGTCCGTTCCGGTTGTACCGGTCAAATAATGTAGGTTGTCGTTGTTGTTGAATGTATAGGAAGTATCTACTTCCCACTGCGTTCCTCCAGTTTTTGCTTGCTTCAGCTTTTCCAGCTTGAACTCAACATCTTTCAAGAATACTTCTTCGCCCGCATTATTGGGTTCCGCGTCCTTCTTGATGATATCCAGTGCAAACTTCGGGTTCTGCAGCGTGTTGGTCAGCACAATCTTGCCGCTGCCGCCGGTGATGGTTCCATCGGGGGTTACTGTGGCTGGCGTTGTAGTTGCGCCGGTTTCGCTGTTCGTTTCGCTGTTTGCTGTGGCTGTATTGTCTGTTGAGCTGCCCGCGCTGTTCGTTTCGCTGTTTGCTGTTGCTTCAGCTTCAGCCGTTACAACATACGTATTGCCGTTAATCGTAATGGTTTCGTTCGGCTTTACCGCGGTAAAGTTGCCAGCCTTATCCACCGTACCTTCCACAATGCGGTAAATATAGTTGTTTTCCGCGTTGTCGCCAACCGGGTACTGATCCAGGTTGTTAAAGATACACTTCCAGCCGTAATCATCGCGGTTAATGGTAACATAGTTTTGCGTGCTGTCAGCCGGGTACCTTACCGGTGTCCAGTTTTTTTCACTTGCCAGGCAGCGCTGGAGCTGGATGTAGATTGTATCCGGCGGGTTCTTTGTACTAAGATCCGTACCATTTGCATCTTTCCAGAGCTTATCGAACTCAATGTTGATCAGTGTGCGCTGGGTGTTGGTAAAGATTGCGGTAAGTTCCGGATCTTCGCTCTTCTCAATCACGCCTTCCACCATGGTGTTGTTTTTGATCAAATGGGCGGAATCGCAACCAGGCGGAACAGTTACGCTTTGCAGTTTGGCACCATCGTTGCTTCCGACTTCCTCGATGGTATAGCGGGTGCCAACGGGGATGCCGGTGATGATTCCGGTGTTGCCCTGGCTCATATCAATCGTAACGGGTATTTCGATGGACTTTTCTTCCAGACCCTCACCGCCAACATTACTAAAGGTAACTTTGAAGGTGTAGATGCCTTTAATGTTCTTTTTCTCACCAGCTGCGGCCTCCTTTTGGATTTTCAGCCCGCCGGTTTTGACGGTGTTGACGTATTCTACCTTTAGCTTTGTCAGCGTGGAGCTTGTTTCGTCCGGGTCCTTATAGGAGCGGAAGACGATGGTGTTTTTGTCAGGCTTCTTGCTATTCGCCGTGTAGCCCTTATTGCTTACCTCTCCATCGACATAAACTTCCGTTCGGCCATCATCGGGGCCGCTTCCCTCCCGCCCGTTTAACGAAGGTGCTGGATTAGAAAGCTTTACGCTCTTACCTTCGCCCATCGAAGTAACCGCCTGCCCGTTCTCGTACACGGTCCATTTGGTGTCGTACAGGCTTGTGTTCAGATCCTCTCTGAGCGAAATGTAGCTGCCGCGGCGGAACTGGTCGCTGAAGGTAACGGTTTCTCCAGCTTCCAGAACAAAGCGTCCGTCACCGTCCACCAACTGGGTTTCGTTGTCCATGGTGGAGGTGTACTGTGCGTTTTCGGCGTTTTCCAAATTACCGCTTTCGACGGAGTGGTAATCCGGGATTTCCTTCTGATCGGTTGTAAAGCCGGTCATCGTACTTGGCACCGCTTTGGGAATGAAGGTAAAGTTCCTGAAATAGATGTGGCGGCTATAGTTATCGCCCACGCGGATGAATTTGACCTTGTTGCTAAAACCGTCCTGCTTTTTCATCTTGTTCAGGTCCAGCTTTACGGTGACCCATTTGCCTGTCTCCAGTTCGACCGAGCCATACGTTGCGCCGTTAATGCCTGTTGTGCCAAGGCTGCCTTTTTGGACTTTCTGCTCATCCAGCAGTTCCAGATACAGGTTGTTGAGGGAAAGGTCACCTCCATCATCCTTTGAATCAGTGTAAACCTGGAACGTAAGGAAGCGCATTTTTTCGATATCGATGGGGTTTTCCAGCGTCAGGATGCCATAACGTTGCTTACGCCAGTAACTGACGGGTTCCGTATCCGTATAGCGTGCGTACCAGTGAAGGACCTTTTCGCCTTCATGCCCGGGATCTGGCTGCTTGGGGTTTTCATCCAACCTGAAAATGTACTCATTTTCCTTATTTGGGGTTGCGGCGGCAATGTCGACACCCTTAGTCAAATCCACCTTTTGGGACTGAATACCGCCTGTATCCGGTTTAGCGGCCTCTTTTTTTCCATAATGGGTTGCCTGGTTCTGGATGGTGAAGTTGAAGATTTTCTGGTTTTTAAAGCAGTCTTGGAAGGCCGGATTAACGTTTTTCAGTTCGACCTCTTTTTGAACCTTCAGCTCGTTATTATCCGGGAAGTTGAACGCCACCGCCATGTTGGATTCCCACATACCACGTTCCATGTAGTACATGGTAAGGGTGTGCTTTTTGCCTTTGTCGAGTGGTTTAAGCTTTTTTTGCGCGGAGAAAGAGATGCTCTCGCCTTTATATGTTACGGTCTTGGCAGAACCTCCATCTTGATCATTTTTTGACGTTCCGCCTTTTTTGACCTTACTGACATAGGCTGTTACACTATTTTTCCATCCCTCTTCTGTCTTTACCTCGCCAAATTCCAGCAAGCCGGAAACCTTACCATGGGCGCCGCCAACGTCAAGCGCCAGCTGGCCATCAATGAATACCCAAACGTCATCGTCACCGGAGAAGAAGAACTTGATGCTGGTTTTTTCCTTTTTTCCATTTACAGTTGTTTCAACTTTGCCGTCATCCGTCAGGGTAAAATCCATCTGCAGCTTGGTGCCAAAGCCGTAATTGTAGGTAGAAGCCTTACCACCGGTTGCTGTTTCATTGAACGGGAAGTAGCCATAGTGGCCTTGCGGGCCCGATGACGCATTCACATTCTCAGAACGCCCTCTGTCGGTACTTTTTTTGAGAAAATATTTTGAATCCGAATTTTGTTCCGAATCTTGTTTTAGATACAGGGTTGTATCCTTGCTGTCAAAGTACCAATAATCAACGCCAGACTCATTACCAAAAGGATTTATCGCTTTAGTAAATGGGAACTTTACATTCTCATACACTTCACCAAGCTTTGCCTTTTTACTATTCTCTCCTAAGAGGAATTCTTTGTTAAAGTGCGGCTCTACTGTTGCTTTTGTTGTTCCGTTTAACAACAGTGCTCCATCTGCGTTACCGTTGGATGTTGTATCCGCAACCAATCCCTGATAGGCATAGTTTATATGGTCACTTCCATTGGTATAATCGTCATTACGCTGAGAGTTATTGATTGCCATAAAATGATTAAATTTGTTGTTCTCATTGTCGTACCCAAACAACTTTAATGTATCTGCAATCTGGCTAAATTCAGCGGGGCTCGCAGGCTGGAAATGTCCGGTATAAATCGGGTATTGGGCACCTGCCTTATCATAATAATCGCTCAGCGCCTGATCAAATTCACGGAAGGTTACCCAGTTGCGGTGACTTACATCATGATATCCATTGTAATCGTAGCTATCACGGTTCTTACCATTCAGCTCATAATCTGTATAATAGTCATACAGCGTACTGGTAACATACTTTGTGTTTGGTTCTTCCGTAAAAACATCGGATTTAATATCTACTACTTTAGTTTCAGGATTTTTATTTTTATTTTTCCACGTTTCGGCATCACGCTTGGTGTCTTTTGGAGCCCAGTAGCCGCCACGCGTTCCATTGCTATATACTGCATCGTCATTCGTATCCGCATAGAAGCAATTTTTGTCATCTGTGGGAATCGGCAGCCACTCTGTACTTACTCCATTTCCTTTTGTCGCATTGTCATCGCCAATTTCTACACCGGAAAAGATGATTGAACTATTTGAACTATATTCTTGGGGAATGTCAACATAATAAAGGTTTTCGTTTGTATCATCTTTTACCAGCGTGCCTTTTTCGGATTTTCCGTTGCCTCCTTTTATCCGATAATAAATGGTCTCTGAATTATTGGCTTTTGGGATTGAATAGTTGCCGCTAGTATCACCCGTTCCTGTTGTTGGCAGCTTTGAGAAAGTAGCATCGTAATAGATACGGAAAGAGTTTTCTCTACCCCATCTTACGTTGTCTGCGCCAGTATAGATAAAGCAGTTCCTTGTTTCACTGTACATAAAGGATTCTTTATCATCACTAACAGATTCGTTATAGAAGTTATAGTATTTGCTGGTTTTGTTTTTACCGTCCTCAACCCATGTAAACTGAACATAAGAGCATGCCACGTTTGGGATGTTAAAACCAACGAATTCTCCCAGAGGAACATCTTGAGCTACTGAGTCACCATTAACCAATGTTAAGTTTCCACTTTTTTCATCAGGGATATAGAAATTTGCCTTTACGTTCGTCAAATTAGCTGTACTGCGGTTTTCGAACTTGATGGGTTTGTTTGCATAGTATGTATGACTCGTCAGGATGGAATCGTCTGTCCATTTACCACTATTATTATCAGCAGTTGGATCATACATTTTGTTATTGTAGGAGCTTATAGGTTTCTGTTCCTGCTCCTTTAGCGGAATCTGTGCTTTCCAACCACCATCCCTGTATAACTGGAACTGTATTTCTAGAATGTTATCTCCTAATATATCTTTACAATTCTTAACGGCATAAATCTTATGTCCATCTTCTGTTTTCCATCCGGTCGGCTCCATTGAAAGCTGAAGCCACCACTCATCATTCTTAGAATTGCCCGGTTTTCTATCAGTTCTTACATTAAATTTAATTTCATCGGAATCTAAAACGGTCACCGTCTCATTATTACCTGGCATCGTATCCGGAACGACAAAGTAAACCGTGAATCCTTCTGTCGCTTCCGGCTCACTAACTGCCTGCACGTTATCCACGCTTTCTGCGGCGTACATCTTCTGCGGCTGTTCGGTCGGTTCCGGGGTGGCGGTGGGGGTCACGGTCGGCACAGGGGTGGCCTGCCTGGAATGGCGAAGTCGCCGGGCTGCTGGAGGATTTAAAACCGCTGTGCGATGCCGGTTATACCGTTACCCTGCTGGCCGGCACCGACCGTGCCGCAGCCGGTCTGGCACGCGACCTGCGCGATAAAGGCATTCTGGTTACCACCGATGCTGCAGCAGCCCCCGCTGCCGGGCTGGTGCAGGTTCTGGCGGGGCACCTTTCCGCTGGGTGCGAATTTCCGTTTGCCAAGTATGCTTTGCTGACAGGCCGTGCCTTTGGCGAAACCAGCTCCCAGAAGAAAAAGCGCAAAAAAGCCAAGGATGCCCTGAACAGCCTGACCGAGATCACGCCGGGCGATCTGGTGGTGCACCAGAACCACGGTATTGGCCGGTATGCGGGCATCCAGCGCATGGCGGTTCAGGGCGTTACCAAAGACTACCTGCGCATTGAGTACGATAAAAAAGATGTGCTGTATGTTCCCGTCACCCAGCTGGATCTGCTTTCCCGCTACACCGCGCCGGGGGATTCGGAGAATGTCAAGCTCAGCCGCCTGGGCGGGGCCGAGTGGACCAAGACCCGCAAGAAGGTGCGCGCCGCTACCGAGCAGATGGCCAAGGAACTGATTGAGCTGTATGCCCGCCGCAAAAGGGCGCACGGTCATGCCTTCCCACCAGATGATACCTGGCAGGGAGATTTTGAGCAGCGCTTTGCCTATGATGAAACGCCGGACCAGCTTTCCAGCGCGGCGGAGATCAAACATGATATGGAGCAGCCCTGGCCGATGGACCGCCTGCTGTGCGGCGATGTCGGCGTGGGCAAGACTGAGGTTGCCCTGCGCGCCGCGTTCAAATGCGTGATGGGCGGCAAGCAGTGCGCCATCCTGGCCCCCACCACCATTCTGGCGTGGCAGCATTTCAACACGGCCATCGCCCGCATGGAGGCCTTTCCTATCCGCATCGGGCTGCTCAGCCGTTACCGCAGCGCCAAAGAGCAGAAAGAGACCATCCGCGGCCTGAAAGACGGCACAGTGGACATTGTGGTGGGCACCCACCGCCTGCTTTCGGACGATGTAAAGTTCAAAGATCTGGGCCTTGTCATCATTGACGAGGAGCAGCGCTTTGGCGTAAAACACAAGGAAAAGCTGAAAGAGAACTTTATCGGGGTGGATATGCTGACCCTTTCGGCCACGCCGATCCCCCGCACGCTGAACATGGCACTGTCCGGCATCCGGGACATGAGCACCATTGAACAGCCGCCCTTTGAGCGCCAGCCCATTGAGACCTATGTGCTGGAATATGACGATGCCATTATTGCCGAAGCCATCCGGCGTGAGCTGGCCCGCGGCGGGCAGGTGTATTACCTGTACAATCGGGTCGAAACCATTGAGCAGTGCGCCGCCAAGGTGCAAAAGCTGGTGCCGGGTGCGCGGGTCGGCATCGCCCACGGCAAAATGACGGAGGAGCAGATTTCCTCGGTTTGGCAGCAGCTGCTGGACAACGAGATCGACGTGCTGGTCTGCACCACCCTGATTGAAACCGGCGTGGATGTGCGCAACTGCAACACCCTGATTATTGAGAATGCGGACCGCATGGGGCTTTCACAGCTGTACCAGATTCGCGGCCGTGTGGGGCGCTCCAACCGCAAGGCGTATGCCTATTTCACCTTCCAGCGCGACAAAGTGTTGACGGAAATTGCCTCCAAGCGGCTTTCAGCCATCCGGGAGTTTACCTCTTTTGGTTCCGGGTTCCGCATTGCGATGCGCGATTTACAGATCCGCGGCGCGGGCAACCTGCTGGGCCACAGCCAGCACGGCCACATGGAAGCGGTTGGTTACGAGCTGTATGTAAAAATGCTGAACCAGGCCATTGCAGCCGCCCGCGGCGAGCCTGCTGCGCCGGACAAGAGTGATTGCCTTGTTGACATTACGGTGGATGCCTATCTGCCGGAAAGCTACATTCCCGATGCCGCCGGGCGGATCGAAGCCTACAAGAAGATTGCGGCCATCACCACCCGTGACGATGCCACGGATGTACTGGATGAGTTGATTGACCGTTACGGCGATCCGCCGCGCAGTGTGCAGGGGTTGGTGGACATCAGCCTGGTGCGCGTGACAGCCGCCCGCGCAGGCATTGTGGAGATCGTGCAGCACAACGACAATCTAATTTTGTACACCGATGTTGTGACCCCGGCGCAGATGGGGGCCATGATGGATGCCATGCCGCACCGCGTGATCTACAACGCCGTAGGCCGCCCCTACATCAGCCTGCATGTCCTGCGCGGCGAGGACCCTCTCACCATCCTGCGCGATGCCGTTGCCCTGCTGCCGGGTGCGTGAGTTGTTTTACGGGAGTTTTGGTTCCTTCTTTGAAAAGAAGGAACCGAAGAAACTTTAATCGTAATATAACAAAAT
>OMFC01001317.1_pt1 | contig 10566 bp, 8 predicted proteins | sample 1645531 | NCBI WGS metagenome assembly OMFC01 (sample SAMEA103958112, study PRJEB25191) | human gut metagenome | biome: human-associated habitat [ENVO:00009003]; feature: intestine environment [ENVO:2100002]; material: feces | place: Germany | collected 2013/2015 | reverse complement strand
CAGCCTTCCGGTGTAGTTGCTTGATGTTTTTACCCACAACTATGCACGAAGAGCCTCATTTATCCGACTTTTGATGCTTTTTAAGGAGCTTTTCCGTCAAAATGTCGTCAACCCCAAGAATCTTGGCGAGTTCATCGACATTGTCGGCCAATCCCAGCGACGGCACCTGCATCAGGTCCTTCCGGCTTCCGGCGCCGTAGGTGACGCCCACCGCATCACAGTGCGCCTTTTTCGCCATCAGCAGATCAAAGCCGGTATCACCGATCATGACCATCCGTTCACAGGGAACGCCCGTCTCGATTGAGAGTTCCTCGAGCATATCAGGAGCAGGTTTGGAGGCGCACTCATCGGCCGTGCGTGTGGCTTCAAAAAGGCTGCCGATCCCGGTCTTTTTAAAGACCCGGTCGAGTCCCGCGCGGCTTTTGCCGGTTGCCACGGCCATTCTGAGGCCGTTTTCGTGCATTCCGGTCAGAAGTTCAGAAAGATGAGGAAACAGTAGGACATCGGCTTCGCGCACCAGATACCAGTCCTTATAAGCCTGCTGAAAGCGTCCCCAGTCTTTTTCGGGCAACTCCGGGCAGATCACCTGCATCGTTTCGAAAAATCCGAGACCGATGGTGGACTTTGCCTTTTCAAAGGTCACCGGTGTGAGACCGAGCTTTTCAACAGCCTGCTGCAGCCCCAGGGCAATAAGCCCCGTCGTATCCATGATCGTGCCGTCCCAGTCCCAGACAAAAAGGTCCCAGCGGCGTTCTTTTGCTGTCATTTTGCGTCCTTTACGCGGCCGCGGGCTCTCAACGCAGCCAAAAGTGCTTCGCATTCCGCAGGAAGCGGTGCGGTGATTGTTACCGGGCTTCCGGTGACGGGATGGATAAACTGCAGGCGCATGGCGTGCAGGAAAAGCCTCGCAAACCGTACGCCGAGACTTCCCTTTTTCACGGCGTCATTAAATGCATAATCGCCGTACTTATCGTCGCCCACGAGCGGATGACCGGTACTTAACGCATGAACGCGAATCTGGTGCGTGCGTCCGGTTTTCAGTTCCGCATCGAGAAACGACACGTCCCCGAAGCGTTCAATCAGCGTGAAAATCGTGTGGGCAGAAAGCCCCTCGACCTCATCAACCTTCACGCGCCGCTCGCCGCTCGGCAGAACGTAACGCGCGAGCGGTGCCTTTACATGCTGCCGGTCGTTGACCCAGTCGCCCTGCACGAGAAGCCGGTAATGTTTTTCAACCTTCCCTTCGCGCTGCATTTCATGAAGCCGCACCAGTGCTTTGCGGGTCTTGCAGACGATCAGAGCCCCCGAGGTGTCGCGGTCGAGCCGGTGCGCGAGTTCCAGAAAAGGCGCCGCCGGGCGGCTTGCCCTCAGCCGCTCAATGAGACCGAAGGCCACGCCCGATCCCCCGTGGGCGGCAAGCCCCGAGGGTTTGTTGACGACAAGAAGATGTTCGTCCTCAAAAAGTACCGGAAGCTCGGCCTCCCGGATAACGGGCGCGGTTTTGACGTCACCGGTTCTCTGCGCGGTTTTAAGGGGCGGCACCCGAACGATGTCGCCTAAGGCAAGACGCGCTTTTTCATCGGTACGGCCTTTGTTGAGCCGTACTTCGCCCGAGCGGATCACACGGTAAATATGGCTTTTGGGAACGCCCTTGGCGATTTTGAGCAGAAAATTGTCGAGCCTTTGGCCTTCGGCGGACGCATCAATCTCAATAAAGCGCACGGCGTCGCAGGAAAGCGACTGCGCGGCCGCAGCCTTTACGGTCTCGCGCTGCGCGGTCTTTTTTGCCGTCAAAACCTCAGCATCTTGTCGGGAAATCATCGGTTGAACTCTATATACTGTCGCCTGCGTCCGTTGGCGACGCCGTGAAAAATCGGTCAGCACACTGTCTGACGGACTTATTGCGGCGCGTCCGGAAGCGGATTTTCGAAGGTGTCCGGCCATTTTAGCCGAGCCACCGGAGCCGAAAAAGCCGATTTTTTGCGTTTTCGGCAACTCCGCACGGGGACCGATACTGCCGCACGGCGTTGCGGCAAGTCGCAGTTTCTGCGGAGCCTGTAACAGTTTTTTTGACCGTTCGGCGGCCCGTTGTCCGGCCGCTGCGCGTTACTGCCGGCACCCTGTACCGGCCCGATTCCGGCTCTGTTCGGCTCGCCTGATGAAGAATCAGGCTTGAGCTGACGCGGAAGAAGGGATCCTTAGGCGTCTGCCCGGAAACGCACAGCGCGGCAGCGGAACCCGTCCGGACTCCTTGCGGCGGTTTGTGCGCATCTCACGCACGCTCTGCCGGGTTTTGTTTTGAGTAAGAACGTGTCGGCCAAAGAGTGGATTCTTTTCGCGCTTGCTGCTCTCGGACTTCTTCCAAGGGAAGAACGCCCGGGCTTTGCGCGCACCCCGTCCGACACAGAAATGATCACCGTTTTAGCCTCTGTTCCTGTGAGGGATCGAGCTGCCGCAGCCGGGGTTTTCAGGCCCCTTGCGCGCCTTTGGCCGCAGCTGCGGATGTACTTTGACAGCGTGCTCTCCCCAAGGAGCTGCCTCGGTTTCACGAGGGGCTCGACACAGACAGACTCACTGCGGCTAATGCGTCCGGACGGAAGGCCTGCGCCTTCATCCCCTCATTTCCCTGACTGTCGTCTGCAGCCTCTCTGAAGCGAGAGTTGCCGCACGGCGTGCGTTCTTACCCGATTCAAAATTCCCCGGCAGCGTGTGAGTACCCGGTCAGACATTTATCGTCTGACGGGCTCTGAGTTGCTGCGCTTTCGTGCGCAAGGCGACAACACGCCGCCCGCGTCAGTGGCGGCCCGGGAGAATGAAATTGAAGCGCATGCTATTTAACGCAACCCACGCCGAGGAAACCCGCGTCGGGATTGTGGACGGCCAGAAGTTAATCGACATCGACATCGAAAGCGCAGGCCGCGAACAGCGTAAATCCAACATCTACAAAGGCATCATTACCCGCATCGAGCCCTCGCTTGAAGCCTGCTTCGTTGACTACGGCGAAGAACGCCACGGGTTCCTCCCCTTTAAGGAAGTTTCCCGCAGCTACTTTAAGGAAGGCGTGGATGTTCGCACGGCCACGATCCGTGAAGCCCTCACCGAAGGGCAGGAGCTCATCGTTCAGGTCGAAAAAGAAGAGCGCGGCAACAAGGGCGCAGCTCTTACGACCTTTATCAGCCTTGCGGGCCGCTATCTGGTCCTGATGCCCAACAACCCGCGCGGAGGCGGTGTGAGCCGCCGCATTGAGGGCGAAGAGCGTCAGGAACTTCGTGCCGCCATGGAGCAGCTTGATCTGCCCGCAGGCATGAGCACGATCGCCCGCACGGCAGGCATCGGCCGCACTGTGGAAGAACTGCAGTGGGACCTCAATTACCTTCTGAAACTCTGGAGCGCGATCAGCGAAGCCGCCACGCCCCAGTACGAATGGGTGACCACGGAAAAAGGCCGCACGGTGACGCACTACATCACCGAAAGCGTCAAGGACGGCAAGCCCTTAAAGCGCGCCAACCCCGCCCCCTTCCTCATCGTTGAGGAAAGCAACCTCGTCATCCGCGCAATCCGCGACTACTTCCAGCCCGATATCGGCGAAATCCTCGTTGATACCGACGAAATCTACGATCAGGCGCGCCAGTTCATGGCGCACGTGATGCCCGACATGGTGGGGCGCGTGAAGCGCTACCGTGAAGAAACGCCCCTTTTCTCGCGTTTCCAGATTGAGCATCAGATCGAAACGGCTTACTCCCGTACGGTGCCCCTGCCCTCGGGCGGCGCCATCGTGATCGACCACACCGAAGCTCTCGTTGCCGTGGACGTCAACTCCGCCCGCGCCACACGCGGTTCCGACATTGAAGAAACAGCTCTGAAGACGAACCTGGAAGCGGCTGAAGAAGTCGCCCGCCAGATGCGCCTCAGAGACTTAGGCGGCCTTATCGTGATCGACTTCATCGACATGGAAGACCCCAAAAACCAGCGCGAAATCGAGCAGTGCCTGCGTGACGCGATCCGTCCGGACCGTGCCCGCGTGCAGATCGGCCGCATCAGCCGGTTCGGTCTGATGGAGCTTTCCCGCCAGAGACTGAGACCGTCTCTTTCCGAAGGCCACCACATCACCTGCCCGCGCTGCAACGGCGTGGGCGTCATCCGCGACACCGAAAGCTGCGCACTGCAGGTTCTCCGGATTCTGCAGGAGGAGGCCACGAAAGAAGGCACGGGGGCGCTGCACGCTCAGGTGCCCGTTGATGTCGCCACCTACCTCTTAAACGAAAAACGTGCAGAGGTGAGTAAGCTTGAAGCCCGCTACCGTGTGCCCGTGGTGCTCATCCCCAACACGATGCTTGAAACGCCGCACTACCACATTGAGCGCCTGAGAACCGACGACGAACGACTTGAAGATTCGGTGGCAAGCTACAACCGCGCCGAAGACCTCACGACCGTTGCCGACGACCCGTATGCCCTGAAGTCTGATGAGGACAAGCCCGCACGTCCGCGTCAGGTGCCGGTTATCAAGAACATCCTTCCCACGGATGTGGCGCCTGTGCACGAAAAGGCGCCGGAGGCGGCAAAGACCGAAGAAAAGGGGTTCTTTGCCTCCATCGTTTCCGCAATTTCCTCCATTTTCGGCGGCAAGTCCGAAGAAAAGAAGGAAGAAGAAAAGAAACCGGCTGAAAAGAAGGGGCGCCGTGACGACCGCAACCGCCGCGGCCGCACGCAGGAGCGTCGTCAGGGACGCGGGGAACGTGCTGAACGCACCGACCGCCGTCAGGACAAGGACGAACGCTCTGAAAAGAGTGACGAGGCCCGCACCATCCGCGGCCGCCGCAACGACCGCCGCCGTGACGATCAGGCCCGTCAGGCCCTGCAGAGCCGTGAGGCGCAAAAGCCCGCGGAAACCACGCAGGGTGCCGCTGACGATGCCGCCCGTGACGCCGTGACGGAAGAACGCCGCAGCCGCCGCACGCGCCGTCCGCGCCGTGAGGAACCGACGGATACCGCAGAACAGACGCCGGCCGTGGCGCCCGCAGCTGCTGCTTCTGAGGCTGCACCGGCAGCTGTTACACCCGAAACACCGGCTGCTTCTGCTGAAGCTGCCGCCGCGGAAGAAAAACCGGCCCGTACGCCGCGTCCGCGCCGCCAGAGCCGCAAGGTGCAGGCAGCTGCCGAAGACACGCCGGTTCAGGCACCGGAAGCGCTTCCTGAAACGCCTGCCGCAGAGCCCGTGGCCGATGTTGACGACATCAATGCCGCCTTCACCGAGGCGCGTCACGCTGACCGTCACGGTCCTTCGCCCGTGCTCCCCGCTGACGTCATGAATGCGCTTGACGCGGAAGTGGGTCTCAAACCCGCTGACGCCGAAGACAGTGAGACGGCCGCCACGGATGCGCCGGAAGGCGACAGTGAGCAGATGATCGAAAGCGACAGCCGCCGCCGTCGTCCCCGCCGTCGCCGCCGTCCCACCAAGACCTCCGAAGGCGTGCAGGTGATGTCGGATGCGCCCGCTACTGAAGCGCCTGCTGCCGCCGAAGCCCGGGAAACCGTCAAGACCGAAGTGCTGAACCAGGTTGAAACGCAGGCTCCCGCCACCGAAACAAGGGCTGAGGAAGTGAAGACCGAAGCCGCTGAGGCTGCAGCACCCGCTGCAGGCGAACCCGCGCCCGCCGCGCACGACATCAGCGAAGGGCTCGAGGAAAACCTCGCCAAGGCCGGCCTTACCCAGGTCCAGACCGATGCAAGCCTTGCCGAGCCCTACTCCTACACTGCGGTGAAGTACCCGGGCCGTCCGCGCCCCGTGGTTGAAGCCGTGGTTGAGGAGCACCTCGAGCAGGTTCACACCGATCCGAAGTACATGGCCTAAAGCCCGCTTGCGATAACGGCAAAAGCCGGCAGACTGTTTAAGCAATCTGCCGGCTTTTTCTTAACCGGAAAAAGTGATGCGGACCCGCAGCCGCAAGGCGCCTTAAGCCTTTTCGCCGTAGGTCATCCCGAAGTTTCCGACCTGTGCGCGCTGCAAAAGTGCTGCGTCCATGAGTACCAACGCAACAACTGCTTCCAGAACCGGTGCGGCTCTCAACCCCACACAAGGGTCATGACGGCCTTTTGTCACGACTTCGACTTCGTTACCGGCTTCATCAAGGCTTTTTAACGGGAGCCGCACGCTCGGCGTCGGTTTAATCGCCACGCGTGCCGTAATGGGCGCCGAAGTGGAAATGCCGCCCAAAATGCCGCCCGCATGGTTGGAGGTAAAGCCCTCACGCGTCATGCAGTCGGCGTTTGTGGTACCGGTAAGGCCCGCGGCCGCGAACCCCTCACCGATCTCCACGCCCTTAACGGCATTCACACCCATTAGTGCCGCGGCAAGCTTTGCGTCAAGCCGGCCGTAAACGGGATTGCCGAAACCGGCAGGCACCCCCGTAGCTTCCACCATAAGTTCTGCGCCGATACTGTCTCCGGACTTACGCACGGCGTCCATCTGCGCTTCAAGCGCCTCAATCTGAGACGCGTTGGCAGCAAAAAAGGGATTGGCATCAATCAGCGACCAGTCTTCAAAAAGAACGTCGGTGGCACCGAGCTTTGTGAGTCTGGCCCGCACCGTAATGCCGAGATTATCCTTGAGCCACTTCTTGGCAACGGCACCTGCGGCAACCGTGGGCGCCGTCAGACGCGCTGAAGCCCTGCCGCCGCCTCTGGGGTCGCGGATGCCGAACTTGGCCCAGTAACCCCAGTCGGCGTGCGCCGGCCGGAACTGATGCGCAATGTCGCCGTAATCGCGGCTTCTCTGATCTTCGTTGCGGATTAAAAGGGCAATCGGCGTACCCGTGGTTTTACCTTCGTAGACACCGGAGAGAATTTCCACCGTGTCGCTTTCCTTACGCTGCGTCACGTGGCGGCTCTGTCCTGGCTTGCGCCGGTCAAGTTCCTTCTGAATGTCTTCAGCGGTAAGTTCCATGGCCGGAGGACAGCCGTCAATCACACAGCCGATTGCAGGTCCATGGCTTTCGCCGAAATTGGTCACGACAAAAAGTTCGCCGGTACTGGAAGATGACATGGCTCGGGCGTCCGAAAATAAGGAGGAATCCAGCGATTGTAGCAATCAGCCGGCTTCCTGAAGCGACTGGTTATGCACCGGCGCCTTCAGAACGGCCGGCCCTTTACGGATGCCGCAAGGGCCGTAAGCCTCGTGACAGTCTGCGCCCGGCAGGCGCTCGAAGAAAGTGCTGCCGGCACACGGACTTAAACCTGCGCCTGCTCTTTTTGCGGCGCGTCACCGTAGAGGTCGTGGTTCACGAGCGTTGCGACGTTACTGTCGCTCCAGACGTTCAGAGTCGTTTCAATCGCGTCAATCACGGCGTAAAAAGGCAGAATCACGCCCATCAGGAGAATCGGTACATTCATGCTTGCCAGTAGGCTTGCCGAGAGGAAAAAGCACCCCATCGGCACGCCCGCGTTACCCACAGCCGCAATCGTTGAAATCACGATCCAGGCAGCAAACATCCCAAAACTCACCTCGGCGCCCGCGTTTTGCATGAGGTAAACCACCGTGATGAGGATAAAGGCCGCGCAGCCGTTCATGTTGATCGTGGTGCAGATCGGAAGCACAAAGCGTGAGACTGAAGTGTGCACGCCGAGATTATTTTCGGCGCACGCCATCGTGACGGGCAGCGTCCCCGCAGAGGACTTCGAAAAGAAAGCGACCGTGAGCGCCGGGAACATACCTTTGGCGACCCGAAGGGGATTGATGCCGCGGATTAAAAGCAAAAGCGGCAGCACCACAAGCATCTGAATGAAGTTGGCGGCAAGAACCGTCACAAAGTACGTGCCGAGACCGCCCAAGGCAACGCCCGAGGCCAGCTGCATCGCCAGCACCGTAAAGAACCCGAAGATCCCGATCGGCAACACCGTGATGATCCATCCCACAAGCGTAAAGAGAACCGACTGAAGCCCCGAGAAAAAGCTCATCAGCACTTCCTGCTGTCGGCTGTCCTTGGGCAATTTTGCAATCGCAATACCGACCGCAGCGGAAATCAGCAGTACCGAGAGAACATTGGCGGAAAGAAAGGGCGCGAGGAAGTTATCCGGAATCACCGACTGCACGTACTGCAGGTAACTTTGCGTCTTGACGCTGTCTAAGGCTGCCGCCTGACCGACATTGGCGTCAAGCGTGACGTTGGCGGGTGAAAAAAGCACGTACAAAACCGCCGCAAGGCCCGCAGCGAGAATCGTCGTCAGAAGCGTGTAGAAAATCGTGTGCCGGAAGATCCGTCCCGATTCGCTGGAGCGACTGATCATCGCCAGCGTCGAAATAATCGACACGGCAATGATGGGCACCGCGATGAAGCGGAAAAGCCGGATGAAAACGGTGGAAATAAAGTCGCCTGCGGCCTGCCAGAAGGCCGAGCCGTAAAGGCCGTTGACGATACCCAAAACGATTGCGATGAGATAGCAGACAGCCAGAATCAGCTGCCGGCGCTTTTGCCTGGGCGTCATCACAGGACGCTGCGGGTGGGGAGTTGTCATTTTTCTCTCTGGAATCTTCAGAAACGGCCCGAGGGCGGCCGCTTGCGGATGATGACTGCATTTTGCACCAATTTCCCGCCAATTAGTGCGATCTGAGTAAAAAAACTTTCAATCAGAGAGAATCCGCCGACAAAGGCGCTTCCCGGCACCCTGCCGAAAAAGCGCCTCTTCCCTTTAAGAACAAATCTCAGGTTTACTTTTTGCGGCCCACAACGATGTGATCGTTTGTGGCTTCCTTGATTTCAAAGGCTGTGCCCTTCAGAGCCTGCGCGACCGCGTCACGGATACTCATGCGGCCTTCAACCGGGGAAATCTTCTGGGCATAGACCTCACGGTCTTCAATGGCAATAAAGCAGCCCGAGGCGTGAGCCAGTGCCTGTGCGGTTTCGTCAAACCGCCAGTCCTTAAAACTGTAAGGATGATCCGCCACGATTATGAGACACCCGCGGCCGTTGTCTGCAACGACCTCTGATTCCTCTGCCGTCTGCGTCTGTGTGCTGCAACCGGCAGTTACGGCGAGAGCCGACAAGGCAACCGCCAATGCCCAAAGTTTTTTCTGCATGACCTACTCCTATGACAATGCACGGTCATTTTGCCCGGGTCGAAACCAACGGCAGCTTCGGCAGCAAAGACTGCACACAAAGAGCCTCAGTCCGTTAACCGAAAGGCCGGAAAAGCAACATTTCGAAAGCGAAAAAACGGGCACTGCGCTACATTACGGCCTTCAGTTATCTTCGAGCATTTCGGGAGGCACCTGTGAGCAGGGCTTTTACCATCCGCACGGCCACGGAAGCCGATGTGGAACAGATCACGGCTATTTACGGTTATCACGTGCTGCACGGCACGGGAAGCTTTGAACTTGAAGCCCCGACCGTTGAGGAAATGAAGCGGCGCTTTCACCACATTGCCGAGCGGCACTCCCCTTACATCGTGGCGGTGCGCGAGGATAAGCCTTCCGTCGTTCTGGGCTACGCCTATGTGGGACCTTTCCGTGAAAGAAAGGCCTATGACACCACGGTCGAGGATTCCATCTATGTGGCACAGGCCGCACGGGACCTCGGAGTCGGATCCGCGCTTCTCGCTGAACTCATCAACCGCTGCCGCGACCTCGGATACAAACAGATGGTCAGCGTCATCGGTGACAGCGAAAACAAACCTTCGATCGGGCTGCACACCAAGCTCGGCTTTTCCATGATCGGCACGATGCATAACTGCGGCATTAAGTTCGGCCGGCCCCTTGATTGCGTCTTTATGGAACTTACGCTTAATCCGTTTGAAAAGGATGCCGCCAAATGACGCAGAATGGAAAAATTGATGCCGAATGGCTGCTTCTGACGTTAAACGATGCGGCCGAAGAGCTCGCGCACGCCATCAACCTCATTGAAGAGGATCCCCGCAAAGCCGAAGGCGTGATGGAGCACGAGATCACGGCGCTTTACGCCAAACTCAACTACGCCGTGAATTCCGCCCGCGTGGGTCCGCAGGCAGCCGAAATCATGGATCATGATGATCTGGTGGCCTGGCCCGCCTCAATGCCTTTTAAGTCTCAGCCGTAGCGCTTAACAAAGGCATAAGAGACGAAGTTCGGCCCGTATTCGCTTTCGGGCCAGACTTTGGTTTCTTCCTGCACCCAGCCTTTTTTCAGATAAGGCCTGCGCTCACAGTGGTTGTCCGTAAAAAGAACCGCGCGCTTAACGCGGCGCCTCACACATTCTTCATCAAACGCCGCAAGCGCCTCGCTTGCCAGGCCCTGCCCGCGCCTCTCCGGGTGCGCAATGAGAAAAACGAGCTCAGCCTGAGCGGCAAGCCCTCTTTCCTCAAGCCGCGTCTTAAAGCGGTCGTTCGTTGCGTTAAGCCGTTCGTCAAACACCAGTTCCGCGCGGCCTTCCCGGGTCTTTGAAAGCGCCTCCTCCCCGGTCTGAATGACGCAAGCCCAAGCCTGCGCCTGAGCCGTAAGGCTTGCGGGCGGCAGAGGAAGGTCTGAAAACGCGGCGCACAAAAGTACGCCCGGTTTTCCGTCTTCAGTCTCTGCGACTTTGATGAAGTCCGAGCGCA
>OMFC01001295.1_pt1 | contig 10779 bp, 11 predicted proteins | sample 1645531 | NCBI WGS metagenome assembly OMFC01 (sample SAMEA103958112, study PRJEB25191) | human gut metagenome | biome: human-associated habitat [ENVO:00009003]; feature: intestine environment [ENVO:2100002]; material: feces | place: Germany | collected 2013/2015 | reverse complement strand
TCTAATGGCGGTCATTAGAAAATGACAAGAAGCTTTTTCTAATGACCGATTTGGGGTAAACAAAGTCGTAGCCCGTGCGCTGCTGCAGGTCTTGCACCACCTGCTCCACGGGCTCGGCATGGTAGCTTGCGCTGTAACGCTGGGCCACTGCCGACAATGGCATGGCCACGAGCGCGAAGACAAGCAAAAGATAATCTCTCAGTCGATGTTTTTCTCTCATGAATATAAACACTTTACAATATATTTTCCATTATCATATAATCCTACTCTGCCATGATTTCCACGTTCTTGCCCTTCACCCTGAACTTTATGCCGCCGCTCATCTCGAGTATGCGCAGCACGTCCTGGAAGTTGCCGTAGCGTGGCACGCTGCCCATGAACACCGTGCCGGCCACCTGCTGGCTGCTGAACGCGTAGCTGAAATCGTACCACCGGCTGAGCTGCTCCATTATCTGCTCGAGGGTCTGGTTCTCGAACACGAACTTGCCGTGGGTCCAGCTGGCCACCACGTCGGTGTTAACCGCGCGTATCGTGGCCGTGCCCATGCGCTTGTCATACTCGGCCTGCTCGCCGGGCCTCAGAGTCAGCTCTCCGCCCTTGCCGCCTATCGGACGCAGGGCTATGCTGCCGCGTATGAGCGTGGTCACCACCTTGCCGGCGGGATAGGCGTTGACGTTAAACTCCGTGCCAAGCACCCTGACCTCTTGCCCCTCGGTCTCCACCGTGAAGGGATGTGCCGCGTCGTGAGCCACCTTGAAGTAGACCTCGCCCGCGGTCTTCACCCTGCGTTCCTTGCCGTCGAACACGGCTGGATATTCTATCCTCGACCCGGCGTTGAGCCTCACCTCGGTGCCGTCGGTCATGGTGAGCGTGTATTCGCCTCCGCGCGGCGTCTCCAGCACCACGGTGCCCTTGTAGCCGTGGCCCAAGGCGTGGCTCATGGCCAACTTGTTTTTGCCCGCGTCGCCGCCAAGGCGTATCATGCTGCCGTCGCCCAGCCTCAGCACGGCCTGGGTGGTGCCGGCCTTGATGCGTATCTGGCGCGACCGCTCGGCGTTGGCCACGGCCTGGCTCTTCCACCGCGACATGCGCTCATGGTATTCCCAGCCGCCAAGTCCCACGAGAACCACGGCGAAGACGATGGCCGCGGCCGCCATGAGCCCGCGCAGCCGCACCAGTCTCGCGCCACGTGCCTGAGGCGTGGCCTTGGCCTCACAGGTTGCCAGCCGACGGCGCATGGCCTGGAGGGCGCTATCAGAATCGACGGCCTCGCGCGCCGACACGTCTTCTGCCACGGCCTGGAGCGAGCAGAGGTCGCGGAACAGGCGACGGTGGCTGTCGCTGGCCTCAACCCATGAGCGCAGCTCCGCGCGCCCGGCAGCGTCGAGCTCGCCGCACATGTGGAGCAATATAAGCTTGGATATTCTTGTTTCCTTGTCCATAAATTCGTTTTATATGCTCTTTAACGCAATAGGCGTGAAAAAGTGGACTGAAGAAAGCTATTTTGTTCGAAAAAATAGTCATTTTGGGAAAGAAACGTTAATTTTCCAAATCCGCAGCTAAGCCCTTCAACGTCTTTCTTGCGTGTAGATATCCTCTCAATACGCAGTATCATACCCATAAGTTGTAGACGTTATCTGATAACCGAACGATCTACATCTTGGACCGAGGGTCGAGTCGATTACAGATGACAATGTGGAGTCAAATTGCTCCATGATTGAAAATATTCCCCCAAAAGGAGTGAGTTTCTCAGATTTAATTCGTATTTTTGCCCGACGGTCACGTGCATCTGTCAATGCCGAAAGACTTGACAGACGAGGACGCGCGTCTGTTCATCGTCGCCAAATGGACATGGATTCAGCGACAGCGTGAGGAGATAGCCAATCAGCCTCGACAGACGCCAAGGCAATATGTCTCCGGTGAGAATTATTACTTCCTTGGCGAGCGCTACATGCTGAATGTCGTCGAACTGCGCATAACGCCTACAGTGAAGACGAAAGGAAACCAACTCTATCTTTACGTATGGCCGAAAAGCAGCAGAGAGCGACGGGAGGAGGTCTTGCGGGAATGGTACCGTGTACGTTTGCAGAAGCTCTTGTCACCAATGGTTGACGAATGGGCGGAGAGATTGGGTGAGACGAATTTCACGTGGCAGGTGCAGAAGATGCTGAACCGCTGGGGCAGCTGTACAGTCAAGACGCGTTTCATCCGCTTCAACCTCGACCTTGCACGAGTGCCGCGCCAATGCATTGAGTATATCGTAGTTCACGAACTGACTCATCTGAAAGTAGCCAAACACAACAAAATGTTTGAAATGCTGCTGGACAAACAGATGCCGGATTGGAGAAAACGGCGTGAAGAACTGAATAACTTCATCGCATTACCAATGGGATAAAGATATCTGATCAGTAGAACATAAATGGTCACTATCGGCTTTTACTGCCGAACATTTGCCGGAAAGCCAGCAAAACACATCTGGTTCATATCAGGGGACGAAATATTTCTCTTATAATGGAAAGACAATGCTCCAACTAAGAAAGGAATCTGGGAACTGGTAGCTATATAGCAATATTTCATAAAAAAAATACCACTATGGCAGCAGAGGAAAAACGTAAGTTTGAGCAGCTTGAATTGAATTCAGATATTTTCGCATTCCAGGCAGTGGAAAATCATATCGACTTGAAACGTGTAATTGGCAATGCCGCCAGTACGCTCCAGGCCGCAGTGCTGCATCATAACATAGAGCCGGATGACGAAGAGAAAGGCAGAACGTTACTCATGGTTAAAGGCAAATCTACGCAGGGCCTGGATCGTATCTTGCTGAAGAATGGAGTGTTCACTATTATCTATGAGTGGGAGAAAGCTAAAAAGGGCGACTGCTTCTATATGGAACGGTTGGGAGACGAGGGCAGAGGCATCGTCTTCCGCGGGCAATTTACCTCAGACCCTTATCTCGGTGAGGACTGGGCTGGGACCAGCAAGAAGCGCTATTACGTCGACATTGACTGTTTCGATGCCTCTCCTGCTGATGGGCAACCCCACATCACTGTGGAAGAATTGAAAAGTATTCTTCCGGAAATCAATTGGGACAAGGGCCATTCCGGACAACTCCTCACTGAGGGTCAAGCCCAAAAGCTTGATGAACTGTGGGACAGCAAGATGGAAGATAGAAAAAATAATGATTAATTATGAGCAAATTGACGTTAGCAATTACATCGATAGGTGATTTGCTGTTAAACGAGAAAATTTCAAAAGACCAGGACGGTAAATCCATAGGCGATGTCAGACTTACCATCCCTGATTATCAGCGGCCATACAAATGGACCGCACGCAATGCCATACAACTGCTTGATGACATCATAGAGGCCAAGAATGGCAATAAGGAAGTCTACAGGGTGGGCACGCTCATTCTGCATAATGAAGAAGGATGTTACAACATCGTGGATGGCCAACAACGCACTATCACCTTCTCTCTCTTGCTTTATGCACTCTATGAGATGGAGACGGATGAGAAAAGGAGAGAAATCAATTTTCTCAACCAAACAGTATATAACAATGCTTACAGTAGGCGCAACATACCCAATAATCTAAATGCCTTCAGACGCAGGGTTTTCAAGAACCCTGGGGAAGAAGAGAACATTGACCATGTAAGGGATATGAAGAATTTGCGTGACTTCATAGAGCAGAGGTGTGAAATGATTGTTGTCATTACGGACTACCTATCTGAAGCCTTCCAGTTCTTTGACTCGCAGAATGCGAGAGGAAAAGCCCTTTATCCCCACGACTTGTTGAAGGCCTACCACCTCAGAGAGATGACCGATGTTGACGAAAAGACAACAGAAGAGATTGTAAATGACTGGGAAAGTGCGCCTCAGTCCAAATTGGCCTCTCTTTTTGGCGACTACATCTACCGTATCAAAGAATGGATTAATGGCAACTGGGCTTACGGGCTTAACGAGCACAACATCTACAAATTTAAGGGCATCACACGGTATGCTCATACTCCTTTCGCACAGTTCTATAAGAGCGCTTATTCCTATGCAGAATTGGTCAACTCTTCGGCTATGCCTTTTGTTTCGGGAACAAGAAAAGTTAATGCTTTTCAGTTGAACTCGCCCATTATTGCCGGTAAGTCTTTCTTCGACTACACGAAGCATTACTATAAAATTCTGGAAGATATCCAGGACAACAGCCAGTACAAAGGATTCTACATAAAAGGAAATGTGATAGTCAATACACTTGACAAATTCTATGCCAAGGGGGTTGGTAACAAAATTACCCGATTGCTTTTCGACACGGTATTACTCCTGTATGTCGACCGCTTTTGTCCGGCTACCTATCCGACACAAGAGGATACGAATCTCTTTGAGCAATTCGTAGTAGATGCTTTCATTTGGGCTTATTCGCTCCGTGCTCAGTACACCAATCTTGGATGGCAATCAGCTCAGAATTACATTCTTGAGAGAAGTGGTAGGCCATTAAAAAACTCGTTCAACATGTATAAGATTATAGAAGCCACTGACAATCCTGTGACATTACTCAGTGATTTGGCTGACAGATTGGCGCCACTATCCAGAAAGGACGTTGCTTTCCGAATCCTCAATGAAGTGGATATTGAAGATAAACATCAAGATGATAATAATGAGAAAGTGATTTATAAGAATTACCTTCACTTTTTTAAATCGAATACGTATTATAATGAGTAATATGAAGGAAAAGGAATTGCCCCTCTTGGAGTGCTCAATCAATGACATCTATTGTCAGGGCCAGGAGTCAAAGACCTACTTGATACCTATCTACCAACGCAATTACGCTTGGCAAGAAGATGAAATTCGTGCATTGATAAAGGACGTGTACGACTCGATGAAGAAACCGGACAAGTCGGTTTACTACATTGGAACATTGGTAACCTACAACCGTGGAGATCATGTTTACGAGGTCATTGATGGCCAGCAGCGTCTGACTACGATTTATCTCATCCTAAAAGCTTTGAATGTCAAAAACATCTTTAACAAGTTGACGTACAGTGCGCGTAAGCGATCAGTCTCGACTATCAAGCATCTGGATAATTGTCAAGACTTGGATGGAGAAGTGGACAATGGCATCAGAGACGGCTATCAATATGCGAGCAAGGCCTTGAAAGATATTGTGAGCATCAACGAACAAGAAGAATTCATACAATTCTTCCTGAACAACGTCCATATCATACACTATAGTGTTCCGAGAGATGTCGATCTGAACCACTATTTCGAGGTGATGAACTCTCGTGGCGAGCAGTTGGAGAAACATGAGATTGTTAAGTCTAAGCTAACCAAACAGTTGAACAAGACCGACATCACAACATTCGGTAAGGTGTGGGAGGCTTGCAGTGAGATGAATGCTTACATCCAACAGACGTTTCCTGACAAACAAGTGTTTGGAAATTCACTTAATGAGTTTGTCATCAATGATTTTTCTCAAATACCAGCGTGCGATGAATCGGAGGGGAAAGAAACAATCATCAATCTGTTAAGTAAGCCGATTGAACAGCAGTACTCATCTACCGCTTACGAACAAAGCGATAAGTTCCAGCCCATCATCGACTTTCCCAACTTCCTGTTAATCGTATTGAAGGTGACTATGATGAATCAAGAAGGCTTTGTCCCTTCATATTTCATCCTCGACGATAAGGAGCTGCTGGATGAATTTAAGAAGTCATTAGACGGTGCCGCTGACAAAGCGAACTTTGCCAAACAATTCGCATTCAACCTGCTCAAAGCAAAATTCTTCCTCGATAATTATATTGTTCATCATGCCTTGGACAACAAGGAGACCGTGGGTGACAATCCATGGAAACTGCAATGTCTTTACAAAGAAAATAATAAAAAACAATATCTTAAAAATCTATCAGAGGATGTAGACATTCAGAAAGAGTTGGTCCATCTGTTGTCGATGTTCGAAGTAACCTTCACTCCCAAGCAGCGTAAGAATTATCTGTTCTACTGCATGGCATATTTGTTTAAGAACGTTATGCCGTCAGACCGTGATTATCTCCAGTTTCTGCGTCAGCTCGCCGATAAGTATTTCTATGACGTTTATCTCAATCAAGAATGCTTGAATGAAAGGCATCAGCCATTGCCAAACGCTTTTGACAATGTCGTGCTGAAAGACGGAGGTTTGAACTTGGACCAAATAGGAGTAGATGGCGTAGACTACAAGGCAAGATTTAATGAAATATACAAGCAGGGCACGATGGATATACCTCTGTATGTCTTCAACTATACCGACTATAAAATTTGGAGAAAATATTCTGATGAGTTGCGTGGCAATAAGACAAAGAAAGGTTCACGTGAACGTAGCCAGTTCTTCGATTCGCTTGGATGCAGCGACTTTGAACTTGACCCATTCAACAACTTCTATTTCTCACGTACGAGAAAGTCGTTGGAGCATTTCTACCCACAAGAAAAAGCCGGGGAAGGGAAGCTGCTGAGCTCGGAAGCCATCAACTGCTTTGGCAACTTCGCCATGATTGGTGCTGACGCGAACAGTTCAGGCTCCAATTGGAGTCCGAAGGCCAAGTTGGATCATTATAGTGATGAGAAGGCAGACCAGGTAAGTGTGGCATCGCTGAAGTTTAAGATTATGATGCAGATGTGCCAGGACAATTATGCCCAAATGCTTGACTTTGAATTGCGTAGAAGCCCTGGATTGGAATGGAATGATGATGACATGAAAGTGCATCAGAAAAAGATGCTTGATATCATTATTAACGACAAACAATAATGTAATAGAACTATTAGTGTGAGTGTACTGTCGCATATAGCACATTAAGGCTATATGTGACAGTCAATATCATAAAAATATTCCGTGATTCCGGCAAGACTCGAACTTGCAACCTTCTGCTCCGGAGGCAGACGCTCTATCCATTGAGCTACGGAACCAACCCTTACTCTCGTGTAAAGGTCACAGGCTTGCTACTGTCATCAGACTTGTCTGGGTAGAGGGTCAGTTGATTACCCTTGAGGCTTATCTTGACCACGGCTGTTTCTGTACTTGTATCGTCCACAATCCATTGCTGACTGTAGTTGCTCCAAGTCTCCGACTTCGTCCAGTGTAGCGTCAGCTTGTTGGCATCGAGCTTATAAATTCCGCTGTCGCGCACTTTTGATGTTGTTGCGTCGAGCATCGTCTCGATAATGGTACGTCACGCAGCTCATAACGTTCGTCGCCGTATGCCCTGATCACGATTCGCTTCGTGGACATCTCCTCATCGATGACCACACCAAAGTAAGGACTGAAGAAATCAGCCACATCGAAGTTCTTGGGCATCTTGAACGTATGCTCTTGAATCTTAATCTCCACTATCTTGTTGAGACAAAACATCTCATACTTCTCTCCGAAGAGTTTGCCTAACAGATACCACCTCTGATGAAAGAGCTTCAGACAGTAAGGGTCGGCAGCCGTCCAGAAACTCTGCGGTGAGCCGTACTGACAATAGCGTATGCTGACACGGTGTCCGCTTTTCATCGCCCTGATAAGCTTTTCGAGCAACGGCTCGTCTACCAACACCTAATCGGCCATGATCCGTTCCTTGAGCGACAGGCTCTCGCTGATGACATTGCTCAGTGAAAGTGTGGACAGCATCCAGTTTTGCACCGAGTCATCTTCCAGTACTTCCGGGTTGCCGATGTAATAGCGGTAGCCGTCCCTGCGGTCGCACTCGATATAGATGCCGAAGATGTCTTGTATGGCATCCTTGTGGCGGTTGAAGGTAGTGCGTGCCATCTCCACGCCACCGCTCATGTCAGTCTCCACCCACCGCTCGTTCAGTTCGACAAGCGAGATGCGCCTCGCACGATAGATGGGAGAACTAAGCCCCAATAATAAACCTTAACGATAAACTCTCAGCATACATCATTATGCCTTCATAAACGGTAACTTATCTCAATCATCTCCGCCACTTCGCCTGCTGACTCTGCTCGTCGTCCACATCGTTTACGTTCATGCCGTGACCGACCTCATATTCACGGTTAGCATCCTTGGGGCATGCCTTCTGTGGCACCGCTTTAACCACCGGACGGGGTCTTCCGGCGGCAGGGGAGAGTGGTCTGTTCAACAGTTCTTAGGATTGAGTGCCTGTCAACTTCGCCTTCGCTGGCGGTAAGCGGCTTCGCTCGGATTTGCCGCGCTTTGTCTGCGTTGACGGCACACAATCCATAGAACGTTATAGATCGAGAACGATTGAGGCTTCAAACCTTTGATAGATAGTCGTTATACAAGCAGATAAATGGCTAAGCATGTATAAACGCAAAAAGGCCCTTGATACATCTGTTGCATCAAGAGCCTTTTTCGACAGTAAGGACAACAAGGCGGGCTATAGGCTTCAAGCCTGGGCAGATGCCTGGGAGCCGCCTTTCTTCTTATTCTTGGCCCTGGTGGTGTTTTTATCCTTTGCAGTCATGTTCACTGACTCCTCACTGAGGCTGCTTATTGTCTTGTCATTGAAGAATTTGGCCATATTCTCCTCGATCTTCTTATTGGTTATTTTTGCGTAAATCTGCGTAGTCTTAATGTTCTTATGACACAGCATACGGGAAACGGACTCGATAGGCACACCCTTGCTAAGGACGGCTCAACACGCTCCTACGTGAATTGTAAAATATTATTGCCAAAATTTAACACTTGGGAACAGGGGCAAATAGAGCGGAAAAAGGGTAGCCTTTCGCCCTTTTACAACACAGTTGACAGTTTTTCGGCCAAAAAGTTTTGCCATTACAGCGTAATCGCACCGCGGTTACACCGTAACGGCGTCGCGATTTCACCGTAACGGCGTCGCGATTTCACCGTAACGGCAACGCCATTTTAGCGAATTGGCAATGCTTATAAACCGTCAAAAATATAACATCTTAATAATCAGCAATTTATTAAAACAGCCCATAATTGCGTCTTTTCCACGCAAGCGACGGATTGGTTGAAAAGAATCGATTCTCAGACGACCATTTGTAAAATATTATTATCCGATTAAATTGTATGCATCGTGTGCTTTGCAGGGGGACACCTGATGTCAATTCGCTCACGATGCCGCCCTGCGATATTCAGACGGAGTGCGGCCTGTGTGTGCCTTGAAAAAACGCACGAAATGCTGGGGATATTCAAAACCAAGACTCATGCTCACCTGCGTGATGGTCAGTGAGTCATCGCTCAGCAACTGCTTGGCCTGACGGAGCAAGCGATCGTTGATGAACTCTTTTGCCGTCTTGCCAGTCTCTGTTTTCACGAGCTCACCAAAATATTTTGCCGAATAACAACACATATCCGCAAAATGGGCAACCGAGGGTAGTCCATCCCGTATGGCATTGTTGGCTATATAGCTGTCGAGAAGCGAAGAGAATTTCTTCACCACCGAATGGTTTATTTCCTCACGTGTCACGAACTGCCTATCATAGAACCGCAAGCAGTAGTTGAGCAGAAGCTCGATATTGCTCACGATCAGTTCCTTGGAGTGCTTGTCTATACCACGATGAAGCTCCAGGTTTATCATGTCGAGAACCCCACGGAAGATCTCAATCTCGCCACAAGAGAGATGCAGGGCCTCGTTTGACGTGTAGTCGAAAAACTCGTAGCGGCTGATGTTCTTGCCCAACGCGGTGCGGTTGAGCAAGTCGGGGTGAAACACCAAGGCAGTCCAGCGTGGGTAAGTGATGTTAGGCATAGGTTCCACATGGACCACCTGACCCGGTGCGAAACTCGTCACCGTCATCTCGTCAAAATCATATCGCGTGCGACCATACGACAACTTGCAGCCCTTATTCTCTTTCAAGAAAAGGGCATAGATGCCGTAATGGTCTACGGTCTCCTCTATTTCACTCTTGTGCTCATAGCTTGCGACGCCCACCAGCGGATGTAGGGTCTCAAGTCCAAAACAATCGTTAAACTCCTGAACGGAGTTAATATATCTTTCCGTCATACCAATGCCACGGCAACGATAAACAATTTCTTCATGGCTTTATTATAGTTTGTTGATTATAAACTATTTTAGCAAGCTGATAATATCTTCCACTATCTGCTCGTCAAGCAACCTGTTGTCTGACAAAAGCTGGTTAACGTCGTAGCGGTCGTAAAGTCCCTTCTTGATGCCGCCCACCAACACCTTCATGCTGGAAGGTCCGTAATAAGAAGCTATCCGCTCGCCAAATCCTCCGTCCTTGGAACCGTCCTCAAGGGTGACCACCAACTGGTGGTTTGCCTTCAGCGAATCGAGCGTCTCGGCATCCACCGCATTGAGGTAACGAGGGTTGATGAGAGTGGCGTCGATGCCTTTCGTGGCAAGCAGCCTGACAACGTTCTCGCCCTTTTGGAAGAATGATCCCTCTGCTATTATCGCCACTTTCTCTCCATGATGTGCTACCTTGTATTTAGGCTCATGACCATACTCCGAGTCTACCTTTTCCGAAGTGTGGTGAACGCCATTGCTCGGCACGCGGATGGCGATGGGCTTCTTGTCTTGCGATATGGCCCAACGCAACATGGCAAAATATTCCTCGCATGTGGTCGGGGCGAGATATGTAAGCCCAGGAATGCTGCATAGCATGGGAATGTCGAAGAGGCAGATGTGCGTAATGTCGTTCATTGAGTTGACACCACCCCACATCACATTGATTACGGCGGGGTTGGAGTTTATGCAGATGTCTTGCGCTATCTGGTCGTAGGTGCGCTGAATGAAGGTGCTGTAAACAGTCCAAACCGGATGCAACCCACCTTTTGCCATGCCGGATATCATGGCCGCGGCCTGCTCCTCGG
>OMFC01001292.1_pt1 | contig 10793 bp, 9 predicted proteins | sample 1645531 | NCBI WGS metagenome assembly OMFC01 (sample SAMEA103958112, study PRJEB25191) | human gut metagenome | biome: human-associated habitat [ENVO:00009003]; feature: intestine environment [ENVO:2100002]; material: feces | place: Germany | collected 2013/2015 | reverse complement strand
ATCTGCTATATCCTTTCCGGCAGACCAACACTTTCTCACTTCGCTCTATTATGGTGAATCGGTTGCCGGATAGGAGCCGTCCCGGAAAGCGGAATACTGCTTCCAAACACCTTGCCCGTACTGTCAACAGCAACATCGGCAAACTGCAGACCGAAACCGGCATCCGACAGCGCAGCACTCAATGCCTCATCCTGGGCAGCCTGTACATAGTCAGTACCTTCTTCTGCACTATGCTGCGAGATGTAACTGCTGATGGGCTCTGCATCACTGCGGTCCAGATAGACTCTGGCCTCCATAATCGCAAGCTGTTCCGTGATTCGCAGGGTAGTCAGTTTCATGCGGCCCTGTGGGTGACGCAGACGGAACCACAGTTTCTGATAAGGCAATTCCAACTGCAGCATTTCCTCATTGGTCTTTCTGGATACCTTATGGCGCAGAAATTTGAGCGGGTCAAAGCCCGGCACCTTGTTCAGTTCTGCCACTGCCGGAATTGTTTTGTACATCATAGGCATCGGATTACTTTTTTCGTTCATGTTGGAAACTCCTTTCTGACATAAAAATAGGAGACGCCAAGTGCTATTTCTGCATCTGACCTCTCTTTTTTAACTTGCGTTCTTTAATTGTTCTTCCAACGCAGCCGGAATGGGGATACCGGCTTTCTTTGCGTAGGCTTTGAAATACATCTGAATACGCATACCCAGCAGCGTATTCCGCTTGCCGATCTCATTACGATGGATTGCCATAAACAATACCTGTTTCTGCCCAATCAGAACCACCCGCTTTTTGGCACGCGTGATTCCGGTGTAGAGCAGATTACGGTACATCATGATGGTGTGCGCTTTGAGCAGCGGCATAATAACGGTCTCATACTCAGAGCCCATAGCCTTGTGGATCGTAGTAGCATAAGCCAGATCCACATTGCTCAAATCATCTACGCCGTATTCCAGTGTTCTGCCAGCGCCAAAATCCATGCCGATTTTTTTACCCTGGTCAGTGTCCTTAATATACCGGATGAAGCCCAGATCTCCATTAGAGACCTTTTCTGTGTTCTTGGTCTGCATGATGCGGTCATTGACCCGGAATATCCTGGGGCCAAACTTGATTTCTTCCTCCGCAGAGCGGAATGGGTTGACCAATTCACGAATGGTCTCATTCAGCTGTTCCGACGACGCGGCGCCTTCTGAACGGAAAGGTGAAAGAATCTGCACATTCTCAATGCCACTCTCCTGTATCTCCAAACAATACCGTTCTGTAATCTTTTCAGCGGTGTCTTCCTGACTATCACCAGACACGAAAACAAAGTCCGGTCCATAAAACAGTTTGGTATTGCCCTCGTTAATAAATTTGGCGTTATAGGCAATCAGACTGTCCTTCGACTGACGGAAAATCTGATCCAGCACCGTTACCGGGACGATTTGGGTCTCGATGATCTCACGAAACACATTTCCGGCTCCTACGCTGGGAAGCTGATCTGGGTCGCCTACCAGTACGATTCTGGCATTTGCCTTCATGCGCTCAAAGAATTTCTCGGCAAGCCACATATCCACCATGGAAAACTCATCCACAATGATTAAATCGGCCGACAGTGGCTCTGACTTTCTGTTCCGGCTACCCTCATCCTCTTCACTGGTCAGTCCCAGACCACTGTGTAATGTTCGGGCATCCTCAAAGCCGGTACTCTCCGACATCCTGCGGCTTGCCCGACCGGTAGGTGCCATAAGAGCAATTTTGCCATCAGGGTGCAGCCGCCGGTAAACCTCAAGTATCGTCCGCAGCACTGTTGTTTTACCAGTACCAGGAGAACCCGTAATCACTGACAAGCCATGCCTAAATGCTGCATAGACCGCAGCCTCCTGCTGTGCAGACAGGCGCAGTCCCATTTCAACCTTGACCTGTTCCAGCACCGGCGCAATATGCTCTACTGGCATCTGGGTGACCAGACGCTGGGCGATCCGGCGCGCCGTTTCATCCTCTTGGGCAAACACTCTGGGAAGATAAATATTATCCTTCACGGAAACGATTGCTCCATTCAGGATCATTTCCTGCATCATATCCCTGACTTCCTGCTGATGCAGGCGAAGCTCCGGTACAGGTATCTTCTCATTGAGCAGTTTCAGCGCTGATTTCTCCAGTTCTTCAGAACTGATGTACAGATGGCCTCGTTTACTCTTGCCCTCATCCAGCGCACAAAAGACAGCCCCTTTGATACGCATGGGGTCATGGAGATCGCCCCCGCTCTTTTGTACGATTGCATCTACCCGCCGAAATCCAAAGCCGGAGATCTGGCAAAGCTCGAATGGGCTCTTTTCCAAAATCTCTACGCTGGTCGGGCCGAAATATTGATATATTTTCAATGCCGTCTTGGGAGTAATCTTAAACGGTGCCAGCAAGGTCATAATTCCTTGGAGCATACGGTTTTCTGCATAAGAAGCTTTGATGTCCTCCAATTTATTTTCCGTAATGCCCCGGATCTCCAACAGCCGCTCCGGCTGGTGTTCCAGAATATCCAATGTGTCCACACCGAACCGCTCCACAATGTCTGCGGCAGTTTTGGGACCAATCCCTTTGATAAGCCCGGAGGCAAGGTAGCCCTCTACGCCGTTTTTTGTTCTGGGCACAATTTCACGCCACTGCTCCACCTGGAGCTGGACACCATACTTGCCTTTTGCCCATTCACCATCCAGTTCCAACTCTACCGCATCTGTCCGTGGAATCTCATACCCCACAGCTGTAAAGCGAATCAAATGGTCTTTGTACCGCCTGTTTGACCTGGCCTCAGCTGGCACACTCTGGTCTGCGGTTTTTACACTGATGATACAAAACTTATTGGCAGGATTATAAAAAATCGTCCCGTCGTAGGTACCAATACAATTCATCCTTTTTCACCTCACTAAGCGGCCTCCATAATCGAGGCTCTAACACTGAACCGTCTGGATTCGGATACTGTAACAAACTGCTCGTAAATATCCGGATGCTCCAGTTTCAACCGAAGCAGGTTATCCTTGTCGATGACGGACTTGCGAACAGGGGTATAGGTAACCGTATAGTTCACTCCCTCCTGCTCACAGACTGCAGTGCAGCTGGTACCCATTTCCGCAATCAACAGCGCCTTCAGACGCTGAATATCCTTGTCGATTTCTTTGGAGTACACCTCTGCATTTTTCTTTTCATCCAGAAGCCGCAAATACTGCATAAGTTTTGCAGTCATATCCAGGTCAAGTGCAACGGCCGGGGCATTTTTATCTGCCGGGCCAAAGTGTTTGCGTGCGCTCTCAATAATCAAGGCCCCACTTTCTGTATAGGGCGGCGGCACATGGCGCTGCACATGGTTTTCCCAGAAATACTGCTCCAAAAAGACCATCTCAGCCTCATACTCGAAATCACGCTTGACCTCCCGGATAATAACTTCCTCCTCGTTGTTACCATACAGGCAGCAAAAGAAACATCGGTCAAGATCCGTTACTGCCATATAATGACGCCCCTGAGATTCATAGTAGACTGGAACAGTCTCCTTCCCATTCATCCACCAGTTATCTCTGGCATTATAGTTTGTGGTCTTGATCTCAAGGATCGCTGTGGTGCCATCCGGCAGTTCCACAAAGTAGTCCACATCAGCCAGCATCCAAGGATACTGTGGGTGCTGGAACATCTTTTTGATTTGGTAGACCCGATATCCGGTTTTCCGCTCGAATATCTTTGCTACCAGAGGCTCCAGCAAATGCCCCATTTCCATGGCAACCCAGTTGCCCTCATCATCTTCCACTGACGCTATGTTCAGTTTGTCGTAGTACAGATCCCTGGCTGTCCGGAATGGAGAAGTGCCAAAGATTGCTGATACATCGCTGCCGCCGATTCCACGGCGCCGGTAATCCAGCCATTCTTCTTCTGAAAGATCTGCCGTTTCTACCAGCACCAGCGGTTCATGCCGCTTTCGTTCAGCACTATTGCTGCCAGACATATCAAATCCCCCTTCGTGATCTTCGGGGCAAAATAACTGCCCTCGCCATTGGTGCAACATTTTGGGGCCGGAGCGAAGATACTGCCTGTCTCTTCATCTTCCAGTCCGTGGAGTGTGCCGGCTTGACCCGCCGACCATTCTGCTTTCTTTTCTGCTTCACATTCATGTACATGACCTGCCTTTCTCAGTTTTGATTTATCCTTAAAGCCCTTTCAGGCTTACAGGCAATAAAAAAGCGAGAATGACAGACGGCATAAAGCCTGGCGTCCATAGTTGCCTATGAACCGATGTCATTCTCGCAATGGTGGGTAAATCCCGTAAAATAAAAAAAGCCAGCAATATACCGGCCTGAAAAGGCGCAGTGATACTACTGACACAAGTACAAAATTAACAGCGTGTGCAATGCAGTCATTACTCCGCAACACAAGCCCTAAAGCCTGTGTACCCTGACGGGCAACGCACAAAAATCAATTACATTGCAATTCTAACACAATATATAGTGCTTGTCAATTCAAACATTCTATATATTGATTTTGGATTTTCTTTAAATTTTCTTTCCTCTTTGCAGAAGTTCTTTCTTCCCCGCCTATTTATAGGATGTATCGGATCATTTGGTAATACCGGATGATCCCTACGCTCTTTTAGTACCTTGACAAGTTCATAACCTCTATGGGGAGTTATACAGGAATTCTGGACAGTGTGCGATGACCACAGAAGCGCGCCCATAATCGAAGTGTTGCACAGCAGCAGCCTGAAATACACGGCAGAACCGTTCTGGCGTAGGAAATGGCCCCATTAGAGTTCTTTTGTTATTTCAATACTTCCTGACCTCAAGACCGTTTTCATTGTTTTTGTTGAAAACCTTCTTCTACAAATCGTAAGGGATCATTGTAATCGAAAAAAGGAGGACGATTATGGAGAAAAGAAAACCGAATGACCTACCGCCGGAGCAGTGCTTGGCTGTTGATACCGATACCCTTTGCAAACTGTTGTGCTGTGGAAGGCACACTGCAGTACAGATTGGGGATCTTGCCAATGCACGCATTACCATGAACACCCGTGTCCTATGGAGTGTCCAGCGTATCAAAGAATATCTTTATGATATTTCCGGCTAAATAACCATGCCAGTAAGGCGCACTACACTTTTATAATCAGGAGGTACCAGTAATGGCAAAAGTGAGAAAAGACAACAAAGGGCGAAATCTTCGGCCCGGAGAAACACAACGGGCAGATGGCAGCTATATGTATGTCTACAAATTAGGCACTAAAAAGAAATATCTTTACGACTCCGATCTCGCAAGTCTTCGTGTCAAAGAAAAGCAGATCAACAAAGATAAGGATGATGGCATCCGTACTCAGGAAGCCATGAAGCTTACCCTGAATGATATGTTCAAGGTCTACATGAATAACAACATCAAACTGAAGCCCTCTACCAGAGCAAATTATCTTTACCTGTGGGACTTCTATGTGAAAGAAGAACCTTTCGCTAACATGCCTCTGCCACAAATCCACAGAAGTGATATTCTCGCGTTTTATACCAAACTGCTGAAACACGGCTTTGCTATCAACTCACTGGAGAGCATCAACACCATTGTTCACCCTACGCTTGAAATGGCCGTGGACGACGATTACATCCGCAAAAATCCCAGCAAGGGCATTTACCGCAAGCTCAAGACGGATGGCAGCGCTCCAAAACCTAAACGGCGGATCGCACTCACTAAAACGCAACAGCAGAATTTCCTGCGTTTTATTGCCAAGTCCCCTACATACAGCCATTGGCTCCCCATCATGACTGTGCTCCTTGGAACAGGAATGCGTGTAGCAGAATGTACCGGCATTACCAAAAGCGATATTAACTTGAGCGAAAACACAATCTCCGTCAACCACAACTTAATCTACCGGGTCATTGACGGAAAAGCCGGATTTCACATTACCACTCCCAAAACTGAGAGCGGTACACGAATTATCCCTATCCTCTATCCAGAGGTGGCCGAGCAGCTTCGCCTCCAGATTGAAACCATCGACGCATTGTATCCAGACGATCAACTGGTGTTAGGAGGAGTTCACGGTTTTGTTTTCCGCAACCGAACCGGCTCATTCATGAGCGCCCACAATATCAATCGGGCGATTGAGAGAATCAGCGTAACTTACAACATGGAGGAAATGGATCAGGCTGAACTGGAAGACCGTGAACCGGATTTGCTCCCTCATTTTAGTGTTCACAACTTGCGGCACACCTTCTGTACCCGGCTCTGCGAAAGCACCAACGATGTTAAATTCATTCAGCAAGTCATGGGGCATGCCGATTTCTCTACCACAATGGACATCTACACCCATATCACACAAGAGAATATGCAGGAGAAGGCAAAAAACATTAGTGTGAACATGAAGCTGATGTAAAAAGAAAGGCGAATCTGCATTTTATAAGCAGATCCGCCTTTCATATTGCTTCATCCGGTTTCGTAGGGTCTCACGCAAAAGTTGTAGAAAAGTTGTAGTAACGCGATTTTTTGTAGTAAATGACCTCTTTAGTACAGCTTTGCTCCTGCCGGAATACTGTCATCCAGCATCAAAAGATTTAAGCCTTCCCGTCCGTCATACTCGTACACTGCGGAAATCAACATACCCTCGGAATCAATACCCATCATCTTTCTCGGCGGCAGGTTTGTGATTGCCACACAGGTCTTCCCAACCAGCTCTTCCGGCTCGTAATACTCGTGAATACCGCTTAAAATGGTGCGTTTCCGGTCTGTTCCGTCATTCAGTGTGAATTTCAGGAGCTTCTTGGACTTCGGCACTGCCTCACAGGCTTCGATCTTAACCACTCTGAAATCAGACTTGCTGAATGTTTCAAAGTCTACATCATCTGCAAACAAAGGCTCGATTTTCACCTTGGAAAGATCAATCTGTACGCTTGGAGCGGACACGGTTGCATCCTCTGCAGAACCATTTACCGCTGCTTTTTCGGCTTTGTTTTCAGCCCGCTTTGGTTCCAGGGTCTTCATTGTGGGGAACAGCAGAACATCGCGGATGGAGGCGCTGTCGGTCAGGAGCATGACGAGACGGTCAACGCCGAAGCCGAGGCCGCCCGTGGGGGGCAGGCCGTATTCCAAAGCGGTAACATAGTCGTAATCAACCTGGGCTTTGCAGTTGGGCTCGATGGCCTTGCGCTCAGCAACCTGGCGCTCAAAACGTGCTTTCTGGTCGATGGGGTCATTCAACTCGCTGAATGCGTTGCCATACTCGGTGCAGTCAATGAAATACTCAAACCGCTCAGTAAACGCCGGGTCATCGGGCTTGCGCTTGGCCAGCGGGCTGATTTCGACAGGATAATCATAGATAAAAGTAGGCTGGATGAGCTTATCTTCAACAAATGCATCAAAGAACTCTGCCAGGATCGCACCCTTGGTCGGAACTTCGGGCAGCTCCACATGGTGCTCCTTAGCAGCGGTGATGGCATCCTCATCGGTTTTCCAGTCATTGAAATCAACACCGGAATACTTCTTGACGGCCTCCACCATGGTCAGGCGCTCCCAGTGGCCCATATCGATCTGCTTGCCCTGATAGGGGATGACCATGCTGCCGCAGATCTTCTGAGCCAGACGCTTGTACAGCTCCTCGACAAGGTCCATCATGCCGTGGAAATCAGTGAATGCCTGATACAGCTCAATGGTGGTGAATTCGGGGTTATGCTTGGGGTCCATACCCTCGTTGCGGAAGATACGGCCAACCTCATATACACGGTCCATGCCACCCACGATCAGGCGCTTGAGGTAAAGTTCTGTCTCGATGCGCAGCACCATATCCATATCCAGCGTATTGTGATGGGTATAGAAAGGACGGGCAGAAGCGCCGATTTCAAACGGGGTCAGGATGGGGGTATCGACCTCCAAAAAGCCCTTTTCGTCCAGGTAAGCGCGGATCTCTTTCAGGATCTGGCTGCGCTTGACAAAAGTATCCTTGACTTCGGGGTTGACGATCAGGTCAACATAGCGCTGGCGGTAGCGGGCTTCACGGTCAGTCAGGCCATGGAACTTTTCGGGCAGAGGCAACAGACTCTTGGAAACCAAGGTCAGCTCATGCACGCGCACGCTCAGTTCGCCCATTTTGGTGCGGAACACTTCGCCGGTGCAGGCAATGATATCGCCCACATCCATCTTTTTGAATGCGGCGTATGCTTCATCGCCCAGCAGATCACGCTTGACGAAGATTTGGATATCACCTTTCGCATCGCGCAGGTGGGCAAAGCTGGCCTTGCCCATAACGCGCTTGGACATCATACGGCCAGCCAGGCTGACCATACGGCCGGTATCTTCCTCAGCGGGCAAATCTTTATATTCTTCTTTCAAATCAGCAGAGAAAGCATCCTGCTTGCATTTGGTGATGGTAAACGGGTCGTGGCCGGCGGCCTTGAGGTCGGCCAGCTTCTGACGCCGTACTGCCGCTTCCGATGCGGCGTTCTGGGGGGCGGACTGCTTGTTCTGTTCCATGGCGCAGGTTCCTTTCCTGTTTTTATATCCGGGGGTGATCAGCGGCTGCGGCTGACACCCAAAATGGTGTATTCCAAAATATTGCCGTTGGGCAGGGTAACGTCAACCTTATCGCCAGTCTTGTGGCCGATGAGGGCAGCGCCGACCGGACTTTCATCGCTGATGCGGCCCTGGTCGATGTCGGCTTCGGTAGAACCGGTGATATCATACTCTTCAGCTTCATCCGGCTCATCGCCCTCTGCCAGGATGCGCACATGCATACCGATAGAAACGGTATCCAGGCTCAGGTCACTGTCGTCCATGATGCGGGCAACCTTCAGGGTAGCTTCCAGGTCAGCAATGCGGGCTTCAACCACAGCCTGCTCTTCCTTGGCGGCATCGTATTCCGCGTTCTCAGAAAGGTCACCGTAACCACGGGCAACCTTGATCTTTTCAGCAATCTCGGAACGCTTGACAGTTTTCAGGGTGTCCAGTTCTTCTTCCAGCTTTTTATAACCCTCATGGGTAACAACAACTTCTTTGGCCATTGTCAATGTCTCCTTAGCAATTAAAAAGTCGTGCGGCCCGGTGGGAGCCGCACTAGTTTTAATATTTTATCGTTTTTTCCTGTCGCTGTCAAGTAGATTTTAGCGTTGCGGCTCTGTTTTTCCTTTCAGGAAAGCCACACTGCGCCGCTGTTTTTCAAATGGCGGGTTCTGGGGGTTCGACGGTGCAAATCACTGCTTCCGCCATACATTTTCAGCATTTCTGCGCTGTTTTTTGCTTTGTTTTGTCTGAACCATCCGCTTTTTAACCGCTTCATATTGACCATTGGCGTAAAACGTGGTAACATGTAGATGTTATATAGCATGCTGGCGCAGGGATACTGTTGCCGGCGGTTTTGCGCGTATGTATGGTTTTTGTGCCCATTGGATATATTATTTTATGCAAAAGGGAGGTTTTGCGCCGTTGAAGCGTTTTTTGTGTGCGGTGATCGTTGCTGCGCTGCTGTTGTTCTGTGTTGCCTGCGGCAGCCATGCGGCCGTCTCCGCTGATTCGATCGCAACTGCCGCACCCACGGCATCCTCATCCCGCAATATTCGCAGCGAACCTATTACCGTAAACAGCACCGTGGCTGACGCTGATACCGTGAACAATGCACAGACCGCAGCCCCCACTGCGGAAGTAACCGAAGCTCCTGCGGAAAGCGAGGCCGAAGAGGTGGATACCCCCGCTACCGGGGATTTTCCGGTGCCTTACCTGGCTGCTGTGCTGGGGTTGATTCTGGTTTGTTCCGCGGGCCTGGTTATGCTCAAGCGTATCTGATTTTATTCGTCCATTCTAAAAGGGAGGCCGCGCGGCTTCCCTTTTTTTTACCTTATTTTATGCAAGGGGGTGTTTTTCTATGCCACGCCGTTTTCCTCGCCTGCGGGGGGACAGCCGCTTGTATCCGTTTGCTGCACGCACGGCGCTGCGGCGGCGCCAAAAGCACCGGGCCTGGGCGCTGCGCCTTTGCGGCGCTGCGGTGCTTTGCCTGGCTGCCGGGCTGATCCTGCGGGATACTGTATTCCGCGGCGGCCAGCCGGAAGCCCCGGTCACCACCGCGGAGTCAACGGAGCAGCCCTCCCCCACCCCGATTGCCATTACCCCGCGGGCCGCAACGGTGGATGTGCTGGCCGCCGAAAGTGCGGACAGTGATGTCCACTCTTCCCCCGCGCCGCATCCAAGCCCGGATGCCGCCCAGGCGGCGGATATTCTGCCTCAGTATCAAGATCTTTACGCCCAGAATCCCGACCTTGCAGGCTGGCTGTGCATCAACGGCACCAACATTAACTACCCTGTGGTTCAGGCAGACAACAGTTATTACCTGCGCCGCGGGTTTGACCGACTGTATTCCACCGCCGGAACGCTGTTTTTGGATGAGCGCTGCCGCCTTGCCACGCCAAGCGCCGCCGGAACGGCCAATGCCCTGATTTACGGCCACAACACTGCCAGCGGCAGCATGTTCAGCCAGCTGCTGAACTATGCGGACAAAGCGTTTTACACCGCCCACCCTACCTTTCAGTTTGATACGCTGTACGAAGAAGGCACCTGGCAGGTTGCCGCTGTGCTGCGCACTGAGCTTGGCGCGGATGCGCTGCCCTACTATTCCTTTTTTGATGCTTCCACGCAGGAAGAATGGCAGCAGCGCGTGGATGCCATTCTGGAACTTTCGCTTTACGATACTGGCGTTGTGCCCCAATATGGGGACCAGCTGCTGACCCTTTCCACCTGCGGCGTTGCCACCGTTACAACCAACAGCCGCTTTGCCGTGCTGGCCGTAAAAATAAACTGAGGTGCATCTATGAGCATTCTGGCGCAAATCA
>OMFC01001288.1_pt1 | contig 10855 bp, 6 predicted proteins | sample 1645531 | NCBI WGS metagenome assembly OMFC01 (sample SAMEA103958112, study PRJEB25191) | human gut metagenome | biome: human-associated habitat [ENVO:00009003]; feature: intestine environment [ENVO:2100002]; material: feces | place: Germany | collected 2013/2015 | reverse complement strand
CACGAACGAGGGTTCCGTTGCGGGCCGTGAGAGCGTGGAGGTTTACGTCAAGGCCGAGCGCGAGAACACCCCGAACGCCCAGCTGAAGGGCCTTGCCAAGGTCGAGCTGCAGCCCGGTGAGACGAAGCAGGTCAAAATTCACCTGCCGCTGGCCGCCTTCGCCCTCTGCAATGAGGAAGGCACGCCGATCGTTGAGGCAGGCAGCTACAGCGTTTACGTCGGTGCTTCCCAGCCTGATGCCCGCAGCGTAGCGCTGATGGGTCAGGCCCCCGCAAAGCTGACTGTCACCCAGTCCGCAACGCAGGCCCTTGACCTGTGATTGATATTAGGAAGGAGAGACAGAACCATGCCCAAGACCGCACAAAAAGACGCTTCTGTGGCCACTGTCAAGAAGCAGGGTGCCGTGATGAAGCACATTAAAAAGTACTGGCAATGGTACGCAATGATGTTCATTCCCATTGTGTACTACATCGTGTTCCGCTACATCCCGATGTTCGGCAACATCATTGCGTTCCGCCGCTACCGCGCCGGCAGCAGCATCTTCGGCGATGAATGGAGCGGCCTGAAGTACTTCAACCAGTTCATGAAGGATCAGAACTTCTGGCGTGCGTTCAAGAACACACTGCTGTTGAACTTCAAGTATCTGATCATCAGCTTCCCGCTGACGCTGATCTTCGCCCTGTTGCTGAACGAGGTCAAGAATGTTCACTTCAAGAAGATTGTGCAGACGATCTCCTACCTGCCCCACTTCATCTCGATGGTCATCGTTGCGGGCATGGTCCGCGAGATTCTGTCCACCAGCGGTCCCATCAACAACCTCATCACCAAGCTGGGCGGCGAGGCCGTCACCTTCATCTCCCTGCCCGAGTGGTTCACGACGATCTTTGTTACCACGGGCGTATGGCAGGGCCTCGGCTGGGGCACCATCCTTTACTTGGCTGCCATGTCCGGCATCAACACCGAACTGTACGAGGCTGCTGAGCTGGACGGCGCAAACCGCTTCCAGCAGTGCCTGCACGTTACCATCCCCGCCATCCTGCCCACCATCTCCACCCTGTTGGTTCTGAACATCGGCAGCCTGTGCGGTTCCGCCGCTTTCGAGAAGGTCTTCCTGCTGTACACCCCCACGACCTATGAGACGGCCGACATCATCGCCACCTACGTCTACCGCATGGGCCTTGGCTCCGGCAACTACAGCTACGCAACGGCCGTTGGCCTGTTCCAAGGTGTCATCAACCTGGTCCTGCTCACGGTTGCCAACAAGGTCTCCTCTTGGCTGACCGGCAGCGGTTTGTGGTAATTAGGAGGATAAAATAATGGCAAAAGCAACTACTATGGGCCCCATGAAGATCAAGGAATCCGCCAGTTACCGCGTGTTCAAGGTCTTTAACGCCATCATCCTGACGCTGATCAGCGTTGCGATGCTCTACCCGTTCCTGTACTTGGTCGCCCAGTCCTTCTCCTCTACGCAGGCGATCGTTGCAGGCCAAGTCGGCCTGATCCCGAAGGACTTCAACATCTCCACATATAAATACGTCATCACCGACGGCAAGTTCATCCCCTATTACGGCAACACCATTGTGTACTCCATCATTGGCACGGTCTGCGCTCTGCTGTTCAGCGCCCTGCTGGCCTATCCCCTTTCCAAGGCGGAGCTGTACGGCGGCAAGGCCATCAACAAGTTCATCATTTTCACGATGTACTTTAGCGGCGGCATGATCCCCAACTACATTTTGATGGTTTCCTTGGGTCTGCGCGATACCGTGGCATCCTTCATCCTGCCCGGCATGATCTCCACCTACTACGTCATCCTGATGCGTTCCTTCTTCCTCACTCTCCCCCGTGAGCTGGAAGAAGCCGGCGAGATCGACGGCCTGGACTTGTGGGGCGTGTTCTGGCGCATCGCCATCCCCCTGTCCAAGCCCATCATTGCCACCATGACACTGTTCTACGTCGTCCAGTACTGGAACGACTGGTTTGATGCTTTCCTCTACTTGGATACGACCACGAAATGGCCCGTTGCCTACTATCTGCGCCAGCTCATCAGCAGCGCTTCCGGCACAAGTGCCGATGCAGGCGACGCCATGCAGATCGCTTCCAACATCAAGTCCTGCGCCATGGTGCTGACGTCCGCTCCCATCATTTGCATCTACCCCTTCATCCAGAAGTATTTCGTGCAGGGCATGATGCTGGGCGGCGTTAAGGGCTAACGTTTTCGCGTTAGTGCTCTGCGTCCCGTTTTTCCACTGTCTTAAAACCGACGCCGACTCCGGTGCCGGATGAAAGAAAACGCCTGTTTTCCCAGGGCCTTCCGGGGAGCAGGAAAAAACGTAATGGAGGTTACGAAACATGAAAAAGCTCACATCCCTCGTGCTGGCTACCGGCATGGTGCTGTCTCTGGCTGCCTGCGGCGGCTCCGGCAGCTCCACGGCTGCAAGCACCACCACCGGTGACAGCACTGCTACCACCGACACCGCTGCTGCGGACGAGTCGAACCTCGGCTATGAGTACGGCGAGCACTTCCACTCTGACGAGCCTGTCACCTACACGATGTTCTTCAACGACAACCCCGCCTATCCCATGAACGACAAGTGGATCAACGAGGGCGTCTTTAAGGCCATCGAGGATGCCACCAACGTCCATCTGGAACTGACCGTCGTTGACAACTCCAACTACACCGATAAGGTTTCCTTGGCCGTTTCTTCCGGCACTGCCCCCTACATCATCCCCAAGATCTACACTGAAACTGCGTATGTCACCGGCGGCGGCGTTGTCCCCGTCTCCGACTATGTCCAGTATATGCCCAACTACTCCAACTTCGTCGAGGAGTACAACATGCAGGACGACTTGGCCACCATCACGCAGGCTGACGGCAAGTACTACCGCCTGCCCGGCCTGAAGGAGACCGCTCTGCAGGATTACACCTTCCTCGTCCGCAAGGACATCTTTGACGCTGCCGGCTACGATGTCGCCGAGCTGGAAAAGGATTGGACCTGGGATAAGTTCGCCGATGTGCTGATCGGCGTCAAGAAGTACATGGTCGAGCAGGGCATGTGCGGCGAGAATGACTACATCTGGTCCGATATGTGGTGCGGCCAGACCTCCGGTTACGGTCAGGGCGGCAACCTGCTGAAGCTGCTGGGTGCCTCCTACGATATCAACACCGGCTGGGCCATCACCACCAACTACGGTCTGGTCTATGACGCCGACAGCGATTCCTTCGTTGACGGCTCTGTCTCCGACAAATACAAGCAGGCCTACACTGTCCTGCAGAAGCTCGTCCAGAACAAGGTCCTTGACCCCGAGACCTGGACCCAGGATGACGACACCGCGCTGAACAAGTTCTACCGCGGCGAGACCGTCATCATGTCCACCAACCGTGCCCAGTACGCTGTCCAGGACGCCAAGGTCAAGGAGCAGCTGGGCGAGGGCAACTACGAGCTGTACCGCATCCTCACTCCCATCGGCACATCCGACTATCAGGCCGAGAACCAGCGCCTTGAGTGCGGTATCATGATCTCTTCCAACGCTCTGAAAGAGCTGGGTGAGGACGAGTTCATCAAGATGATGCGCTTTGTTGACTGGCTGTGGTACTCTGACGAGGGCCTGACCCTGACCAAGTGGGGCAAAGAGGGCGAGACCTACACCGTCACCGACGGCGCCTACAGCCTGACCCCCGGTTACTACTGCAAAGGCCTGTCCATCGGACAGACCTCCGACGATCAGATCGACCTGCGTGAAGAGCTGGGCTACGCCTGCGGCAACTTCATGTATGGCGGCAACACCGAGCTGCTGACCAGCAACTTCACCGATGATCTGCGTGACTTCTACGACCGTCAGGGCCAGTACCGCAAGCTGCGCCCGCTGGATCCCACCGTTACCTTCGACGAGGATCAGCTGGAGATGCTGAACCTGTGGGGCACCCCCATGACCGATACCGTCAACGCTTGGACCTGCAAGTTTGCCATGAATCAGGCCGACATCAACAGCGATTGGGATACCTACGTTGCTGAGGTCGAAGCCCAGAACATGCAGAACATCGTTGATATGTACAACGACACCTACAACGCAAGCAAGTAATTTGTTTGGAAACTGACTGTCCCTGCGACAGTGATGCAACTGCCGGGGGCAGCCTCACGTAACAACATGGGGCTGCCCCCGGTTTGCTGTTTATGGTACGCAAGTACCGCGCCCCGGTGACGGGGCGCACCGTGTGTGCCCGACACGGCCATGTCGGACCTGCACGGCACTTCCCGTCACATCCCCTTACCCTTATTAAAAAGGAGCTGTTCCTTATGAAACGCACCGATTTCAGTGTCGACTGGCTGTTTGCCGCCTGCGCGCCGGATACCGAGCTGCTGCCTTGGAACGCGCAGTTCACCCCCGTCGACCTGCCCCACGATTGGCAGATTCGCCACGCGGACGATCTGTACCGCGATGGCACGCTGTTCTACCGCAAATATTTCTTTGTCACCGATGTACCCGGCATCCGCCGCATGCTTTGGTTCGGCGGGGCCTACATGGATACGACCGTTTTCGTCAACGGCACCGAAGTCGGCCAATGGAAGTACGGCTACACATCGTTCTGGTTCGACATCACCGACGCGCTGCATGAGGGCCAGAACGAGGTTCTTGTCCGCTGCAATCTGCGCCACCCCAACTCCCGCTGGTACTCCGGTGCGGGCCTGTACCGCAATGTGGAACTGTGGGAGGCTCCCGACCTCCACTTGATGCCCGATGGACTGTACGTAGCTGCCAAAGAGGGCGACAACGGCGCTTGGACCGTGGACGTCACTGCCGCCAGCACGGGCCACACGCTGACGCTGCATCTGACCGATGACAACGGCAGCCTTCTTGGCACTGCCGCCATTCCTGCCGATGCATGGGCTGCTCTCCCCTCCCCCGATGGCTGGCGCACGGGCAAGGAAACCGCGATTTACAAAGCCTCACACACCTTCACGCTGCAAGACCCCGCATTGTGGGACTTGGACGCGCCGAGCTTCTACCACATCACGGCAGAGCTAACCGGCGCCGATGGCGTTACCGACACACTAACCACCCGCTTTGGCTGCCGCACCATCGAAGCCACACCCGACTGCGGGCTGCTGGTGAATCACAAGCGCGTTTTGATCAAGGGCGTCTGCATCCACCACGATTTCGGCTGTCTCGGTTCGGCGTTTGAGTACAGCGCCGCCAAGCGTCAGCTTGAAATCCTCAAGTCCATGGGGGTTAACAGCATCCGCACAGGTCACACACCGCCCGCGCCGCAGTTCATGGATCTGGCCGACGAGATGGGCATTTTGATGGATGTCGAGAGCTTTGACTGCTGGCGCAGCGGCAAGAACCCTTACGACTACGGCCGCTTCTTTGACGAGTGGCAGGAAAAGGATGTTGCTGCCTGGATCCGCCGCGACCGCAACCACCCAAGCCTGCTGTTCTGGTGCATCGGCAACGAGATCTACGACACCCACGCGGGTTCCGAGGGCGCGGACACAATGCGGATGCTGCTGGCCGAGGTCGCCACGCACGACCCTGCGCGCAACGGCATCCCAACGCTCGGTTCCAACTACATGCCGTGGGAAAATACACAGCGCTGTGCCGATATCATCAAGGTCGCGGGCTATAATTACGGCGAGCGCCTCTACGCCAGCCACCACGAGAAGCACCCCGACTGGGTCATCTACGGCAGTGAGACGTCGTCCATCGTGCAGAGCCGCGGCATCTACCACTTCCCGCTTTCGCAAAGCCTGCTGTCTGATGACGACCTGCAGTGCTCAAGCCTGGGCAACAGCCGCACGAGTTGGGGCGCGGAGAGCTGGGACATCTGCCTGCAGAGCGAGCAGCGCTGGCCGTTCACGCTGGGGCAGTACCTTTGGACCGGGTGGGATTACATCGGCGAGCCGACACCTTACCATACGCGCAGCAGCTATTTCGGCACGATTGACACGGCAGGCTTCCCGAAGGACGCCTACTACGTTGTGCAGGCCGCGTGGCTCGACCCCAAAACACACCCAATGGTACACCTGTTCCCCTACTGGGACTTCAACGAAGGGCAGCTGATTGACCTCTGCGCTTGCACCAACGCCCACAGCGTAGAACTGTTTGTGAACGGCGAGAGCCTTGGCCGCAAGGTGCTGGACTCCGCCAAGGGCCGTACCGCCAGCTGGCAGACACCCTACCGCCCCGGCAGCGTCAAGGTCGTAGCCTACGATGAAAACGGCAAGGTCGTGGCAACCGACGAGCAGGATTCCTTCGATGACAGCGCTATGGTCTGCCTGCAGGCTGACCGCAAGACGATTTCCGGCGATGGCCGTGAGCTTGCGTTTATCACAATCACAACCCGCGACAAGAACGGCAACCCTGTGCGCAACGCGAACGACTGCGTGACGGTCCGCGTAAATGGCGCGGGTGTGCTGGTGGGCCTTGACAACGGCGACAGCGCCGACCCCGACGAATACCAGACCGACAGCCGCCGCCTTTTCAGCGGCATGCTGCTGGCCGTTGTGGCGGGCAATGGCCGCACCGGCACGATTACCGTGGATGTCACGGCCCCCGGCCTGCGCCCTGCAGTGCTGACGCTGAACGCCGCTCCGTTTGAAGGCCCCGTCCGCCGCCGTCTGCCGCCGCTGACCTTTGGCGGCAGCACGCAGGAAATCCCTGTGCGCAAGCTGACCCTGACCGCCGAGCGCACAGCGCTGGACAAGGAGCACCCCGTAACGCACATCACCGCCGCACGCCGGCCAGCGGCAGCAACCTTCACCGACATCGAGTGGCAGTTGACCGACGACAAGGGTGTGCCCGCCGTGAACGCGGCCATGCAGCCAGACGGTGACATGCTGACGGTGACCGCCCTGGGCGATGGCACACTGCGGGTTCGCGCCCTGGCGCGCAATGGCCACGATGCGCCGCAGCTGATCTCCCAGTTGGAGTTGTCCATCTCTGGCGTCGGTCAGCTGCACAAGAACCCTTATGAATTTATCTCGGCCAGTCGTTTTGATGCGTCCTTCGGCGACATCGGCAACGGCAACGAGCGCGGCGTTTCCACCTCCCGCACGGGCCGCAGCTGGGTGCTGTTCGATGATATCGACTTTGGCCCCGATGGTGCAGATACGGTGGAGCTGCCAATCTTTGTGCTGGACGGAGAACCGACGACCTTCCGCTTCTGGGACGGCGAGCCCTACGCCGAGGGCAGTACAATGATCGGCGAGCGCGTCTACCACAAGCCCAAGCAGTGGAACGTCTACCAGCCCGACACCTTCAAGCTGGACAAGCTCCTGCGCGGCATCGGCAGGTTTGCCGTGGAGCTGAACGTGAAGGTCCACATCAAGGGCTTTACCTTCACCCGTCATTCTCGCGCATGGGATACCCTGGCTGCGGGCGCGTGCGATGCCGTCTATGGCGATTCCTTTACCCGCGACGGGTCGCGTGTGCTGGGCATCGGCAACAATGTCTCGCTGCTGTTTGACCGCATGGACTTTGGCGAGACCGGCTGCTGCGGCATCCGCATTACGGGCCGCAGCCCGTTGCCCGCCAACACGGTGCATCTGATGTTTGCCGTTGCAGACGGCGGTGAGACCGAGCGCCGTGTGGTCGAGTTTGGCCCACAGGCCGATTGGGGCGAGCAAACCTTCACGTTTGAGCCCGTCACGGGGGCGCGGCAGGTCACGTTCCTCTTCCTGCCCGGCACGCAGTTTGACTTTGATTCCTTTACATTTATTTGAGGCAACTACTTATGAACCACGAAATTTATGCGGACCATGCCGCCACCGCGCCCATTGAGCCGCTGGCGCTGGAGGCCATGTATACCGCTTACCAAGAGTACGCGAACCCCGCCGCACTCTACCGCAGCGCCCTGCACACCAAGCAGACCGTGGAAAAAGCACGGCTGACCGTGGCGGAAAATCTGGGTTGCACCCCCGACCATATATTTTTCACCTCCGGCGGCAGCGAAAGCAACACCTGGGCCATCCGTGGTACGGTGCCGCAGGGCGGCCATGTGGTCACAACGCCCATCGAGCATCACTCGGTTCTGAACGCCTGCGCGTCAATCCGGGACGACGGCGGCCGCATGACAACGCTGGAGGTCGACGGGTTCGGCCGCGTTGTACCTGAGAGCTTGACCCGCGCCCTGGCGGCCCACCCCAACCTGGTCAGCTTGCAGTACGCCAACAACGAGGTAGGCGTTGTACAGAACATCCCCGCGCTGGCAGCGCTCTGCCGTGAGGCGGATGTGCTGCTGCACGTTGACGCTGTGCAGGCTGCGGGACACCTGGCCATCCCGCTGGACGGCATCGATTTTCTGTCGGCGTCGGCCCACAAGTTCGGCGGGCCGAAGGGCATCGGCTTCTTGTATGTGCGCGAGCCTCGCAAACTGCGCCCGCTGATTTACGGCGGCAGTCAACAGTACGGCCTGCGCCCCGGCACTGAGCCCGCAGCGCTGATCGCGGGCTTGGCCGCCGAGCGCCGCCAGCGCACTGCCAAAAAGCGTGCCCTGGCCGAGGAGTTTTGGCAGACGCTGCATGCTGCCCGGCCCGAAGCACGGCTGCACACCCCTGCGGACGGCCTGCCGGGCCTGCTGAGCGTTGGCCTACCCGGCCGCAGCGGCCAGCGGCTGACCTACCAGCTGGATGTAGCAGGGGTCAGTGTCTCCCCCGGCGCAGCGTGCGACAACCGCGGCGTGCAGGAACCCTCCCACGTTTTGATGGCTCTGGGCGGCACTGCGGCCGAGGATGCGCTGTCGACCTTACGTTTCAGCTTCGGCAGTGCGAACCGCCCCGGCGACGGCAAAGAAGCTGCGGAACGGCTGATAAAAATTCTGGAACAACAATAATTTTATTCACATATATAGGAGGTTTTACCATGGCATTTACCAAGTGCTGGCTGGCATACCCGGAGATTAGGGGCTGCCATTGCGACGCGATTTCTCTGCATACCGAGCTGACGGGCGAAACCATCGACCGCGCCAAGGCAGAACTGGCCGAGGGTTTCAAGGGCCTGTACGGCGCAGCGCTGACCGAGGGCGACGACATCACCCTGGCGCTGGACATGGCCCTGGACCCTGAGGGTTACCGCTTGAAGGCCGCCGACGGCCATTGCACCATCGAGGGCGGCAGCGAAGTAGGCGTTTTGTACGGCGTTTTTGCACTGCTGCGCAATCTGCAGACTGCAGGCAAGGCGTGGGCGCAGTTCACCGCCGATGAGGAGAAGGCACCATCCAACCGCCTGCGCATGCTGAACCACTGGGATAACATGGACGGCAGCATTGAGCGCGGCTACTCCGGTGATTCCTTCTTTTTCAAAGATTCCGAAATTCTAATCGATGTACCGCGTTTGACGGCTTACGCCCGTATGCTCGCGTCCGTGGGCATCAACGGCATCACAATCAATAACGTCAACGTCAAGGACGCCGCCAGCTGGCTCATCACCGACCGCTACTTCGGCGCTCTGCAAGAGTATCTGAAAATCTTCACCCCCTACGGCGTCAAGCTGTATCTGAGCATCAACTTTGCCGCCCCGATGGAGCTGGGCGGCATGGACTCCGCCGACCCCTGCGACCCCGCCGTGGCCAAGTGGTGGGCGGATAAGGCCCAGGAGGTCTGGGCAAACCTGCCCGGCCTGGGTGGTTTCCTGGTAAAGGCCGACTCCGAGGGCCGCCCCGGCCCCTTCACCTACGGTCGCAACCAGGCCGACGGCGCAAACATGCTGGCCGATGCCGTGGCCCCCTGCGGCGGTCACATTGTCTGGCGTTGTTTCGTCTACAACTGCCAGCAGGATTGGCGCAATACCAAGATTGACCGCGCCCGCGCAGGCTACGACTATTTTATGCCGCTGGACGGCATCTTCCGCGACAACGTCACGCTGCAAATCAAGAACGGCCCCATGGACTTCCAGGTGCGCGAACCGGTCTCCCCGCTGATTGGCGGCCTGCAGCACACCCACATTGCCGTGGAGTTCCAAATTGCGCAGGAGTACACGGGCCAGCAGCGCCACGTCTGCTACTTGATGCCCTGGTTCCGCCAGATTTTGGACTTCGACATGCACACCCGCCCGAACGGCGACGCCCATGTGCGTGCGCTGATCCAAGGCGCGGGCAACGGAATGGTGGCCGTGACCAACACCGGCAACGATGAAAACTGGACCGGCCACGACCTGGCCGCTGCGAACCTCTACGGATTCGGCCGCTTGAGCTATGACACCACGCTGGACCCCGCCGTGATTGCCGGCGAGTGGCTGCGGCTGACCTTCGGCAACAATGAGCCTGTGGAAAAGACGCTGCACCGCATTTTGATGCAGTCCTGGCCCACCTATGAGAAATACAACGCCCCCCTGGGCGTGGGCTGGATGGTCAACCCCAACTACCACTACGGCCCCAACGTTGACGGTTATGAGTACAGCCGCTGGGGCTGCTACCACCGCGCCTCCTTCGACGGCATTGGCATTGACCGCTCGCCCACGGGCAGCGATTACTGCCACCAGTACGCCCCCGAACTGGCCGAAATGTACGCCAATGTGGAGACCTGCCCCGAAGAGCTGCTGCTCTTCTTCCACCACATGCCGTACAACTATGTGCTCAAGAGCGGCAAAACGATCCTGCAGCACATCTACGACACCCACTTCGAGGGTGCCGAGGACGCCGCGCGGTTCTACGACGAGGTTGTGACGCTGAAGCCTTACCTGGATCCTGCCGTGTACGCCCGCCTGGAGGCACGCTTTGCCCACCAGAAGGAGCACGCCTGTGAGTGGCGCGATGTCATCAACACCTACTTCTACCGCAAAACGGGCATCGGCGATGCCCACGGCCGCAAAATTTACGAATGATTAAAAAGCGCCGCCGCGTGGAACTTTCACGCGGCGG
>OMFC01001278.1_pt1 | contig 10949 bp, 8 predicted proteins | sample 1645531 | NCBI WGS metagenome assembly OMFC01 (sample SAMEA103958112, study PRJEB25191) | human gut metagenome | biome: human-associated habitat [ENVO:00009003]; feature: intestine environment [ENVO:2100002]; material: feces | place: Germany | collected 2013/2015 | reverse complement strand
GGGTAAGAGAAGCTAGAGGAATGACAGCACCTCAATCCTCAAAAGCTCAAGATTATTTAAACCAAGCTCAGACTATGTATCAAATTGCCAAAGCTAATGAAGCTGGGGTTCCTTATTCCGATTATCAAGCAGCAATGTTAGACAGGCAAAAACAGATGATAGCAACAAGAGCAGCTCAAATAGAAAGTCAACTGCAATTGGCAGCTCAAAATGAGGACAATATATTTAGAAAACAACAACTGCTTCAAAAGATAGAAGAAAACAAAGTCGACGCTCAAAATGCTATGAATGGTTTAGACTATAAGTTGAGATATGACAGCTATGATGCAGCTAATGATGCAGTTAATAAGCTACAGTTGCTAAAGTTAAAAGAGTTGCAAGACCAAGCTAAAGCAGATTTACAGTATAGTAGGGATTTAGCTAAATTAACTTACCAAAATGAATTAAATATGAAACGAGACCAAGCTAAACCTATGTCTCAAGGAAACATATATGCGGGATTAAACCCTATTATGTCTCTGGCTGGATATGATAACCGAAAAGCGGGAAAATTAATTCAAGCTTCAGGTATGGGTTCTACGTGGTTCCCTCAAATGACTCCTGAATTAGCTCAAGAACTTTGGGGACAACCAAATCAAGGACAGCAACAAGGTTTCTTTGGAAGACTGATGAGCGGATGGAAAAATAATGTAGGATTACAAGCTAATGAGCAATAATACAAACCCTCAAGGCGTGAATAATAGCAACTTAGATTACCTAAACTTAGCAAATACAATGAGACCTGAAGACTATATTCAGTACTTAATGTCTCAACAAGATAGTGGCAGGTTAGGGGATACCCCCCTCCCTGCTTCGCAACCCGTTGCTAATTCTTATTGGGATTTACCTATAGAGCAAAGATTACAGGCTATGGAGCCAGTACAGCAAGCTCCAGATTTAGGACAATCTATAAGAGGAGATGGTTCTAATCTTCTTAAGAATGTAGCAGCTAACGCTGCAGAAATAGGTACAGGCTTAACTTATGTAGGAACTCATATTCCCGAAGTACTAGGAGCGACTGGGGGATATATTCAAAGAAACTGGGATAATCCTTTAAAAGTTGGCAAAGATATTATCAATGCAGTAGGTTCTCCTTATAACTTTAGCACAGAGGACATTGGGGAAAGAAGTGCAGGGGAAATACTTCAACGAGCATTGATAGGAGCTTACGAACATCCTGTAGATGCAGCACTTGATACTTTGTCTTTAGGTGGAGGAAAGTTAGTTACTTCCCTATTAGGTAAGACTAAGGCAGGACAAAAAGCAGCAAGAGCTATTAATTACGGAGCTGCAAAACTTGGAATCTCTCCTGACACAGAAATACAAAGGCTAGTGCAAGCTGGGGTAGATGTAACTAAACAAGGCATAGCTGATGATATTAGGAAAGCGGTGAAACCTTTAGAAAACAGTAGTATTAAGAACATGGATGCCATTGATTTAGCTTATGCAATTCAAGCAGCAGAAGAAGGTATTCCTGTAACTGGTAAAGTATTAGAAGCTAAAAATGCTTTAAGAGAACTATCTAAGAACTGGGATGATGTGTTTAAGAAATACTCTCCTCATACTTGGGTAGACCCTCAAGAAATGTCTATTATTCAGAAAGTTACTAGAGATACTGGTGATACTTATCAAGCAACTAGAAAGACTTTGACTCCTATTTTAGATACTTTAAAAGAAGAGAACGGCTTAGCTAAAGTCACTGAATGGGCGAAGGGTGGAAACGAGAATGCTAAGAAAGTACTAGAAGCTAAACAATTATATGATAGGGGAGAAATATTTCCTGTTACGCACGGACTAGCAGAAGTAGATAAGCTTCAAGGTATAGATAAAGCTGATAGAATATATAATAAAAGATTCTCTACAAGAGAGTATGGTAACGCTGCTTACGATGATATAGCTTTTCAATTGCTTAGACCTTCAGAATATTTAGAACAATTAGGGGTTAATTTCGGCAATAGTGAGATAGCAAGACAAATTGTTGACGGTGGATATGTAGGAAAAACTCTTGCTCCTGATGATATAGGGAAAGCTGTTTACGTTTCTCGTGAATCATTAGAACAAGCAATGAGAAATGAAAAAGATATTCATTCAGTATTAAAAGAAGCTAGAACTGAAAAATTATTGGATGATGACATCCCTTTAGATAAAACTGCAGCTAAGATATTAGAAAATTCTACTGAAAGAAGAGGACAGTCTTTTGGGGGAGTTACTAAAGATTTAATTGGATTAGCAAAACAATCTATGTTAGGTGGAGGTTCTTATATTGGTGGTAACGCTATTACAGCAGCAGCTACTGGTATGCTAAATTCAGGTCCTATGTTAATATCTGATATGCTATCTGCTGTTAAATCAAGAGGAAGATTACTCCAAAAATTAAATTTATATCGAACCGATAGTGGTGCGACTAAAATGTCTAACGCTTTCACTCAAGCTATATCTAACGTAAATAATAAGCTTGGTGGAAATATGCTAAGATTTGCCGATAGAGAAATTCAAAACTATTGGGGAGAAGTAGCAGCACATGCAGCTTTAAGGAAACAAGGTGTATGGGGCGGAGATAAACTAGCAGCTATCGAGTCAATGGACAAGGCTAAATTAGGCGAATTAATTCATGATGTAAGAAGAGGTGGTTTGTTAAATGACCCTCATTCGTCTTTGCCAGCTTGGATGGAAAGTTCTCTTAAAATAACTAACCCATTCTTCAATTGGACAGAGACTGCTACTAAGTCAACTGTACACCAGATGAAAAATCATCCATTCTTAGCAAACGTGGCGCTTAATGATATATTAGGTCATATAGGATTTGACAAGGAAATGCAAAATAGATTACAGCTAGGTGTTCAATCCGCTAAGCCTTATGTATCGTATAAGTTTGATGATAAAACAGGAGAAATTAAAGAGACTACAGCAGAATTTGTTCCTATAACTGCTTCATTAAAATTTGCAGATGGAGTATTGAGACATACAGGAGATGCAACTCCTGCAGGTATTCCATTACTAAGCGATTTAATGAATGCTTGGCAGGGCAAGGATAGATATGGTAGACCGAATAAACGAGCTGCTACTATTAATGAAATGACTCAAACTGTAGGTTCCACTAGATGGAAAATGAATACTCAAACAGGTCAAGTAGAACAAATAGGAATGCAAGGGGATGAAGTTTTAGCTACTGCTATTAAAGATTTATTCGTTCCTGTAAACTTCTGGAATAGAACTGTAGCTCCTGTAATCGGAGGTATGGCTGGAATGGATTATTATCAACCTTATGCACAGAGTGTCTTTGGTGATTTTACTTCAAGTGATTACGGAAATAATTTCTGGGTTGGTGGTAATGCAGATAGACCTAGAACTCTTGACCAAGTATTGAAATCTGTATCTGGTAAATCTGAATACAAATACTATCCAGATAGAGAAACAATGACTCCTGCTCAAGCAAGGAAATTTATGAGACAAGCTGCTCAATATAGAGCTAATAGAGGGATGTAATACATGACATTAGAACATTTTAAACTACCAAGAGATGATTGGTATGATACAGTCTCTACAGACCCAGAGACAGGTGAAATAGTTGGTAGATTATATAAAGAAGCTTTAATAGAAAACTTTAATGCTTTAGAGAATAAGTTTAACGAATTATCAAGTCTAACTGCTTATGAAACGCAAATACCTGATTTTGCAACTTATGATTACGATGATGTTACTCTTGATAGTGAAGCTAATAAAGTGGTAAATCTTAAATCATTTCTAACAATAATGGATTTGATTGGCGTTCCTTTAGATATTTCTTTTAGCGGAAAAATCTGTAAGAAAATCAGTTATTATGATAAGAATATGAGATTACATACTATAACAAACCAAACTATAGAAGGATTAGGAGTTGATAATAAAGTATATGTAGTATTGGATACTGCAAACGATACTGTGTATGCGACTGCTGACGCTGTAGATTTATCTGGTAAATTTCTTATAGGAATTTATGAAAATGGGATTATATACAATGCAAACTCCAAGAGCCTATTAGACATTAACATTCTTACACACTTGTGTGATATGTCGATAGAAACTAGAAATTTCGGAACAATTTCTGGAGAGATGATACCTACTAATTTAACTATTAATAACAGAGCCGTTGGAGCTTGGGGAAGAGAATCACGTGGAGCTTGGGCTAGTGACGTAGTTCTTTCAGATGTAGGGAGGATAAGTAAATAATATGACTTTCGATTTTTTTAATACTTCTAACCTAGCATTCGGAAGTAAATTAACAAACGCTTTTAATCAGTTAAACAAAATGTGTGGAGAATCTGAAGATAATATTCAGAAGATATTGGACCAACAAGATATTTTTAAACAATATGTTTATAATAATTATCAAGTACCAGCTCCTACACGACCGCAAGCTGCTTGTAGAACTAATGAATTATTCATGGTTCTAAGAGGTCAAACAGTTATTAGGGATTTATATTTTGACACTAACCAAAACAAACTAGTTGTCGGAATATTAAAGCATGACAGCAATACAAACAAGATAACTGTAATGACTGGTAGTACAAATTTGAGAGAGGGTTTTGCTTACTGTGCAATGTCAAACTCAAATTCTCAGATGAATAAAGAGATAGAATTTACAAGTAAAAAAGAAGCAAAACAAGATAAACAATTCTTATTTGGGTTCTTTTTAGATAATAATACAAATGCAGTTTGCTTGACAGATTCTTTAGATACATTAAACTTATACCCTCAAGATTTCAGTCAATATACTTCAATTTCTAAAGGAAATGATATAACTTTACCTTATACAGCAAAAGCTTATGAATGTATTTGTTGTGTAGGACCTAATGGTGGAACTTTTAATGTTTCCAAAAATGGGGTTAAAATATACGGTGGAAATTGTCTTAATACAAGAGTTCATTCAATTGTATATGTAAAGCCTGATGATGTAATAACTGGTACTGTAGAACGAGCTTTTAAGATTAGCTACAATATGTAGGAGAAAATAAAAAAGATGGATTATAAAAATTTTAAAGGACAAGTTAAAATATCCGATGTACAAGCATGTTTTGATGATTTAACTAATAGAATAAATTCTTTGATAGATAAATATAACGCAAGTTCTTATGTAACTGACATTAATTATAATAACGTTTCACCAGAATTAGCTCCTGTAAATTATACATTAAGCGTTGGTGGTTTGAAGAAAATACTAGATGCTTATGATGGGTGTGTACTAGGAACTAAAGTGTTTAGAGTCTCAAATAATCTTTGTATTACAGATGGATTATTGATTAGGAGAAATGGATGTATCCATCTTCCTTCAGCGTTAATTCCTAAGCAAGGAAAGTATCTTTTTTACTCACCGTCTTTAAGACAGTATAAATATCCTGATAGTTATGTTTATCAAACTACGGATTGGACACAGCCTAGTATTACCTCAAACGAATCTTGGGGAAGTATATCTGCTAATGCCATCTGGGTTAATAATGCAGGAACGACTGTAGGTTGGAACTCTATTCCTAGTGATGCACCCCAAACAAAACCGTTTAACGTCACGAGTTCTTACGGGTATGGAGCTTTAGGAGGAACGTCTGCTCAACAAGGAATAATTAATAAATATCAAATAAATATCGGTTGGGAATTCCCCCAAAATTTACTCCTTACAAATGTTTCATTTAGAGTAGGTTATGTTTCTATTGCTGGTACATCTGGATATACTTGTACAACATCAATAAGGAATAGCGAATCTGGACAGTGGGAACAAATCAATAGTACTCATTTAGGGGCGAAAGATATTAAAGATATTAACATACCATTAGAAAATCAAACATCCGTTAATGCTATGAAAATTAATATAGTATTTGATTTAAACATGAATGCTTCATTTAATGCTAATGTTTCTAATTTACTGTTACAAGGTAAAATCATAAAGAAAACCATTATAGGAGGAACTGAAAGCGGGGCTAATGACTGGATTCAGATATGCAAATTAAACTATAATAGAGATGTATCAATGTCGAATACTTATGAGTTTACCGCAGGAAAGATTCAAAACTATAGCATAACCTCTCAAAGTAAGAATGTTTATCTGAATACAACAGAAACAGTGAACACAACTAATGGTCCTCAATTCGTTGCAGGTACTTCAGGAAGTGCTAGAGGAAGTTGGAAAGCAACTGCAGCTACTTTATTTGGTATTGAAGTAACTAGAGCCACTCAACCGTCAGAAAGAAATTCGGGTTCGTATTTCATATTCAATAAATTACTACTCCCAAAAGGAATAGGAAACCCTTACTCTTACGGAGGTAATACAATAGATGCTGTAGATGCAACTAAAACTTTTGATGTAATCATTAATAGAACTTAACAATAGGGTTGAATTTTGCTTTATTGTATTGTATAATGATAGTATAACTTACAAAATAAGGAAGGAATTTTTCTTATGCAATTTATTGATGCAGTCTGTGTTAAAGGCGAAAATAAAGTCTTGTCTTGTAGCATAGAAACAACAGATAATACTGTGAATTTTTCTCCTATGGATTTAACTCCTTATGCTGTAAAATTCAGAGTTTTAGGTTCTCCTACATCTGATGCAAAAGTCCTTATTGAGCATATTATTACTCAAGTTAGTGATTTAGAAACTACAGGACAAATCACAAATGCGGTAAGAGGAGAGTTTTGCTTTGCCATATCTGCGGAAGACACTAACAAATTAGGATGTGGAGCATTTCCAATCTCAATTCAATTAGTCTCAGCAGACGATACAGATGTTATTATTTACACACTAACAGAAGGTTCTTCGGGTGGAGAATTTTCAAAAATAAGAATTGTGGAGGTTTAGAAAATTGGTTGATTTCCGATACTATTTAAACCGTCAAGGTCCTAGAGGGCAACAAGGAGTAAAAGGAGAACAAGGTTATTCTCCTCAAGTTACAGTAGGGAAGAATACTGCATCTGAATTTACTCTTAAAGTAATTAATGAAGACGGTTCTTTTGAAACAGAAAATCTTAAAGTTGTACCAGAAAACAGGGGCGGAACTTATGTTCGATATGACAAAGATACTTATCAAGAGTATATTGGAGACCCTGATATTGCAACTACTAGAACATTCGGAGTAGTAAGACTAGCGACTAAGGAAGATTTAGGGACACAAGAAGAATCTCGAGCGGTGACAAGCGCTTTATTAAACACATATCTTCAAGAAAATTATTTAAATAAAGTTCATGGTGATGTAGTTACTGGTGATGTTTCTTTTAGAGGTAATACTGGTTTTCTTAACGCTCCGCACATAGATAAAATTAAAGACGAACTTAATAATCAATATATTACTAGAAATGTATCTAATGACACTACTGAAGTTGGAAGTTTAACTATCCCTGATGATATTACTGCTAGAATGATACAAGGAGGTAAAGAGATTGCCTATACTTCAGACTTGACAGAGTTTGTAACTAACGCAGTCCTAAATAGCGCTATAAGTAACCTAGTTACTCTTGATACTGACCAGCAAATTAGTGGTAAAAAGAATTTTGCTAATGGGATTAGTTTAAATAGTGTAATCCAGTTTAATGTACCTATTGCACTTATCAAGGGAGATAAATCTGGTTCAGATATTATACTCGGTGCTTATGATGACAGATTGATGATTGGTAGTCAGAATACTAGACCAATAAAATTAAACTCTAATAGTATAACTGATTATAATGGAAATAACTTATTATCCTATGCAAATATTACTGCTGGTGATAATATAACTATCGAAAAGACAAGTACTGGTGTTAAAGTTTCTTCTACTACTGGAGGTTCCGTTCCTGCTAATATGGTAACTACGGACACGGAACAGACTATTACTGGACAGAAAACTATTAACGACCCAAGAATTGCAAGTCAATTCAAATACACGGCAGAACTTGCGTTTGAAACAAAAGTAGATAATGGTACTCGCATAGTAACAGCAATTGGTGTAGATGAACTTAACTCTCGCACTATAACCGTAGGAGAGGCTTACAATTATAAATTATTCTTAAAGGGTACGTCCGTTGTTGACAAATATGACAAAAAATTCCTAGCTCAAGGAAGTATTACTGCAGGTTCTGATAATCTGTCAATAACTGAAACTACAGACGGTGTACAAATTACTTGTTATGCTCCTACAAACGAACAAATAGAAATCTTACAGAGACTAATAAATGATTTAAGTACTAAAGTAGATAATTTAACTACTAGGTTGAATAACTTAGAAGAAGTAATAGATGGAGGAGTTGCAGGTAGTATATACCCCGCAGACCCTCAAAAAATAGATGCTAATCCGATTATAGATAATGCTCTATCAGGAGGACAAGCTCAATCTGAAGAAATACAAGTAAAAGATGGAGAATAATAAATATGTTACTACAAAACGTTATCAAAACAATGTGTCATGGATTAATGGGTGACCAGTCGTTTACAACGACTTCGGGGAATACATTCAACGAATATATATCAGCTCCTTCAAGCGCTGGTTTTAACATTTATAGTAATACAGGGAGACAACAAAATCACTCTATGTCTTATTTAGGGATTGCCTTAGGCACTGATGATACTCCTCCCGTTTATACCGATACTCAAATTAAGAAGCCTATAACTAGTGGATTAGTAGATGTGAGTCATCAGAATAGTGATAGTCCAACTACCAAAACCCTAACTCAGACAGTAAGAAATGACTCTGCAGATACAATCACAGTGAAAGAAATAGGAATATTCACTGCTGATTCTAACGTTGTAAATAGTTACTATCAGTTACTCTACACCCGTAGTGTGATTAATGTTCCTATACTAGCTGGAGAAACTAAAACGTTTACAGTATCTATTAATTACGCAAAGTTTAGCGATGCTTATTCAATTAGCTAATGTAAGAAGACAAATAACATATAAATAAAAGGAGGAAGCTTCTAAAATGACACAAATAAAATTACGTCGGGATACGTCAGCTAATTTTACCTCGAAAAACCCTGTACTGGGAATAGGTGAACCAGCTTATGAAACCGACACTAAGAAATTAAAAATAGGTGATGGCACCACTGCTTATACACAACTAGAGTATTTCTCAGCAGGTGGAGGCGGTTCTACAGATATAAGCGCTACTCTACCATTAAAGATAGTAGATGGTGTAATATCACTAGAAGTAGACGGTCAAACTATTCAGATAGTGGATGGGAAATTACATGCTAATCTTGATGAATTAGGCAATGAAGTAAATAGCCTAACAGGCGAAGTTACCGATTTATCAGGTAGAGTGACTGCTGCGGAAGCAGATATTTTGAAGAAGCAAGATAAGTTAAATCCTGTTGCTCCTCTTGGTATTAATCAAACTACGATTAGTAACGTTACCGATGGTACTTTTTTGACAGACACATCAGTGATTTTGAGTTCTGCTTTTTACATCCGATATACCACGAGTGAGAACGCCAGATTCCTTATTGAAGCATATGGAGCCAGTGTGGGAGCTACACCTACATCCTTTATTCAAATTCCTTTTACGTTAGGAAACCTAATTAGCTTTCCTTACGAAAAAGATGGTGATGGTCATATAGGTTTAGTATTTGGCTATTGGAAAGCTGACCTATTCTATCCTACAATGCTATACAAAACACATAGTGACTACGGGTCGGATAGTAACAGTTATGCACCGTTTAGTTTTGTTAGCGAAGCAGGGAAAAGCTCATTGGAACGTATAGCTACTTATTACGGTTTAAGCGGTGCTGTTAGTAAGTCTGCATTGGTATATCATGAGTCAATACCTCTAAATGCTACAAACTACATTCAAGTAACAAAGAATGCAGGAGTCCCTACAGTCAATATGTGGTTTACTGCTAACGGGGCATCTTATCCAAATTCTGGATATACACAACGTATGTACACGTCAGATACTACTGTACTAGAAAATTTCAATAAAACTAACGTGTGCTTACTTCTAAGTTACGATAAATCAAAAGCAATTAATTTGACAAAAGTAACTCGCAGGGAATTAGGGAACACAGTATTAGAGCCAACACCAAATGCTTTAACCACAGCTTTAAGTACATATAGTAACTCTTTCGATGCCACGGCTAAAGTAACTACAAACGATTTATCTCTAGCTATCGGCTCAGGACTTGCTATTACAGATGGCAAACTCACAGCTAGCCCAACAGCTCCAGCTAATATGGTAACTACTGATATTACACAAAATATTACGGGACTGAAGAAATTTACAAAAGGAAACCATAGCTTTATTATAAATCAAGTTGCAGGTATCGTAGGGATAGCTTCAGGAACAGATAGTATAAATGACTTCAATTCGTTGCGATTGTCTAATTCTGACCCTTCATCGTGGGGTGTAGGAGTGCAACACAAAGATGGGTATATTTATGCTACTAGCCTGACTCGAAATGATGGAAATTCTAATAGAGCGATATTAGATGCAGGTAATCTGGGTTCCTATGTAGACGGTACTACTATTACTTATGCAAATAATAAATTATCAGCTACTGCTTCTAGCTCAGCTCCTCCCGCTCAAACTTTAAAGCAACTCGACTTAAACTATGTCGGAACTGCAGGAACATATTTTTATAGTGGTTGGTCAAGCTCGGTTCCAACACATACCCCAATTTCAGGAATAAATGACTCTTTCTTTTTAGAGATTATTAGTAATAATGGAAAAGGACCAGACAATAGAACACTACAGAGATTAACATATAATCATGAATCGTCACATAAAGGAGCAAGTTATTTTAGAACAGGAATACAAGGCTACGATTCATCATGGACTAGTTGGGTTCAAATAACTCCTGCAATTACTTCTTAAACTTAAAATAAGTATGATACTTTAATGAGAAATAATAATATAATATAGGGGGGGGGGTAAATACTCCCCTTCTATATCAAAATATAACATAATAAT
>OMFC01001270.1_pt1:10000-11003 | contig 11003 bp, 4 predicted proteins | sample 1645531 | NCBI WGS metagenome assembly OMFC01 (sample SAMEA103958112, study PRJEB25191) | human gut metagenome | biome: human-associated habitat [ENVO:00009003]; feature: intestine environment [ENVO:2100002]; material: feces | place: Germany | collected 2013/2015 | reverse complement strand
CTCCCGCCGTTTACCCGCGCTTGGTTGAATTCCTTCACTTTGACATTCAGAGCACTGGGCAGAATTCACATTGTGTCAACATATCTTTCACACCATCACAATGCTTTGTTTTAATTAAACAGTCGGATTCCCCTTGTCCGTACCAGTTCTGAGTTAGCTATTCATTGCAGGGAAGTAGAAGCTAAGGCCCTTTTCATAGTACACACATTCATCACACCCGAAAGCACAACAAACCCATGCACCACAAGCCGTTTCCTAACCAATACTCATTCTGCTTAGCCCTCAGAGCCAATCCTTTTCCCGAAGTTACGGATCTAATTTGCCGACTTCCCTTACCTACATTATTCTATGAACTAGAGGCTATTCACCTTGGAGACCTGATGCGGTTATGAGTACGAACAATAGAAGTTACGTTGAGATTGAATTTTCAAGGACTGCTGATACTGCACCAGAGCTCCCAACAAGCAGGAACCTTTACCAAACCACAATCCTTCTCGCAAACTGAATTTATTCCAAGGACTGCCATTTGTTAACAAGAAAAGACAACTCTTCCCAGGAGTACCATCAATGTCTTCAATCCCAATACCGTTACCGACACACTTCTATTGGTTCAGGAATATTAACCTGATTCCCTTTCGATAGACGATGACTAACGTCATCCTTTCAATGGATTTCACCTATCTCTTAGGATCGACTAACCCATAGATCATCACGATTCCTATGGAACCTTTCTCCACTTCAGTCTTCAAAGATCTCATTTGAATATTTGCTACTTCCACCAAGATCTGCACTAATGGACGTTCCAACTGCGTTCACACGCTAGTCTTCTCTACCTCCATCACGCCTTCCTACTCATTCAACTTTACGACTAAGTTGAATGGCTATGGTTAGGCTATTCGCTTGAGCGCCATCCATTTTCAGGGCTACTTCATTCGGCAGGTGAGTTGTTACACACTCCTTAGCGGATTCCGACTTCCATGGCCACCGTCCTGCTGTCTAGATG
>OMFC01001270.1_pt1:0-5000 | contig 11003 bp, 4 predicted proteins | sample 1645531 | NCBI WGS metagenome assembly OMFC01 (sample SAMEA103958112, study PRJEB25191) | human gut metagenome | biome: human-associated habitat [ENVO:00009003]; feature: intestine environment [ENVO:2100002]; material: feces | place: Germany | collected 2013/2015 | reverse complement strand
CCCTCTTAAATCCGTGCTACACTTATGTTCCTCTTACTTACTAACTAGTTCTTTTGGGACTTTGTGTTTTTCAAATTTTTCACAAACTCCCTTTCCATACTACCCACTCAGTACTTGAGGAGGGAAGCAAGGTTGATGGACATTGGACCCTCCCATACAAAATGACTTTGGGTCGACCTCTTCCAAATTCAAAACCCTTTCAAATTCATACTGAGGACAACTCCCTCTTCCTTTCCCTTTCACCCTTTTCGGACTTTGTGTTTTTCAAATTTTTCACAAACTCCATTTCCATAGTAAGTCCACCCTAGTCTCTAGGGACTGAGGAGGGAAGCAAGGTTGATGGACATTGGACTCTACCATTAGACCTCACCCCAAAACTCGACCTCTTCAAAATTCAAAACCCTTTCAAATCCATACTGAGGACACTTCCCTCTTTCTTATTTTGCATTCTTTCCAACTTTGACATTTTTCAAAATTTCGCAAAGTCCACTCCCATAGTAAACTTGACCTACTCTCTGTGGACCACCAACCTACTGAGTCACTCGGTCCACAGGAGGGTACTATAGGACGTGTGTACAATTTCGACCTCGTCCAAATTCAAAACCCTTACAAATTCCAACTGAGGACAACTCCCTCTTCCTTTCCATGAAACCCTTTTCACACTTTTCATTTTTCAAAAATTCGCAATCTTTCCATACTACCCACTCAGTACTTGAGGAGGGAAGCAAGGTTTGTGGACATTGGAGCCTCCTATGGCTACTCTCCTGAGGGATGCCCCAATGATTCCATCTTCCGTTCTGACCCTATGTCCCATAAGGTTTGGGGGGTTGTCATTCATTTTGACAAGTTACCGTTGACTACTTTGACAAGTTCACAGTGCAGTGCATTGCATTACACAGCCTTCAACCCTAACCCTTTCAGCAAGGCCAATTGCACGGCTTCTCGCTCCCACTTCAAAACATTCTTTGCTCCTTTTCCATTCACGAAACTCCTCCCATTCGCCCCAAACACACACCATTCAATTCTCCTCTTTGAGCCCTTTCCAACCAACATCACTTCTAAGGGATCGGTGGAAGTCGCGATTGCATGATGCACAGCATGTCTCGACTTTCACTTTCGATCCTCACCCCCTTTCAGCCCCAACCTCCCCCTACCTAGTGTTACAACTCTACACCCTCATATTGCCAAGTCATGGGAAGTGTCCAACCTAATTGACAAGTTGAAGGTTCGTTGGTAACTACCTAGACTCCTACAGTTCGTCACTTTGATCAATTTGCTACTTTGCGAACTGGGTTTGGCTTCGTGTTTGCTGAAACCCCGACATATGCACCATTTTCAGATGCGGCCTTTTGAGATCTGTTCAATTCTCTACTTAGTTTTGAGAGATGGGGGTAATCGCAGATCACGATTTCGGCAATCACTTGTTGCCATGAAGCCATATGGAGGGTGATGTTAGCTGACATCATTTCACTTCCAACGGACCTGTTTGGGACTCATAAGGAGGGCTGAGGAGGTGAAAAAGGATGTGTTTCCAATTGTGTTCCTTGTGTTCCTTTGTGTTTCTGCTTCGCCCTTCCACCCACTTACTCTCCTAAAGGAGTACTCTTGAACGCACATGTGCAACACAATGTTGCATGGTTGGTTGTGTCAGAAATCGAGGCGTATCTTGAGCGTATCTTTCTCAGTTATGTGCATTTTGCCTCGATTCGGAGTCATGTCATTCTTCAGTGATCTCTCATCATGTTGCAAGTGTCATGGACATGTCATGGACATGCATGTTGCATGATGCATGCATGATGCATCATCACATGACATCTCATGACATGTCATGCCATCATCCCAACATCCATTATTCACCATTAGGCATCCAACCCAACTCAACTGACCACTCCTAGTCACCCATAATTCCATCTCCCTCAAGTCAAAAATGAGCCTCTCCTCAAGTGGATCAGTTAATTTCAAACGCGAATATCTCGATGAGGAAGCGAGCTAGAGGCTTCAAATTTGGACAGGAGAGAGAGGACCGTGCGCTCTTTCATTTTGGGTCGCGGCCTGAACAGGCGATTTGGCACTGCCGCTCTAAGCGAGGCGGCGCCTCGGCTTCGCCTCGGCTTCGCCTCGCTAAGGCGGCGCCAAATCGCGGGGCGTGCTTGGGCGCGCATGCGCGCCCTGCGCACGCTCTTATAGTACCCCCGTAACCCCAATGGGGTTTTCAAGTCCCTTTTTCTCCCCCTCTTCTCCTCCTCTCTCCTTTCTTTCCCTTCTCTCTTCTCTTTCTCCCCCTTCCCATGCCTCATGGCCTTAGGCCTATAGTAGCAGGAGATAGCCTAGTACAATACAGTGTTTAGAGGATTGAGAGGTGTTTGTTTTCTCTTTCTTCTCCTTCTAGCCGTCCGCAGGACGCTCCAGAAAACGGAGAAGACAGATCCGATAGAAGACAGACGCATGCGTGAAGGTGACCCTTTCACCCACCACCCTCACTTCAGTGAGGGTATGTCCCACCCGTCAGGGTGAGCATGCCATCCGCCTTCTACCCGAACACCATCGCAACCCCCGCCACACTCCATTGTTCGCGTGTTGACGCAAGAACGCACGCTTCGACTAGGCAGTCTCCTTCCATGAAGCATGAAGGGAGAAGAGAAGGAGTGAGTCCAGCCTTCCATGGACTCAGCAGGGAAAGAAAGGGGAATGACAGGGGAGTCGTCATTCCTCTGTGCAGACTGCCCCGTCAGGGGCGGTCTGGACCCTTTCTGACAGTTCCTGAGAGCTGCTGACAGCTTTGTTTGAGCTGCTGACAGCTCGTCAGAGCTGTTCAGAGAGGGTTGTAATAATTAGAATAGTAAGGGTGGATGGTTCTGCAGGCCCCGCAGGGCCGCTCTGGAGAGGTGTGATGGTGTGTGGTTGTGTGATGTCATGTCATGTCTTCATGGTTACTCACTTGATTCCATGCATTCGGACATGTCACGTGACATGACACTTCCCTCAGATGGCCTTCCACACCCAGGGGTTCCCAATGGTTCCCAATGGATCCCAAAGGATCACACTCCACACACTCATGAGTCGGAGAGAAAGGCCTTCCTCTTTCACTCCATCCTCATGCCCTAGCTCACTTCCCACCCTCTCCTTTCGTGTCGCTCTTTCTCTTGTTGCTGCTGCTCTTGCTGCTTGAGTGAGTTGTATCTGTCCTCATCTCACTCTTCTCGCTCTTTGGGATCCATGTTTTGGGAGTTGTGGAGACTGTCTTGAGACTGTCTTGAGACTGTCTTGAGACTGTCTTGAGACTGTCTTGAGTCTCTCTTGAGTCTCTCTTGAGTCTCTCTCGAGGATCCAGGGGTTCTGAGGGTACCCCCTAGGGTTCCTAGGTCTCCACAATGTACCCCATAGGGTACTCCACATGGTATCCCATAGGGTATCCATAGGGTATCCATAGGGTAGCCTTCCATACCCTTGGATCCCTACTTGCCTCAGATGGCCTTCCACACCCAAGGCTTTGCTTCGTCCTCGCAGCACACAGCCCATCTCCTCTCAGCGACTCTCCACCTAAAAGTACAAACCCATCTCAAAATGAATGTTTCACCAAGTTATGTCGCCCCAATCATCCCACCCATTTCACATCATGGGTGATTTCAAATCCTTGTTCTAGCCCACACTCACTGTGTTGTCTCACAGTATAAGTCCTCTCAGCGACACCCAAGCACTTTCACAAACCCATCTCAAAATGATTGTCTCATCATTCTAGACACCCCAAGTATCCCACCCATTTCACCTCATGTCCCATGAAACGCCCCTAATCCACTCATCCAACCCTCAAATCCCCCCACTTCACCCACCTCCCCTCCATTCACCCACTTCCCACCCAATCCGTTCCACATTACACTACGCTAACACCACACCTTCTATTTTCCTTAGCCGAGATAAGCATATGTGTGAGGGTTAGGGCTAGGAATACCCATTTCGATCCATTCACCAAGCTAAATCTCAATTCCTCGTTGGACAGAGCCAACTCGAACACGTACAATCCTTGGGAAATGATAAGTCGTCTGCAAACGATCGCCCAGACAGTGCCATTTGATTCACTATTCTACACATAGGTCTCCATGATTCCAAAGAACCACGTATTCTTCCTCAAATCATCACTGCCTCCCTTTTGCAAGGGAATCATCGTATGACTTCAGCTAGGCTCCAGGTTTAGAGGCTTTCAACCCTACGCCAAAGCACCGCCCGTTCGGACCACTAGCTACTCAACTAAGTCCATTCATGAAGGGTGCAACTAACGGTTCCTCTCGTACTAAGTTAGATTACTGTTACGATAATCGCTTCATCAGTAGGGTAAAACTAACCTGTCTCACGACGGTCTAAACCCAGCTCACGTTCCCTATTAATGGGTGAACAATCCTACATTTGTAATATGCTGCTGTTACTTGATAGGAAGAGCCGACATCGAAGAATCAAAAAGCGACGTCGCTATGAACGCTTGGCCGCCACAAGCCAGTTATCCCTGTGGTAACTTTTCTGACACCTCTAGCTTAAAACTTCAAATATCTAAAGGATCGATAGGCCATATTTTCGTAGTTTGTATTCATACTGAAAAGCAAAATCAAATGAGCTTTTACCCTTTTGTTCTACATAAGATTTCTGTTCTTATTGAGCTCATCTTAGGACACCTGTGTTATTCTTTAACAGATGTGCCGCCCCAGCCGAACTCCCAACCTAACACTGTTTCCCACGTGGTTCACTCTTACAAGTTTGATGCTTTAATGAGTCTTACAACTCATTACCATCTCATGGAATAAGTAAAACAACATTAAGAGTAGTGGTATTTCAGGATCGAATTGCTTCTCCCACCTATGCTACACCTCTCAAGTCATTTCACAATGTCAGACTAGAGTCAAGCTCAACAGGGTCTTCTTTCCCCGCTGATACTTCCAAGCCCGTTCCCTTGGCTGTGGTTTCGCTAGATAGTAGATAGGGACAGTGGGAATCTCATTAATCCATTCATG
>OMFC01001263.1_pt1 | contig 11035 bp, 10 predicted proteins | sample 1645531 | NCBI WGS metagenome assembly OMFC01 (sample SAMEA103958112, study PRJEB25191) | human gut metagenome | biome: human-associated habitat [ENVO:00009003]; feature: intestine environment [ENVO:2100002]; material: feces | place: Germany | collected 2013/2015 | reverse complement strand
ATTTCGGTGGGAGCCAGCAGCGCGGCCTGATACCCCGCCCGGATGCACGCCCAGATGGCGGCAGCAGCTACCAGCGTTTTGCCGCTGCCCACATCGCCCTGCAAAAGCCTGTTCATCGGGTATTTGCCCTGCATATCCGCAACGCAATCCTTAACTGCGCGAAGCTGAGCGCCCGTGGGCTTAAAAGGCAAAAGCTTTAAAAAATCTGCCGTGTAATCGTGTGAAATACTTATATGGCTTTCACGGCGTTTTTTACTTTTAAGCTTCAGTAAACCGAGCTGCAATATTAAGAGTTCCTCAAAAATGAGCCTTTTTCGCGCCGCCGCAAGCAAATCAAAGCTTTCGGGAAAATGAATATTGCGCATTGCCGCCGTTAATTCAATCAAGCCGTATTTTTGCCTTATATCGCGAGGCAGCGTTTCTGCAAATTCGCCGTACTGCTCAAGAGCCGCTTTCATAAGCTTTTCAATCGCTGCCGAGGATAATTTTTCCGTTGCGCGATAAATCGGGTGAATACCGGCATTGTCCTTCGCCGGCAGAATTTGGGGCGAGCTCATTTCAGCAAATGAAAGCCGCTTTTCTATTTTGCCGAAAAGAATATAATCCTCATATATTTTGAGAGATTTCGCCAAGAATTTCTGATTAAAAAGCGTGGCGTGAATAACCGTATTTCCATCCGTAAAATCACATTTATACAAGGTCATTCCACGGCGAATCATATGCTCTTTCACGCTGCTGATAAGCGTTGCCTTAATGCAGGCATTTTCGCCGCTTTCGCAATCCGAAACAAGCATTTCGCGCGAAAAATCGCGATAATCGCGGGGATAATATTCCAAAAGCTGCTCTATTGTGAAAATGCCGAGCTTATTTAAAAGCCCGGCTCTTTTTTCACCCACACCCTTAAGGTATCTTATATCCTTCATATTACTCCACAGAAATAATAAAGTAGTAAATCGGCTGGCCGCCGTTTACAATGCTGATTTCAACATCATCGCCGTATTTTTCCGCAAGCCTGTTTTTAACCTCTTCGGCATCCGCTTCGGTGGTGTCCGCTCCGTAAATCACGGTGATTATGCTGCTTTGATTTTTCTTAAACACTTTAACGGCAGATTTATAGGCAATGTCTTTAATATCATTGCCGGTGTATTTGATTTTGCCGTTGCAAAGGCCCATAATTTCGCCCTGCTTGATCGGCACGCCTTCAATTTCGCTGTCTCTTGCGGCAAATGTTACCTGTGCGGTTTCCACATTTTCGGCAGCTTCCATCATCGCCATTTGATTTTCGTTTGCGTCTGCCGTTTCATCAAACATAAGCATGGCGGAAATGCCCTGCGGAATGGTTTTTGTTTGCAGCACACGCACTTCCCTGCCCTCGGCAAGATTTATGGATTGCTCTGCCGCCATAATGATATTTTTATTGTTCGGCAGCACGAAAACGGTTTTTGCCGGCGTTGCCATAACGGCATTTAAGATATCATCGGTGGAGGGATTCATAGTTTGCCCGCCGCTTACAACAACATCCGCGCCGATATCCTTAAATAGCTCTTCAAGCCCTTCGCCCGCGCAAACCGCAACAAAACCGTATTTATTGACCGGCTCCGCCTTTGGCATAACCGGAGCTTCGCCCTTTGCCACGCCCTCGTTTGCGTTTCTGTGCTGATAGCGCATATTATCTATTTTTATATTTATAAGCTGGCCGTATTTAAGCGCTGCCTGAATAACATTGCCGGGTTCGTTTGAATGAACATGCACCTTAATTATATCGTTATCATCAACAACAACAACGCAATCGCCGATGGATTCCAAAAACGCCCTAAGCTTCAGCGGATCTTTTTCCTTGGCGCCGCTTGCCTTTTCGATTAAAAATTCCGAGCAATAGCCGAATTTAATATCATCCGAGGCATTGGCAACCGTGCTTTTGGACGGAACCGAAACAGGCTCAACACCGCTGCCCTCTATCGGCTGAACGATAACGCCGTTTGCCCACACACTTTGAATGCCCTCAAAAATGAGCACCAACCCGCTGCCGCCGGCATCCACAACGCCCGCCTGCTTGAGCACGGGCAAAAGCTCCGGCGTTTGAGCCAGCGCCTCTTTTGCGGCTTTGAGTGCTTCAAACGAAACCTCAAGCGGATTTTTTTCCGTTTCCGCCGCCTTTGTTGCGGCTTCGGAGGCTTTTCTGATAACCGTTAAAATAGTGCCCTCAGTGGGCTTCATAACAGCCTTGTAAGCCGCCTTAACACCAAGCTCAAAGGCATTTGCCACGGCTTTTGAATCTGCCGTTTCAAGCCCCTTAAAGCCTTTTGAAAATCCCCTGAAAATAAGGGAAAGAATAACGCCACTGTTGCCTCTGGCGCCCCTGAGCAGTGCCGAAGCGCACCTTGCGGAAGCATCGCCGATTGTGCAATCATCCGGCAGCACGGCCATTTCCTTTGCCGCCGCGCCGATGGTCATGCTCATATTTGTGCCCGTATCGCCGTCCGGAACGGGAAAAATATTAAGTGCGTCAACCTCGCTGCGGCTGTTTGCTATATTGTTTGATGCGGAAATTACTCCGTCACGAAACATCTTGCCTGTAATCATTTCAGAATAATCTCCTTTAGTTTATAGCGTCCACAAACACATTGACTTTGGACACTTTCAAATCGGTAACCGTTTCCACTGAATAGCGCACCTTGTTTGTGATGCTGTTTGCGATTGCGTTTATATTAACGCCGTAGGAAACTGAAATATGCAAATCAATAACAAGGCTGCCGTTTACGCTTTTAACAACAACGCCCTGATTATAGTTATCGCGATCCGATTTATTCATTATTATTTGCTTAATGCTTTGCATGGGATTGAAATTATTAACCATTCCCGTAACGCCGAAGCACGATTGAGCCACCTGGCCCACAAGCTTTTCAAAATAATTGTTTGTGATTTCGATATATCCGTTTGGATTTTCAAATTTAATCATATCGGCTCTTAACCTTTCCGGCCGAAAAGCACGGCCATTTTACCGCCCCTTTTGGGGCGCTGTTCCTAAATGATTATAATATATTTTTTTGCCTTTATCAATATATAATAGTTCTTTATTGATTTTCCGACTTAAAATACCAATTTTCGATATTGGCAAAGCAATCGTAATAACTGCTTTGCACATCGCCGTTCATCGCCTTTGTGAAGCAAACCATGCCTTTTCTGTAAAGCAAAGGGATATACGGCATCTCATCCGAAAACGCAAGCAAAAATGTGCCGAGCTGATCATCACCGTTCATATAGCTTGCGTATGCTGCGGCGCTTTTGCCGCTTTCCGTGTCTATACCGAAGTGCGTTGAGCCGCCCCCATCAAAAAACGAGGTAAGGCTCATATCGGGCGGAAGCTTTGTTTCGCCGATATAAAGATTAAAGCTTTCGCTTTCAACAAACTGCCTGTATCTTTCGTTATCCTGCTCCTCATAAAGAGAAACATAAAAGCCCACGGCTTCAAGCTCCTGCTTGATAAGCTTTGCGCAGGAAAGCCTTTCGCTGTTTGACGAATTCACCAGTATGCTCAGCGACGGCGAACCCACGCCGCTTTTTGCAAGTGCCTGCGTTGCCGCGTCCGTGTCCGCATCCTCATCAAACAGCTTTGTTTGCGACAGCTCAAACTGCGGATTGAAAACGCCCGTTGCCGCCTGAGCAAACCCGCCGTAAGCACTTTTAACAAGCGTGTTTCTGCTGAGTGCAAGCGAAATTGCCTTGCGCACATCGGCATTGGCGGTTACTCCGCTTTTATTATTAACGCCTAAATAAACAAGATTATTCATATTAAGCAGCTTTTTATTGGCGGTTATCTTTTGCGAGGTGTTCACACTTAAATCCCTAAACGCAAAGCTGATGTTGCCGATATTAACGGCATTGTCAACCGAATCCTGCGCAGCGATGTTTTCAAGGTGAATAGCCGTTAAATGCGGCGCAATTTCGGAAGTTGAATTTGCTTTTAGCACGGTTTCGCCGTTTTCGCTTGCAAAATAATATCTTCCGCTGCCGACCGGATAACCATCCTGCGTTTTGCTGCTTTCAATCGGGAAAACAAGCAAATTATGCGCATAGCTGTTTGGATAAGCCAAATAAAAGGTTATTTCCGAATCCGATGTTTTTGAACAGGATTTTATGCCCGCAAGCGAATTGCCCCAAAAAGGAGACTCTTTTGCCGCATTAAACGAGCTTACAACATCCGAAGCCGTAAGTGAATCGCCGTTTGAATATTTAATTCCGAGGGTTATACCAACCTTCAGCGTTTCACTGCCTGTATATTCATAGCTGGAAGCTATGTTGAGGCTTGCTTTAAAATTTTCATCCAGCTTAAAAAGCGGTTCAAACACAAGCTGCGAAAGCACCTGATTATTCAAGGTGGTGCATTTGAGCGGGTCCAAGCTGTCCGACTGAGTATAGCTTAATTTAAAGGTTGTGCCGTCCTCGGGAATAACGGCTTCCTTTTCGATAACGGCGGGCGAGGTTGTGGTTTCATCGTTTGCCTTGCCGCTGCATCCGGTTAAGGCAAACGCCGCAATCGAAATCGCAATAAGCATCGCAACTATTCTTTTTGCCATTTTTACCTCCTGAAAATCTCCGTAAAAACGGTTTTGCCCGTTTTATTATCCGTTTCAAAAAAGCAGCCCTCAACAACGCAAGGCCCGTCCTCATTTTTAAACCGAACGGGAAGCCCCGTGCGAAATTTTTCTATCACGCAGTGCGGCGCAACGCCCAAAACGGAATCGCGCGGCCCCGTCATTCCGATATCGGTTATATACCCCGTGCCGTTTGGCAGAATTTGGTTATCCGAGGTTTGCACATGAGTATGCGTTCCGAAAATCACGGAAGCCTCGCCGTCCAGATAAAACCCAAGCGCTCTTTTTTCGCTTGTGGCCTCGGCATGAAAATCAATAATTATCGTGCCTGCACCCGCTTCACGCGCTTTTGCGATTTCTTCTTTTGCACATTCAAACGGATTGCGAACGGCATCAAGATACACCGCGCCCTGCAAATTTATAACGGCGGCCTTTGCATAGCCCTTATCCACAATCACCGTGCCGCGTCCGGGTGCGGAGGGGTGGTAGTTAGCGGGGCGAACAATATATTTTTCGCGCTCCAAATAATCATAAATTTCAGGTCTGCGAAGTGCATGGTTGCCGAGTGTGATAACATCCGCGCCGGCGTCAAACACACTTTGAGCCGATTTCGGAAGCACGCCGTTTCCTGCTGCCGAATTTTCGGCGTTTACAATCGTTAAATCCGCCGAATAATCGCGCTTTAGCTTCGGCAGAGTTTTCATTAAATAATCGCATCCGTATGGCGACACAACATCGCCGACAGTAAGTATTTTCAAATTTACACCGTTTCTATATAATGGTTTTTATATATTATACAATATTAAATCCTCAAAAACAACAACCCCGCCGCGGCGTTTGATAAAATTAACAATATTTTAATAACAATGCCGAGCGCATTGTTTTTGCAGCAAACGATTTTGCGATTGATTACCGAAGCGCAGGCGTGGTATAATCAAATAAATTATTTCCGAAGGGAATTTAGTGTGAAAAATCACACTATCAAATTATATTGCCTTCAAAATTTGCCTGCGGCATAATTTTGAAATGGCTGAAATCACCATTTACGCCTGTTCAGGCAACGCAGGTCAATCAGGTGATTTTTAATAAAATTATTTGTTGCCTGAAAGGCTATGGTGATTATTATGCAGGAAAAAATTAAAAATGCTCAAGCTCCCGCGGAAAATTCCGCGCCGAAAAAGAGCAAGTTCAAAACGATTGATGTGGTTTATATCGGTGTGTTTGCGGCTTTGATTGCCGTTTGCTCGTGGATCCAGATTCCTCTCACAATTCCTATCACCCTGCAAACTATGGGCGTTTGCATAGCCTCCGCACTTTTGGGGCTTAAAAGGGGTACCTTCTCGGTTTTAATTTATATTTTGCTCGGTCTTATCGGCGTTCCCGTTTATGCGGGTTTTTCGGCAGGCCCCGGCGTGCTCTTCGGCTCAACGGGCGGATATATTGTCGGCTTTATCTTTACCGCACTTATCGTGGGCGGCGCATTAAAGCTTTTCGGCAAAAAAACATGGGTATATGTTGTTTCGATGATAGTGGGTATTCTTGTTTGCTATGCTTTCGGAACGGCTTGGTTTATGATTGTTTACACCAAAAACACAGGCGCAATCACACTCGGTGCCGCACTTTCTGCATGCGTTGTGCCGTTTCTTATCCCCGATCTTGTTAAAATCATTGTTGCCACGGTGCTTTGCAAGGCGCTCGATAAGCATGTTAAGGCTTAGATATCATCATCTTAATTGTATTCCCGGATTCGAAGGCAAAGGCTACAGCCCCGAATTTTGCGGGAATATGGCGGATATTAAAAAGCGAATTGAATCCGGCGAGGAATACGAGCTTGTGCTTTGTGCGGACGATATTTGCCGCGCGTGCCCGAATTTGCAAAACGGTGTTTGTGTTAACGAGGCCAAGGTTGGAAAATATGATTTAAAAACCAAAATGCTGGGCACGGGAAATCTTGAAAATATTTGCTCAGATTGTATGTGGTTTGATATCTGTAAAAATAAATAATCGGCGCAGTATGCGTGTTTGTGCCGAATGAAATCTTTTAGGCGGTCTGTATTTTGCAGGCTGCCTTTTGTTTTCTGAAGATTTAATAATAATTTGGTGAAAGAAAGAAATAATTTCGTTTTTCTTCTTGTAAATCTTTTTTTGATTTAGTATAATAGCAGTGTAGTGTATACGATTATTTACGGAGGTAAATTATTTATGTCAAATTGTTGGCTCAGCGGAAAAACCTGTGTTGTAACAGGCGCTTCCGGAGGTATGGGTGCTGGCATTGCAGCCACACTTATCAAAAAACACGGTTGTAAGGTTATCGGCGTTGCAAGAAGCGAACCGAAGATGAAAAAGTTTATCGAAGAACTCGGCCCAACATATGCAGAGCAATTTTCCTATAAGCTTTTTGATGTTTCAAAGAATGAAAACTGGGTAAATTTTGCTCAGGAGCTTAAAGATGAGGGCGTTAAGATCGATGTTCTTGTTAACAATGCCGGCATTCTTCCCAAATTCAAAAGATTTGATCGCTATGAGATGGATGAAATCGAAAAGGCAATCAACATCAATTTCTATTCATGCGTTTATTCCATTAAGGCACTGCTTCCCATGCTTTTGGAAAGCAATGATCCCGGAATCGTAAATATAGATTCATCTGCTGCTCTTATGAGCCTTGCAGGCACAAGCATGTATTCCGCTTCCAAGGCGGCTCTTAAAGGCTTCACAGAGGCTCTTCGCGAGGAATTCCGCGGCAAGATTTATGTGGGCCTCGTTTGCCCCGGCTTCACCAAAACGGATATTTTCCGCGATCAAAAGAACGACGGCGGTAAAGGTCAAAAGGTTATGGATATGATTTCCACCGATTGCGATCTTATGGTTAAGATGATTATGTTTGGCATCGAGCATAAGCAGGCACTTCAAATTCACGGCATGGATGCGCATGCAATGAGCGTTTTCGGCAAGCTTTTGCCCGTAAACGGCTCGCGCCTTTTCAGCGCAATCATGAAAGCTGCTGATATTGATTTATTTAACGATGTTTTCAGAAATTGAGCATAAGCGAATGAGCTCGGCACTGTTGCATAAAGCCGCAGAGCCGAAATCGGGCTTGCTCACTGTTTAAATTAAAGTGCGGAACAACACAATGGCGTGTTGTTTCCGCACTTTTGCGTTTTGAGATAGTTTTATTCATTTTGTTTATATTAAGCAGCCGGGATTTTTGTGCAAAGCAGGTTAGAATAATTTCTTTGAATTAACGAGTGCCTTAACACGGCATATGCGGAAATCGGTTGTTTAAGAAAGGAGCATTTTTATGGCTGAAAAAGCAGCTGCGGCGCCCAATGCGGGCGCAACATCAAAAAAGTATATGAGTTTTAAAGAGGTTGCCGCATATTCGCTCGGCCTTTTTGGATTTCAGGCAATAGTGGGGCTTTTAAACTCATATCAGGCAGAGTTTGACGGCTCTATCCTCGGCGCAAATGTAAGCGTGGTTGCCATTTTGATACTTGTGGCAAAAATCGTTTCCGCCGTTGCCGATCCCGTTGTCGGCAATTTGATAGACCGTTCCAAAAGCAAAATGGGCAAATTCAAATCCATGATTGTTTATTCAATCGTGCCGCTTCTTGTGTTTACGGCAATTGTGTTTGTTAAGGTGCCGTTTAAGGGCTTTGGGCTTTATGTTTGGATTTTTCTCACCTATCTTGTTTGGAGCATCGCAATGACGATGGGCGATGTTCCCTCCCAGGGCATTGCTTCGGCGCTCACTCCCAATCCCACGGAGCGCACAAATGTGGTTTCGATTTCAAACACATTTAAGCAAATCGGCTTTTCCGCCTGCGTTGTTATAGTGCCGATAGTTTGCCTTATAATCCCGAGCGGTTCAAAGGTTTTTGTTAAAAGCGGCGAAACGGATGTGCCGATGATCAGCAGCGAATATTTCTTCACCGCGCTCCTCACGGCGATTTTCGGCTGTGTTCTCTTTGCGCTTATTCCGATTATAAATAAAGAAAGAGTAACAAACGCCTCGCAGGAAAAAACCACCTTTAAGGATATGCTTGCCGCACTTAAAAATAATAAGCCCTTCCAGCTTGTTATAATCTCTTATTTTCTCGGCTTCGGCAGGCAAATGGCAATGGGTATTCAGGTGCAGTCCGCAACGGTTATCCTCGGCAGCCAAAATCTTGTTGCCGTTCTCGGTATAGTAACGGCGGTCGGCTCCATGATAAGTATGGCGCTTTGCCCGCTGCTCATTAAAAAGCTGAATGAAAGAAATGCATATATTCTGCTTTCGGTTTACGGCTTTGCGGCGTCAATATTCTCGTTTGCAGTCGGCCATTTTTGGTTCAAAAACCCCGAAAGCACCGTGCTTACCGTGCTTTTCTATGCTTCACTGTTCCTTGTCGGCCTGCAATTTGGTGCCGTAACGCTTATGCCCATGATTATGACGGCGGACACGGTTGATTATTATGAATATGAAACCGGTAAAAGAATGGAGGGTGCTTGCTATTCCATACTTACCCTCACCATTAAGGTTTGCCTTGCTCTCGGCACGGCAGTCGGCCTTATATTTGTGCAAAAATCAGGCTATTATGAGGCTTTAAGCACAGGCAGCTTCACCACCGGCACAAAGGATATCATCTTCTTTGCTTACACTGCTTTGCCCGGTATACTTGCGTTGCTTTCAATAGTTCCCATGTTTAAATATGATATTGTCGGCGAAAAGAAAGCAAATATTTCAAATGCTCTTGCTGCCCGCAGAAGCGCTGAATAACCTTATAAACAGGTCGCTTTTTATTCGGTGCCGATTTGTGCAAAAAAGTGTTTTTCAGTTAAAAAAATTCTTTATTTTGATTATGTTTTATGATAAGATAATTAAAAATGCAGAAAGGCATCGGTTTTATTATGAAAGCAAAAATCACAATCGCCAAGGAATTTAAAATCGGCGAAATCGATAAAAGAATATACGGCTCTTTTATAGAGCATTTGGGCAGAGCGGTTTACGGCGGAATTTATGAACCCGGTCACCCTACCGCGGATGAAAACGGCTTTAGGCAGGATGTTATAGAGCTTGTTAAAAAGCTGAATGTGCCGATCGTTCGCTATCCGGGCGGCAATTTTGTGTCCGGCTATAATTGGGAAGACGGTGTCGGCCCCGTTGAAAGCAGACCAAAAAGACTTGATCTTGCATGGGGCACAACAGAGCCAAACACATTTGGCACAAATGAATTTATGAAGTGGTGCAAAAAGGCAAACACGGATTGCATGATGGCCGTTAATCTTGGCACAAGAGGTGCGGATGCGGCAAGAAATCTTGTTGAATATTGCAACCACAAGGGCGGCACTTATTGGTCTGATCTCAGAAGAAGCCACGGTGTTGAAGAGCCGCACGGAATAAAGCTTTGGTGCCTCGGCAACGAGATGGACGGCTCTTGGCAAATGGGCGCAAAAACAGCCGTTGAATATGGCCGCGCAGCTCTTGAAGCCTCTAAGGTTATGAAATGGACGGATCCCGAAATAGAAACTGTTTTGTGCGGATCGTCAAACAGAGGCTCAAAAACCTTTGGTAAATGGGAAGCAGAAAGCCTCGAAATCGCATACGACAGCGTTGATTATGTTTCGTTGCATCAGTATTATGATAATAAAACAGATGATGTTCAAAGCTTTCTTGCCAAAACCTTAGAACTTGATGAATTTATTTATTCCATTATCTGCACTTGTGATTATGTTAAGGCGAAAAAACGCTCAAAAAAAACAATAAATCTTTCGTTTGACGAATGGAATGTTTGGTATCATTCCAACAATGCACCGTTTGAAAAATGGAGCATGGCGCCGGCACTTTTGGAGGATATTTATAATTTTGAGGATGCGCTGATGATAGGCTCAATGCTCATAACCCTTCTTCGCCATTGCGACAGAATTAAAATCGCCTGCCTGGCACAGCTTGTTAATGTTATCGCGCCGATTTTCACAAAAACGGGCGGCGGAGCTTTTGAGCAAACTATTTTTTATCCCTTTATGCATCTTTCAAACTTCGGCAGGGGTGCGGCGCTTCGTCCGCTTATAGATTGCCCGAAATACGATTGCAAAGAATTTACGGATGTGCCTTATCTTGAGGCTATTGCCACTTATGATGAGGAGCGTGAAGAGGCTGTTATTTTTTGCGTAAACAAAAGCCTTGATGAAAGTGCAGTCCTTACCGTTAATATGCTGGATTTTGACGGCTATAAGCCCGTTGAATTTATTTCTATGGACGGATACGATAAAAAAGCCGAAAACGGATTTGACGCCGTAACCGTTAAACCGCATAAAAACGAGCTGCCCGAAGCGGACGGCAAAACCGTTACCGCCGAGCTTAAGCCCTTTAGTTGGAATGTTATCAGGCTTGCAAAATGATTTTCCAATTATAAACTAAATATAAAATATTAGGTAAATAAGCCAAATTTCGGCTCTTTTTA
>OMFC01001261.1_pt1 | contig 11048 bp, 10 predicted proteins | sample 1645531 | NCBI WGS metagenome assembly OMFC01 (sample SAMEA103958112, study PRJEB25191) | human gut metagenome | biome: human-associated habitat [ENVO:00009003]; feature: intestine environment [ENVO:2100002]; material: feces | place: Germany | collected 2013/2015 | reverse complement strand
GTCGTGCAATTCTTTTTCTGAAGCGTGGCAGTAGAAGTTACTAATGCAATCAACTGGGAATATTTTTCTGATTTGCCGGTGAAACTTTTTGTGGGAATACAGCGTCAAAATAATAGAAAGCTTAAGAAGAATATGTGATAAAATGAATATCAGAGAAAATGATTGCATGCAGTTTTCATAAAAGTGAGGAATGGACATATGTCAGACAGAAAAAAAGAACAGGCGGTGGAGCGTGCCCTGACGGAGGGGTATGAGAAGTATTACCGTCTTGCTTATAGTTATGTACATAATGAAGCGGACGCGCTGGATATTGTACAGGAAGCAGCCTATAAAGCCATTTTAAAAAGTGACAGCCTGAAGGAGCCGCAATACGTGGAGACCTGGGTATACCGGATCGTGGTCAACGAGGCATGCAGCTTCCTGCGCAACCGGAAGGAGAGCGCGGATGTGGAGGAGATCCAGGCGGCAAGTGAAGATATCTATGAAAATATTGATTTAAAACGTGCTATAGAAAATCTTGACCCGAAGGATCGTGCCATTGTGGTTCTGAGATTTTTTGAGGACAGGCAGCTGGAGGAGATCGCGAAGATACTGGATGAGAACCTGAACACGGTAAAGAGCAGACTGTACCGGGTGATGAAAAAGCTGCGGCTGAACCTCGAGGGCAGCACAGGCTGAGCAATCCGTAGGCAGCAAAGTCGGGAGATTTTGACCCCGACATCATATATATGCAGGACATAAGACAGATACAGGCAAAGAGATATAGGAAGATATAAGAAGAGATAACATGAACGGTCCGAATAGACCGGACAGATGGAGAATAGATATGAATGAACAGGAACAATTAAAACAATTAAAAGAGGAGTATGAGAATATGACAATACCCGAAGCGGGACGGGAACGGCTGCAGGCAGGTATCGACAGAGCCCGGATGGAGAAAAAAAGAGCGGAGCGTGTCCGAAGACGTTCCGCATGGACTGCGGCAGCGGCAGCTGTGATCGTGTTGATCGCACTGCCAAATACCAATATGCAGATCGCCCATGCCATGGAAAATATTCCGGTGCTGGGAGGCTTTTTTAGACTGGTGACGGTGCGGCAGTACAATTACAGCGATGATAACCATGATGCCGAAGTAGAACTTGCACAGATCTCTTATGGAGAAGATGCGGGAGAAGGTGTTCCCGCAGGAGAGGTGGCAGTCGGTGCTGCCACTTTGGAGGGCACAGCTGCAGAAAGTGTGGAAGGAGTCGGTGTCGGACAGGAGGCTGCGGAGGCGAAGCTGTCGGAAGACGGTGTGGAAGCGGTCAATCAGGATATGGAGGCTACGGTAGAGGAACTGATCCGTCAGTTCGAGGATACCTTATCCGAGGAAGGGTATCATGGACTGCATGTAACACAGGAGGTTGTTACAGATAATGCACTGTATTATACAGTGAAGCTGAGTGCCCTGGAGACGGAGGCCAGCGGCTATGAACATAATCAATTTTATACGATTGCTAAACAGACGGGAAATGTGGTGACACTGGAAGATCTGTTTGCAGAAGGGAGCGACTATATTTCCGCGATCAGCGAGAACATTAAGACCCAGATGAAGGAACAGATGGCGGCGGACGAAGGCGTGATCTATTTCCTGGATAATGACGATATGCCGGAATTCAATTTTCAGGGGATCACGGAGCAGACGAACTTCTATTTTAATGAAAAAAACGAACTAGTCATTGCCTTTGATGAATACGAAGTGGCGCCCGGTTCTATGGGAGCACCGGAATTTGTAATCCCTCAGGAAGTGACGGCAGCACTTTTAAAATAAATATCTAAATGGGGAAACTCCCGCATATCATGAAACAAAAGGATATGCGGGAGTTTTTTTATGCCATTGATCGTATTGGATGCGGGGCACGGTGGTGCAAACCCCGGGGCCACGTATAAGGGAAGAAAAGAAAGTGCGGATGCGCTGGCGCTGACACTGGCGGTGGGAAGCATCTTAGAAGAAAACGGAGTGGATGTGTATTACACCAGGACCACAGATATCTACGAGTCTCCTTATCAGAAGGCGCAGGAGGGAAATGAGGTGGGAGGAGATTATTTTGTCTCGATCCATCGCAATTCCAGTCCTTATCCGAACCAGTACAGCGGAGTGGAGAGTCTGGTCTACAACCGCTATGGGGCGGCAGCCAGGATGGCGTACAACATCAATGCCGGACTGGAGCAGGTGGGATTCGTGAATCTGGGGGTGAACGAAAGACCGAATCTGGTGGTGCTGAACAGCACAAATATGCCGGCGGTACTGGTAGAAGTGGGATTTATCAATACGGACGCGGACAATGAACTCTTTGACAGCCGGTTTGATGAGATTGCCCGGGCAATTGCTGACGGCATTCTGGAGAGCATCTGATTTACGTTCAGCCCACGCTGCATTCATAAAAGCGTCTGCTACGCATCCGTCGCCATTTTCACGGCTCACCTTTTTACCTAAATCTTACAAATAAATTACCGGACTGTGATATTATGTGAATTTCCTTCATGTTAGTATGATTGCGTAATCAAGAGAAAGAAAAACAAACACATGGAGGACATTATTATGAGAGTAAGACACAGCAAATTATTAGCTCTGATCGGAGCAGGAATATTAGCAGTAACTACATTGGTTGCATGCGGTAACAGTGATGCAACCACAGCGCAGCTTTCCGTAGCAGAGAGCAGCGCAGCAGAAAGCACTGTAGCAGCAAGCAGTGAAGTAGCTTCTACTGAAACCACCGCAGATCTGTCTGGCAGCATTTCCATGGTAGGAAGTACTTCTATAGAGAAGTTAGCCAATGCATTGAGCGAAGCTTTCATGGAAGAATATCCTGATGTAACCGTAACTGCTGAGTTCGTAGGATCCGGTGCAGGTATCGAAGCTGTTACCAACGGAACTGCCGATATCGGCAACTCTTCCAGAAGCTTAAAGGATGAGGAAAAGGCAGCAGGTGTTGCAGAGAACATAGTAGCAATTGACGGTATTGCTGTATGTGTAGATCCTGCTAACGAAGTAGCAGATCTGACCAAAGAGCAGCTGACGAACATCTACAATGGCACAGTTACCAACTGGAAAGAAGTCGGCGGCGCAGATGAGCCTATCATCGTGATCGGCCGTGAGGCAGGTTCCGGTACCAGAGGTGCTTTTGAAGAGTTGGTTGACCTGAAGGATGCCTGCAAATATGCAAACGAACTGGACAGCACCGGTGCTGTGATCGCTAAAGTAGCATCCACTCCCGGAGCTATCGGATACGCTTCCCTGGATGCACTGGATGATAGTGTTAAGGCACTTTCCCTGGAAGGCGTAGAGGCTACCGCAGAGAACATCAAGGCTGGTAACTACTTCTTAAGCAGACCCTTTGTAATGGCTACCAAAGGTGAGATCTCCGAGCAGAACGATCTGGTACAGGCATGGTTCGATTATGTAATGGGCGATGAAGGACAGCAGATCGCTTCCGAAGTTGGTCTGATCACTGTAAAGTAAGTTTCGGAATCGAGAAAAGGAAAAAGCGATGAATAGTCAAACACACGCTTCCGTAATGGGAAACAGAAAAAACAAAGCGGTAGTGGAAACTGTGGCACAAATAGTCTTTACGATTTGTGCCTTCTTCGCTGTACTGGCGGTAGTTTCCATTACCTTATATATGATCATCAGTGGTACTCCGGCAATTTTAAAAGTGGGATTAAAAGAGATTCTGTTCAGTACAGAATGGATGCCGACGGCGGCAGAGCCGAAATTCGGTATTCTGTGGGTTATCCTGACTTCTATCGTTGGTACAGCACTGGCAATTTTACTGGGTGTACCCATCGGCGTACTGACAGCGGTATTTCTGGCAGAGGTGGCACCCAGACCCTTAGCTGCCATTGTAAAGCCTGCGGTAGAGCTGTTAGCCGGCATCCCTTCCGTTATCTACGGATTGTTGGGAATCTACTTATTGAATCCGCTCATGTATCAATTAGAAAGACTGATCTTCCGGGGATCCACGACACACCAGTTCACCGGAGGTGCGAACCTGTTGTCTGCCGTGATCGTACTGGCGATCATGATCCTGCCCACGGTGATCAATATCAGCGAGACTTCCATACGCGCCGTTCCCGCCGGAATAAAATCGTCCTCCCTGGCACTGGGTGCTTCCCATGTGCAGACCATTTTTCGATCCATCCTTCCGGCAGCCAAATCCGGAATTGTGACCGCTATCGTTCTTGGAGTGGGACGAGCTATCGGAGAGGCTATGGCTATCACACTGGTATCCGGCAGCAGCGTGAATGTGCCCCTGCCCTTTAACTCCGTGCGATTCCTGACCACAGCCATTGTCAGCGAGATGGGATATTCTTCCGGACTGCACAGACAGGTGTTGTTTACCATCGGACTGGTGTTGTTTGTATTCATTATGGTCATTAATGTAGCGCTGAATAAAATACTGAAAAAGGGGGCGGATGACAATGAATAAAGACACCTTATATGTAAAAAGAAAACGCCCCACTGACATGCTGCTATTGGCAGCTATTTACATCTCCGCCACACTGGCGGTGGCACTTTTGCTGGGAATTATCCTATATGTCTTTGTGAAAGGCATTCACACCGTGAACTGGGCATTTTTAACGACTGTGACCAGTGCCAGAAAACAGACCACGGGTATTGCCGGTAACTTGTTAAATACTCTGTACATCATCGTGATCACTCTGCTGATCGCAACCCCCATTGGTGTGGGAAGCGCTATTTACCTGAACGAATATGCCAAACCCGGCAAGCTGGTCTCCCTCATTGAATTTACCACCGAGACCCTGTCCGGTATTCCTTCTATTATTTTCGGCCTATTCGGTATGATCTTCTTCGGAGAGACTTTGGGATTCGGTTATTCGCTACTCACCGGTTCTTTTACCCTGACCCTGATGGTGCTGCCGCTGATCACCAGAAATACGCAGGAAGCTCTGCGAACCGTACCGGACAGCTATCGTACCGGTGCTCTGGGAATGGGATCCACAAAATGGCATATGATCCGTACCATCCTTCTGCCGTCCTCCATGCCGGGTATCGTCACCGGTATCATCCTGGCACTGGGACGTATCGTGGGAGAATCCGCTGCACTCTTATTTACCGCGGGAAGCGATTATAAGCTGCCGAAGTTCACCGGAGCTTTCGGGGACAATCTGGCGAAGCTGGCCCATAAGGCAATGGAGTCCGGCGGAACCCTGACGATCGAACTGTATCTGCAGATGCAGAAGGGACAATATGACAACGCATTTGGAATCGGATGTGTTCTCATTGTTATTGTATTGATCCTGAATCTGCTGACCAAGCTGGCAGCAAATAAATTGAGACGAGAGTAAGAGAAATCACAAAAAGGAGAGACCTTTATGGCTAACAGTAAAATAACCGTGGAAAGCTTAAATCTCCATTACGGAGAGAACCACGCACTGAAAAATGTAAATATGGAGATCGCAGATCATGCCATCACCGCATTTATCGGTCCCAGTGGCTGCGGCAAATCCACTTTCCTGCGCTGCCTGAACCGGATGAATGATCTGGTGGATGGCTGCAGAGTCGAAGGAAAAGTGATCCTGGACGGAGAGGACATTTACGATAAGCGGGTGGATACCACATTGCTTCGTAAAAAGGTGGGTATGGTATTCCAACAGCCAAATCCTTTTCCCATGTCTATCTATGACAATATTGCCTATGGTCCAAGACTGCATGGCATCAAGAATAAAAAGGAACTGGATGAGATCGTGGAGCGTTCCCTGCAGGGTGCCGCTATCTTCGAAGAAGTAAAGGACCGTCTGCATAAATCTGCACTGGGTCTGTCCGGCGGGCAGCAGCAGAGACTGTGTATTGCCAGGGCACTGGCAGTATCCCCGGAGGTGCTTCTGATGGATGAACCTACTTCCGCCCTGGACCCGATCTCTACATTAAAGATCGAGGAATTGATGGAGACCCTGAAGAAAAAGTACACTGTGGTCATCGTAACCCACAATATGCAGCAGGCAGCCCGAGTGTCAGATGATACCGCTTTTTTCCTGGTAGGAGAAGTGGTCGAGAAGAATGCAACCTCCGAGATCTTTGCAAGACCCCGGGATAAACGGACAGAAGACTACATCACCGGACGGTTTGGTTGATTTTGAATGAATAGATAGGAGGAATGGGAGATGTCACCCAGAGTATTATTTGAGCAGGATCTTGAGACTTTGAAAAACAAAGTATCGGAGATGGGAGAACATGCGGAGATCAGTTATGATCATATGTTATATGGAATCCGGGAGAACAAAGAGGATATTTTAAAGACTCTGCTGGATACGGATCACAAAATGGTGGATATGCAGAGAAGCATTGAAGCTATGTGCTTAAGTCTGCTGACCAGACAACAGCCGGTGGCAAGAGATATGCGGCTGGTGAGTGCGGCATTAAAGGTTGTAACAGATATTGAGCGGATCGGTGATCATGTGGCAGATATGGTGGAGCTGTATCTGCGGATGGGGAATATGAATTCTGAGGGAAAACAGGAAAAGCTGCTTCTGAAAATGATGGAAGAGGCAAAGGATATGATCCATAATTCTGTGGAGGCTTTCGTGGAGGGAGATGAAGCGAATGCCCAAAAAGTTGTGGAGCATGACGATGTGGTGGACGACCTCTTTAACGATATGAAGAAAGAGATGATGCAGGCTATCCGGGAACAGAATCTGGATGCTGATCGTGTGGTGGATTATCTGATGATGGCAAAGTACCTGGAAAAGGTAGGCGACCATGCAGTAAATATTGCCCAGTGGGCGATCTTCCGTATGACCGGAGATATGGAAGGGGTAAAATTATACTAGGATTCGACGATCCCGGCAACGATGCAGCGCCTCAATTCGCAAAATCGCCTCTGCGAGGCTTTGCTTTTGCTCATTGAGGCGTGCTCGCCAAAGAACCTTTGCCATATACTCTTACGAATGCCAGCATTCGACGAGTATCCGGCAAGGTTCATGGCTCTGCATCGTTGCAATTTTACATAAATTTTACATTCGAAGATATTGCATTTTACATAAGCAAGATAAAGTGTAGATAGAAACCGAAAATGTAAAGTATGTTATGTAAAATGAGAGGATTAGAGTATGGACTTTTTTGATTTGCTGAAGATGGTAGGAGGACTTGCACTGTTTTTATACGGAATGAATCTATTGGGTGATGGATTGTCCCAGGCATCCGGCGGACGTCTGGAGCGTATCCTGGAGAAACTGACCAGCAACCCGATCAAGGCAGTCTTGATGGGTGCGGTGGTCACCGGCGTGATCCAGTCCTCCTCTGCTACCACTGTAATGGTAGTCGGATTTGTCAATTCCGGCATTATGAGCCTGAAACAGGCAGTGGGCATTATCATGGGCGCCAATATCGGTACCACGGTGACCTCCTGGATCTTAAGCCTTGCAGGCATTGAGAGTGATGCCTTCTGGATCCGTATGCTCAAACCCAGTTCTTTTTCGCCGATTCTGGCAATCGTGGGTGTGGGTATTTTACTGTTTTCCCATAAAGATAAATTAAAAAATGCGGCAACCATCCTGGTGGGCTTTGCAATTCTGATGTTTGGCATGGATTCCATGAGCGCAGCAGTTTCACCTCTGGCAGAGGTACCGGAGTTTACCAATCTGCTGATCAAGTTCCAAAATCCCGTATTTGGTGTGCTGGCAGGACTCATTCTCACAGCGGTGATCCAGTCCTCTTCCGCATCTGTAGGTATTTTGCAGGCACTGTGCATGACCGGAGCGGTAAGCTTCGGCGCAGCAGTTCCCATTATCATGGGACAGAATATCGGTACCTGTGTTACCGCTATGATCTCCGGTATCGGTGCTTCCCGCAACGCAAAGCGTGCGGCACTGATCCACTTGTATTTCAATATTATCGGAACGATATTGTTCCTTGGAATCTTTTATACTGCAAATGCCATTCATCCCTTTGCTTTTTTGGGAGAAGTGGCAACCCCCTTCGGCATTGCAGTGGTCCACAGCTGCTTTAATGTTGCTGCCACGCTGGTACTGCTGCCATTTTCCAATGGACTGGTAAAGCTTGCCTGCCTGACACTGCCTACGCATGAAGATGTGAAGGAAATGTCTGAGACAGACAAGACACTGAGCCTTTTGGATCCCCGATTCCTGGATACACCTGCCTATGCGGTAGAACAGAGCAGACAGGTAGCGTCTGTTATGGCAGACAAATCCCGCAAGGCAATGGACCTCGCCATGGAATTACTGCAGGGGTATGACGAGGCAAAAGCAGAGCAGGTAGCACAGATGGAGACAGATGTGGATCGCTTTGAGGATGAGCTTGGCACTTATCTGGTGAAGCTCAGTTCCAGACAGCTGTCCGGTAAAGACAGCGAGACACTGAACACTATTTTACATTGCATCGGTGATTTTGAGAGGATTTCCGACCATGCCCGCAATGTGAAAGAAGCTGCGCAGGAAATGTATGACAAAAAGCTGGATTTTTCCGATAAAGCACAGGAAGAACTGAAGGTATTCGAAAGAGCGGTACATGACATTCTGGATATTACCATGAACAGCTTTATAAAGGGAGACCTGAACCTGGCAAGACAGGTAGAACCCATGGAAGAGGTTATTGACGGATTGAGCCTGGATGTGAAACAGCGTCATGTGCGCAGACTCCGTAAGGGAAAATGCACTATTGAACTGGGATTCATTTTATCCGATGTGATCACGAACTTTGAACGTGTCAGTGATCACTGCTCCAACATTGCGGTCTGCCTGGTACAGGTGAATGAAGATGAATTCGATACGCATGCTTATCTGGATGAACTGCGCCAGGAGGATAATCTGGATTTTCAGGGTAAAGTGATGGCATGCCGTGAAAAATACCAGTTACCTCCCACAAAGCAGGATCGTGTTATGGAAAAGAATGCAAAATTACTTGCGGAGTAAGGATTTACAGAGGTATAGTTAAGAAGAGAAAGCACAGTCAGAGAGGAGTGCTGTGAGATGGCATTGATCTATGTAGTAGAAGATGATAAAAACATTCAGGAGATTGAGACCTTTGCGTTGGCCAATGTAGGGTACGAGGTAAAAGGATTTGACTCCGCCACAGATTTCTATGCGGCATTGAACGAGACAGCACCGGATCTGATCCTGTTAGACATTATGCTGCCGGATGAGGATGGACTGAGTATCGTGAAAAAGCTACGTACCAGACAGGATACAGTACTGGTGCCGGTGATCATGGTGACGGCCAAGACCACGGAGATTGATAAGGTAAAAGGACTGGATCTGGGAGCAGACGATTATATCACGAAGCCCTTCGGCGTTATGGAGCTGATCTCCAGAGTAAAGGCAATGCTTCGCAGAAGCCAGAAGACCCAGGAAAAGGATAAGGTGCTGAAGCTTGGCAATATTGTGCTGGACAGAGAAAAGCATTCCGTAATGGTGGGCAGAGAGCCGGTGGAGCTGACTTACAAGGAATATGAACTGTTAAAGCTTCTGATGACCAATGCCGGCATTGTGACTACCAGAGAACTGATCTTAGACCGTGTCTGGGGGATCGATTTCGAGGGAGAGTCCAGAACGCTGGATATGCATATCAAGACTCTGCGTCAGAAGCTGAAGGAAGAGGGCAGCCTGATCAAGACGGTACGTAATGTGGGATACATTATGAACGGTGAGAAAGCGTAACAGAAGATGAAGAAAAAGATTAACAAAATGATGATCCTCATTGCCACGGTGACGATCCTGCTGACGATGGTATTGATCACAGTGGTCTATTATGATCTGTTTCGCAGACAGGTACTGGAGGATCTGAAAAGCTATGGATTGTTGCTGAGCAACTGCTCTTCCGTAGAGGAAATTGAGCAAAGCGGTGTGCCGGTGGAATCGGATCTTCGACTGACCATCATTGGCAGTGACGGCCGGGTATTGTATGATAATGAAGCGGATTCCGTGGCCATGGGAAACCACTCTTCCAGACCCGAGATCCGGGAAGCCATGCAGGACGGAGAGGGCGAGGCGGTCCGTAATTCCGAGACGTTATCCCGGTCCACTTTTTATTATGCCATCCGGCTTGCAGATGGCAGTATCTTACGTCTGTCCAAAGATGCCAGGAGTATTTACAGCATTTTCAGCCAGGCACTGCCTATGATGGCTGGTATTTTCATAGTGCTGCTGATCTTGTGCATGGTGGCGGCCAAAGTGCTGACCGCGAAGCTGATCGCCCCTATTGAAAAACTGGCAGAGAACATAGGTGAGTGTACGGAAATGCAGACCTATGAGGAGCTGACACCGTTCATGGTCATGATCCGCAAACAGCATGAGGACATTATGAAAAATGCCAGAATGCGTCAGGAATTCAGTGCAAATGTATCTCACGAACTGAAGACTCCGCTGACATCTATTTCAGGATATGCGGAGCTGATTGAGACCGGAATGGCTTCCGAACAGGATACGGTGCGTTTTGCTCACGGGATTCATAACAGCGCGAATCGTCTGCTTACACTGATCAATGATATTATCCGCTTGTCAGAGCTGGATGGCACGGAAGGGGAAGCGGATACGGAGCTTTTGGATCTTCATGAGATGGCACAGAATTGTGTGGAAATGCTCTCCATGAGTGCCGAGAAACATAATGTGACTATTGCCCTCTCCGGTACGGAGTGCTACGTAACGGCGAACCGGCAGATGATGGAGGAATTGCTATACAATCTGTGCGATAATGCCATCCGGTATAACAACCCGGGAGGAAGCGTGGATGTACAGACCTATGCCAGAGAGGACCATACTTACCTGATAGTAAAAGACACCGGAATCGGGATCTCCAAGGAACACCAGGAGAGGATCTTCGAGCGTTTTTACCGCGTGGACAAGAGCCGCTCCAAGTCCACCGGAGGCACCGGACTGGGGCTTGCAATTGTGAAGCATATCATCGCTAAAAGCCATGCAAATCTGGAGCTGGAGAGTGAACCGGGAAAAGGAACGACGATAAAAGTAGTTTTTTAAATTGAAAGTTAGTGAAAAAGATTGTATCTAATCCCCGTAGCCCTTGGCAGGGTATA
>OMFC01001256.1_pt1 | contig 11064 bp, 12 predicted proteins | sample 1645531 | NCBI WGS metagenome assembly OMFC01 (sample SAMEA103958112, study PRJEB25191) | human gut metagenome | biome: human-associated habitat [ENVO:00009003]; feature: intestine environment [ENVO:2100002]; material: feces | place: Germany | collected 2013/2015 | reverse complement strand
TGATCTGGGAGAGAAGCATGACGCTGGGGCGTGGAAATGACCGCTGCGATTTCTGCATGAAGGTCAGATAATAGTGGGCGGCATATTGAAATGGAAATCAAACGATTTGGTACATGGTATTTCTGGCATACGTTCTTGTTTTGTATGAACCACAATGGAAGACGAAGGAAATGGGAGCATATGCCCGATTCGCACGCAGACTGAGAGGAGAAAAACAATGATCGTACTGCAACTGCTGCTTTATTGTCTGCTGTTTACCGCAATGGTAAAAATCGCTGTGATCGGTGGTGCTGTCAACGGACTGTACTTTTATCCCAAGGAGGTGCAGGATCGCGCCATCGAACTGGGACTGATCGACCGCAATACGATGAACCGGAAACGAAAATGCTTTATGATACCGTTCTTTATCGTGATGCTTGCTGCTCTTGTGCTGATCATCGGTTTGTGGAACGGGGCTTCCTCCTTTGGTGAGGCCTATTGGCAGGCGCTGCTGTTTCTTGAGGTTATGAATATCTATGACGGCGTTGTAATCGACAAGCTATGGGTCGGGCACAGCCAGTTTTGGGTGCTGCCAGGGCTTGAAGATGCGCCGTTCGTGCAGACCTGGAGGCAGGTGCTGAAAAAGCGAAGCATACTGGCGCTGATCTGGGTTGCGGGAGCGGCAATTGTCGGCGGTATTGTCGTTTTGATCTTCTAAGAAGGAGGAAATTGCCCAAATGAAAAGCAGAATTACGAACTGCAATTGGAGGTGAGAGAGATGGAAACGAGTGAAAAGTTCCTCCGAGGCTGCATACTCGGTGCGATTGGCGCTGCTCTGATGTCGGCTGGCGATTGGCTGCTGGGGTGCATTCCACTTCAGCAAACCGACACTGGCCTTTTCAACAGAGCCTATTATCTGTCCGGCTCTTATGGGCTGTGGAAGCCTGTGCTTACTGTTGGGCTGGGAGCGGTCGGCGGCTTTCTCTATTACTTTGTGGTAAAAGCGCTGAATGCGGACATTGACGCAAAGTATAGGAAAACAAAGTCCGTTCAGTACCTGTGCGGAATTTTCACCGTTGCAGTGGCGCTGACTATCCATACCTGGGTGGCAACCATGGCGTGGTTCACCACCTATCTGGGCCCGCGCATCGGAGAGGAAGCGGCTATCGCGGCGGTCACGGCCTATCAGGACGGCATGCTCCCCGCCATTGCGCCGATGTACGTTCCGATGATACTGGCTTTCGGCATCCATTTCGTGATGCTGCTTGCGGGCAAGACACGGTATTCCCGGTGGATGCTGGCTTTTCACCCGGTCATATGGAACATTCCGCTGGCAGGCGTCCCGGATATTGCCCAAGCGATGCAGGTGCCGGTGACCACATGGATGTCCGTAATGAGCCAGAGCAGCACCAATACCGCCATCGTGATCTGGTGCATTGCGGCGGCGGTTTATGCGAGAAACAATTTTAAGAGAAAGGAATCACTTACATGAAAAGCACTATTTCTGATGTTCAAAAGAAAATCAAAGTGGGAACGCACGGAGAGGACTACGGCAGCTGGATGTCAAATCCGGTCTTCTATGTTTTTGGGGGAATTGCGCTGGTGACGCTGGTGCTGACTGCACTGTCTTTTACCGTATTCCGCATCACGGTTTTGGGCGTTGTGTTCGCCGCAGCCACCGTGATTCTGGTGGCACTGCTGTGCTGGATGGCGTGGATCCGCCGCCAGTACGCCTTCGGCAAAGGCGGCATGATGGAAAAGGTGCATCAGACAATTCTGAGCAGCCTTGACTTTGACGGTCACGGAAGCCTGTTGGAGGTCGGCTGCGGCTCCAGTGCGCTGGCGGTCCGTGCGGCGCTGACATGGCCGGAGGCGAAGATCACCGGCCTTGATTATTGGGGTGCCATGTACAACTACAGCAAAGCACTCTGCGAGAAGAATGCGGCGTCCGAGGGTGTCGGTAAGCAATGCGGCTTTGTCCACGGCGATGCCAATAAGCTGGATTTCCCGGACGGGAGCTTTGATGCTGTGATAAGCAACTACGTCTATCATAACATTATGGGTGCGGACAAGCATGCCCTGCTGCTGGAAAGCCTGCGGGTACTGAAAAAGGGTGGCGTGTTTGTCCTGCATGACAATATGAAGCCGCAGATGTACGGCGACATGAACGCCTTTGTGGAGGAACTGAGGGGCATGGGCTTTGCCGAGGTTCAGTATGTGGAGACCGCAGAGAAAATTTTCGGCTCGAAGCAGCGTGCCGCTATGATGATGCTGGGCAACTCGGCCATGATCGTTGGAAGAAAATAACGCCGGAGATCGGTGTGGGAGACAATCCATATGAAAAGAGCTTATCATTCCGGCGGCTGGACTGCGCTTTTTGAGTCTGTAAACAAATTACAGGAGGACAAGTGATATGAAATACAACGGCTTTTATTTCTGGATGTTCAAGAGTCCGATGAAAGCAGTCCTGACGGAGAAATACGGCAACGCATATGCTGGGGAGACTATGAAAAAGAGCAAAAAAGTCTATCGTGAACTGGTCGGGAAAGCTGCCGACATTGGTGACGACAACCCAATGGCATACAACGAGCTGTTTGCACTCGCCTTTGTCGCACCTTACATAGCAAGCGGGAAGAAGATCCCCCCGGAGACGGTGCAGGAGATGATGCGGCGTTCGCTTTACCACATCAAGTGGTATTTTGCGAAAACCGACCTGAACACCGATAAGGGCAAGGCAGAGAACAAAAAGAGCATCGTGAAGTATGTCAAGTGGTACACGCCGGAAAAGGAAAAACAATATCCGACATCGTTCAAAGTGGACTTTGAGGGACAGCCTCATGAAGGAGCTTGCTACTACCGCATCACCCGCTGCCCCATCTGCGCCTATGCGGAAAAGCTGGGCGTTTCCGAGTTGATGCCGCTGTTCTGCGAGTTGGACGAGGTGATGATCACACTCCAGCACGGCGTTCTGCACAGGAAACAGACGCTGGCGAATGGCGGAGAGTATTGCGACTACTTTATTACAGGCAACAAAGAACGACCTTGAATCCTACTTCTGTTTCATCGGTGATGCCTGAATCGGAAAGCAAGGTGCTTCTTCACGATTCCTTTGCCTGGAGCTGCACCATTCCGTGCAGCCGCGATCATACCAGTTTGCATAAAAATTATTTGAAGGAGGTCTTTTCGTGAAAAAACAGTCCGATCTTTCCCGGCTGATGGGTTACGCCGGGAACTACCGATATTTCACCTACGCTTCGTGGGTGCTTTCCGCCATCAGCGCGCTGTCGGCGCTGGTGCCGTTCCTCTATATCTGGATGATTCTGCGGGATGTACTGGCCGCTGCGCCGGATTATGCGCAGGCGGTGAACATTCCTCATTACGGCTGGATGGCAGTGCTATTCGCGGTGCTGTCTTACCTTATTTATATTGCAGCGCTGATGTGCTCCCATCTGTCGGCGTTCCGGGTGGCGACCAATCTGCGGCTGGCGGTGTCGGAGCATCTGGCAGTGCTGCCGCTGGGCTTTGCCGAGAACTTCGGCAGCGGTAAGCTGCGCAAGATTATCCACGAGAGCACCGGAGCCGCCGAGACCTATCTTGCCCACCAGCTGCCCGACCAGTACAACGCCATCGCCACCCCGGTGGGGCTGCTGGTGCTGCTGTTGGCGTTCGACTGGAGGCTGGGGCTGCTGAGCCTTGCGCCGGTAGTGCTGGCTTTCCTCATTATGGCGACCATGACCGGCAAGCGGATGGTCGAAAAAATGCGGCAGTACGGCAATGCCTTGGAGGCCATGTCCAACGAGGCAGTGGAATATGTCCGGGGCATTCCGGTGGTCAAAACCTTCGGGCAGAGTGTGTTTTCCTTCAAAAAATTCAAGACCGCCATTGATGAGTACGAAAAGTGGGTCGTCTCCTACACCAAAGACCTGCGCCTGCCCATGATGTTCTACACCGCCGCCGTCAACGGCGTGTTCGCCTTTCTGATTGCAGGCGGGCTGCTGTTCACGATACACGGCGTGACCCCGGTATTTCTGCTGAACCTGTTGTTCTATATCATCATCACGCCGGTGATCTCCCTGACTTTGACCCGCATGATGTACATGAGCGAGAGCAAGATGGTGGTAGCGGATGCGCTGGCACGCATCGACTCGGTGCTGGAGGCAGCACCCATGCAGGTTCAGGCTGTTCCGCAGCACCCGCAGGATGCTTCTGTCGCGCTGCAGAATGTGCATTTCAGCTATGACGGAAAAAACGAGGTCATCAAGGGCGTTTCGCTGGACATTCAGCCGGGACAGACCGTAGCTTTTGTAGGCCCCTCCGGCGGCGGCAAATCTACGCTGGCAAACCTTGTCTGCCGGTTCTTTGATGTGCAGAGTGGCAGCGTCCGGGTGGGCGGAGCGGATGTGCGGGATATCCCCAAGGAAGAGCTGATGGATACTATCTCCTTTGTGTTCCAGAACAGCCGCCTGCTCAAGGGCAGCATTCTGGATAATGTCCGTCTGGGCAGACCGCAGGCCACCGAAGCCGAGGTGCTGGCAGCACTGAAAGCTGCACAGTGCATGGATATCGTGGAGAAGTTCCCGGCGGGCATCCATGCCGTTATCGGCACCAAGGGCGTGTATCTGTCCGGCGGCGAGCAGCAGCGCATTGCCATTGCCCGCGCCATGCTGAAAAATGCGCCCATCCTGATTCTGGACGAGGCCACCGCTTTTGCCGACCCGGACAATGAAGCTAAGGTGCAGGCAGCCTTTGCCCGGCTTGCCAAGGGCAAAACCGTGCTGATGATCGCACACCGCCTGTCCACCGTAGCCAACGCCGACTGCATCTATGTGGTGCAGGATGGGCAAATTGCAGAATCCGGAACAAAGGACGAACTGTGCGCGCAGAACGGCCTGTTTGCCCGGATGTGGCAGGAGTATCAGGCCTCGGTGCAGTGGAAGGTCGCAAAGGAGGGGTAAAAGATGATCGGAAAAATTCAACACGCCACAGCCAGCTCCCCGGAGGGCGCAAAAGGGCTTGTAAAGGGCGTTCTGGCCTGTGCGTTCCAAAACATGGCATTCATGTTGCCCACCGGGCTGCTGTATCTCTTGGTAAAAGACATGCTTGCAGGCTCCACGAGCGGGAGAAAAGGTTTTTATCTGCTGGGGTGTGCGGCCTGCTTTGCGCTGATCCTGCTGACCACATGGTTCCAGTACAATGGCACCTATTTTACGACCTATAAAGAGAGCGGCACCCGCCGCCTGACCCTTGCGGAACGACTGCGCAAGCTGCCCCTGTCCTTTTTCGGCAAGCGCGACCTTGCCGACCTGACCAGCACCATCATGGCAGACTGCGAGGTACTGGAAAAGGACTGCTCCCACTTCATCCCCGGTCTGTTCGGTTCCCTCATCTCCACCGTACTCATTGCCCTGAGCCTGTTCGCCTTTGACGGGCGGATGGCGCTGGCGGCCCTGTGGGTCATCCCGGTATCCGCTGCCATCGTGGTGGGCAGCTACCGGGTGCAGGACAAGGTGCAGGCCAAGACCATGGCGGCGAAAATGGCCTGTGCGGACGGCATTCAGGAGTACATCGAGACGCTCCGCGACCTGAAAGCCAGCAATGCGGAGCAGCGGTATCTGTCCGGTCTTTCCGGCAAAATTCGGGCTGTGGAAAAGCAATCCATTGCGGCAGAGCTGGAAACAGCGCTGTTCGTATCCTCTGCGAGCATGGTGCTCAAGCTGGGCATTGCGTCGGTGGCACTCACCGGCTCGGTGCTGCTGGTGCAGGGCAGTATCGATGTGCTGACCCTGTTTCTGTTCCTGATGGCGGCATCCCGGATGTACGACCCTATGCAGGGCGCGTTGCAGAATCTGGCGGCGGTCATCGCCATGCGCACCAATGTGGGGCGGATGAACGAGATTCTGGACGCTCCCCTGCAGACCGGCAGCGAGCAGCTGACCAATCAGGGCTGCGATATCGTGTTCGACCATGTGGGCTTTGCCTATAACTCCGGCGAGACGGTGCTGCGGGATGTCTCCTTTACCGCAAAGCAGGGGGAGGTCACGGCACTGGTGGGCCCCTCCGGCGGCGGCAAGACCACCGTTTCCCGGCTGGCAGCACGGTTCTGGGATTACCAGAAGGGTCGTATCACCGTGGGTGGCATGGATGTTTCCCAAATCGACCCGGAAAAACTGATGAGCCTGTATTCCATCGTCTTTCAGGATGTGACACTATTTGACAACACAATTCTGGAAAACATCCGTCTGGGACGCAAGGGGGCCACCGACGAGGAGGTCCTTGCGGCGGCAAAGCTGGCAAACTGCGAGGAATTTGCCGAGAAGCTGCCGGACAAGTGGAACACCAACATCGGCGAGAATGGCTGCGCTCTTTCCGGCGGTGAGCGTCAGCGCATTTCCATCGCCCGCGCCTTCCTGAAGGATGCGCCCATCATTCTGCTGGACGAAGCCACCGCCAGTCTGGATGTGGAGAACGAAACTGCCATTCAGGAGGCACTTTCCCGGCTCATAAAACACAAAACTGTCCTTATCATTGCCCACCGGATGCGCACCGTAGCCGGTGCGGACAAAATCGTGGTGCTGTCCGACGGCGTGGTGGCCGAACAGGGCGCGCCCGATGCACTTTATGCCCGGAACGGCCAGTACACCCACATGGTGGATCTGCAGACCGAAAGCCAGAGCTGGGCCATCTGACCCAATTCAAAACAGCCCCCGGCACAACAAAAAAGGACATCTATTCAAAAGAATAGGTGTCCTTTTTATAAGTACATAACCGCTCAGCCTTGCTGTGCGGTCGCACAGCAGAGACTGCCCGATTTTGAGAGATTGGTCAGTCTCTGCGCTTTTTTTACCAATCAAAGGAGGCGTATCCATGAGCAACGAAATCATGCAGGAAAACACACCATTTGTTGAATGCAGTGCATTCCACCGTGGGATGAGCGTATTGGAGGCCAGTCTGCGAAACACCGAGGATTCAGAAGCTATCATCAGTGGCCTTCTGAAAGGTGCGGCTGAGTTTTATGGCGCATCAAGAGAATGCACAAACTATTTCAAGTGCAATTTTCACCCATTACACCAGGCTACGGCCTCTTTGAATTGCTCCCATGTAATATCTTTGCAAAAACGGCGATCCGGTACATACAGGGATTGCCGGAGGCGAGAATGTTGAAATCTGTGATCGTGCCGTTTTGGAAAGGCAGGGCATAATTACCCGCAGAGCATGACCTTCGCGCAGAACAGGCCGTCCTGATAGGTAACCGTACTCACCCCGCCGGATTTTTCTGCGATGTGACGGACGGACTGAAGCCCGACACCGTCTCCTTTTCGCTTGGAGGACTGAAAGACACCGCCTTTTTCACGGATGACTCCGTCATAGGTGTTTTCAACCTGAATCAGTGCCAGACTGTTGCCATGCAGATAGGCGGTCAGCTCGATTCTGCGTCTGGCAGGTGCAGTACGCAGGCTGGCTTCCAGCGCATTTTCCAGCAGATTAGAGAGAACCAGACACAGATTGATTTCGTCTACAGGAAGACATTCCGGCAGATCGAGCTGCACGGAAAATGGGATCTGCTCCCGCTTCGCAAGTGCGCAGTAATATCCGACCACGCCGTCTGCCGCCCGGTTTTCACAGAAATGCAGCTCCAGACTCGGGATTCTGGAAACTGCGCCGGAAAGATAGGCTTTGATCTTTTCAAGATTCCCTTCTTCTGCAAGGGCGGCGAGCTGACATAGCTGGTGGCGCAGATCGTGCCGCGCCTGCCGGGCTTCCTCAATGGCAGCTTTCAGGCTTTCGTAGCGCTGCTGCTGCATGGAAAGCAGCTGGTTCTCCTGCTGCAATCTCACATTCCGGTTGATGCTGATCGCCATCAGAAGGAAGATTGCGTTGAAGAAAAGCATCAAAAACAAAAGTGCGATGCTGATCACAAAATACCCCTGCAAAACACGCCCGGTATAGAGCGTGTCCGCATACTTGGGGATCATAAACAGATTCAGCGCAATGAACACCAGCGGCAGCACCCAGAAGGAATACCAAGTCTGCGCAAAATTTTCATCCTCGACCATCCTCCGCACGCTGTGCGTCGCAGGATAATAGGCGATGACGGCAAACAGCCAGCAGATTACCTGATAGCAAATCACGGCCCGCAGACAGAACCATGGCGCAGCCTGCGCCTGCGGCAAACCGGCCAGCATAGCGGCGTTGATCGCTCTTGAAAGGCTGTTGATACAGGCAAATACCGCACAGACGGACAACGCAATCGTTCCGGATTTTCAAAGCGAAATCCGGAGCGTTTTTATGTAGATCACGACTGCAAGCAAGGTTAGGCCTGCAAGCATCGGCGCAGTCGGCACGCGGTGCGCATAGCACACCACGCCTCCGGCGACACAAAGCAGCGCAAGCAGCGGGGCAAGCCACAAAACAAGCTTTGACAGCGGCTGCTTTAAGCTGGATTTTACCGGGAAGTAGGCAAGCAGCATGCCGGGAATCACCACGCCGAGCTCCAGAATTGGACGCAGCAGCTCCATTATGCCATCCGCCCCCTTTGAAGCAAGAACTCCATAAATGCCTGCCGGGCGCTTTTCAGAAGGTCCTGACTGACAAACACGCGGCTTCCGTCCGCCATGCGGAAGGCGGCACCTTCCAGATCCTTCGCGTGTTCCAGATTCACGATCACGCCGCGCCCGCACACAAAAAAGCGTGTGTCATCCTTTGGTGGGGCGATGAACGTCTTGAAGGGTTGGCGTGTGGCAAGCGTCTTTTGAACCGTCGTATGGACGTAGATCAAGTGGGCGAAGTGTTCTGCGTAGACGATGTCCTGATAGCGCAGATGGATCTCGCTTCCCTCCACCTTTAGCTCCATATATTTGTCCGGCTGCGGTATGCGGGCAAGCAGCTCGTCCGTCAGCGCATCGATGTCCGCTTCGGTAAAGGGCTTGACCAGATAGTGCAGCGCCCGTACCTGAAAGCCCTCCAGCGCATGGTCGGTCGAGGTCGTGGTAAAAACCAGCAGGCAGTCCGTGTTGGTTTTCCGTAGTTTCTTTGCCGCCTCCATGCCCGTCATGCCATCCATATAAATATCCAGAAATGCGGCAGTAAAGGGGGCTTTCCTTACTGCTTCCAGAAATGTCTCGCCGCTTTCGTATTCCAGAATATCCGCCTGCAACAATGACGTTTAAGCGTAGGACAGAGAGCAGGAAGGCCGTAATGCGAAAGCGTGAAGTGATAGAGCTCCGTCATAGAATCAATTGTGTGGGATGGCCATGTGCCTCCGCGGTCATCAACAAGGAACGGTCGCTAACTGCAAGACCGGGAAAACACACCGGAGTCCAAGAGCACGGCACACCTGACATTGTTATGTTTGTCATACCCGGGAGGCCCGAGTGGCTCCGCAGGAAAAAGAACTGCGGTAGGGAGTATCGGCCAAGCGCCTCGCCCCTTGTCCCATGCACGCCCCAACAATACCGGCGCACCATGAGGGTAACGGTTTCGATCTCCTTTTCCTTGTTCAAGTTCTGAAGTCCTTTCTGTTTTATACGTAGTTAGCCTCCTCTAACCGCCTGGTGGAAGAAAAGGCAGGCCACCTGTATGCAGTCTGCCTTTTGCCTGATGCGAAAGCCCGCAGACGCGCGGGGCTTACAGCACCAGCGAGGGCGCGGTGTAGACCCGTGCCTTCAGCTCGCTGTTGAGCATATACAGCCCCTTGCTGTCACCGCCGAACAGCTCCATCTTGGTGATGAGGTCGGCGGCGTTCTTCTCCTCCTCGCCCTGTTCCTTGATGAACCAGTCCAGCATCTGCATGGCGCGGAAGTCTTTTGCCTCGTATGCGGCGGCGTAGATGGCATCGATGCTGGCGGTGACCAGCTTCTCGTGCTCCAGTGCCTTTTTCAGCGGGGTCATGTGGTCGCCTCGTTCCCACTCCGGCTTTGCGATAGCCTCAAAGGTGACGCCCTCGCCGTTATTCTGCAAATACTGATAAAACAGCATGGCGTGATCCCGTTCCTCCTGCGCCTGTACCCGGTACCAGTTCTCAAAGCCGTCCAGTCCGACGGCGGCGTAGTAGTTGGCAAAGTCCAGATACAGATAGGCGGAGTAGAACTCCTTATTGATTTGCTCGTTGAGCAGCTTAGATACGTTAGCGTTCATGATACTTCTCCTCCATAAGATTGTCTTTTTCCTGCTCCCGGCAGGCAGGGCAGATATGCCGTACCCAGAGCGATGCTGGGATGCTCCCTTTTCATCTCCAGGAACACCTGCTCCGCCGTGGGATGCTGCTGCAGCTCCGTTACGGCGGCCAATATCTCCTCTGCGTATTTTGGCATACCGCCAACCCTCCAAATGCAAGAATGAGTCTTATTATTTTGCTTTTATTATACCTATATTTTTTTCTCTGTCAACAACCACAAAAGGCTTGTGCCCCAAAAGCTGCCCCGAAGTACCTTGACAGCTTTAACTGTATCTGTTATAATCACAGTATAAACTGTATCAGCAGAAAACACAGTTGTGTTGGAGGTTGATTATGCGTCAGATATTACTTTTTGCGGCACTTGCCACCTCGCTTGCGCTGCTGAGCGGCTGCACGCTGTCCAAGACAAAAAAGGACACGGAGGATATGACCGACAAGGCGGCGTATCATAAGCTCAGCGCCGAGGACGCCTATGAGATGATGGTCTCGCAGGAGGTCGTGGTGGTGGATGTCCGCACCCGGGCGGAATACGATGGCGGTCATATTGAAAACGCCGTCCTTGTGCCCAATGAGAGCATCGGGAGTGAAATGCCCGAGACGCTGCCCGATAAGGAGGCGACACTGCTGATCTACTGCCGCAGCGGCCGCCGCAGCAAGGATGCTGCACAAAAGCTGCTGGCGCTGGGGTATCAGAGCGTCTACGACTTCGGCGGCGTCATCGACTGGCCCTACGAGCTTGTGAAGGAGGGATGATTGTGGACAGTTCTTTTAATCTGGCCGTCCATGCGCTGGTCTGCCTGAGCCACAGTGGACGCTCCCTCAGCAGCGAAGCGCTGGCGGAGAACATCTGCACCAATCCCACCCGCGTCCGCCGGGTGCTGGCGGGGCTGAAAAAGGCGGGGATGGTGGGG
>OMFC01001249.1_pt1 | contig 11105 bp, 8 predicted proteins | sample 1645531 | NCBI WGS metagenome assembly OMFC01 (sample SAMEA103958112, study PRJEB25191) | human gut metagenome | biome: human-associated habitat [ENVO:00009003]; feature: intestine environment [ENVO:2100002]; material: feces | place: Germany | collected 2013/2015 | reverse complement strand
TATATAAAATTATTAAGGGGATTATAGTAAATGTACATAATAAAACCACATTTTGATTATTGTCCGATACAGAAAACAGAATATTTTGTCAATGTAAAGTATAAAATAAGCGATGTGAATACATATAAAAAGGTCTCAATGGAATGTGTATATCAGGAGTTTTATAAGCAGAATTGTCCGGAAAGAAATAATTGTCCTATTTATAAATCAGCTGATGTGATTGTAGTGAATAAATAAAAATTCGCTAATGGCGAATTTAAGGAAAGGTCTTGACATTACATAAAAATATTGTTATAATAATAAAAAAGGGGCACACTGATAGACGGTTGCTCCCTCATATGGTTGTTAATAAACCGCTATGTTTGGAAGACAGGGGCGGTTTATTTCTTTATGTTCTTGATTACTTCATTAACAGTAACAAGAAGCAGGATAGTGAGAACTAAATATGTAAGTTCCATACCTATCACCTCCCTGCCAGCTTATTTCGCCTGCCCGTTAGGGGACGATCAATTAGCTTATGGCGTAAGGAGGGAACAACCGCCTACCGTTTAGAGTATGCCCATGTATTAAATTATATCATAGATATCGAATTTTGTCAATTTATTCATAATTCGCCATTGGCGAATGTTAAAACAATACTTGACAATAATAAGAAAGTGATGTATAATAATCATAGAAATGATATTATTGTGCTCCATTTAGGTTCACAAAAAAAGCCAAAGGACTGCTACTCCTTTGGCTTTTGTGCTGACTGCCTTATTTTTTCTTATTATTCCTGTCCAGCCACTTGCAAATATAATTTGCTAATATACTTGCTACAACAGAAATAAAAAAAGATATTATTAACTCCATTTCAGGTTCACCTCCTCCCTGTTAAGGCAGGAGAAAGGCAGCAAATTCATTATACCACAATCGTCGAATAAAGTCAAAAAAAGGAAGTCCTTGCGTAAGTGTGTAAGACTTCCTTTTTTGTAATTCTCCAATGGCGAATTGATCAAAGCTCCAAATCATAACTTTTGATATCTTTCTTTTGCATGGAATTATGAGCGTTCAGTTTCTGCCTGTCAGCTTCGGTTTCCAGTTCAAAGGACTTAACATTGTCCTTACCCAGAAGATTTTCCTTGTTGTCAAGATTAAGCTGTCTGTCCAGTTCAGACTGCCTTGTAAGCTTTGTTTTCAGTTCCTGTTCTTTTAAAAACGGCTTTGCAAGTTCAGCCTTTGAGTTCTCAAGCTGAGTATTAAGAGCTTCAATTTCAGACTTGTATTCGTCGATCTTTTCGGGAATATGATTAATGGTATTGACAATTGTTTCTTAGGCGTGGAATAATCACAGAAAATAACCTGAGTGAGACGTTCGTCCGCTGTCTTTTTCCAGATATCGGTTACATTGTTTACGCACATATTGATCTTAGTGTTGGGTTCATCAGGAAGCAGAGGATTTATAAGTCTCTGATCAAGACCGATTTTAATACCGTCGGTGGTAACCTTAAGCATATTGTCAACATCGGGAGTGACCTGCTTGTTGTGAATCTTTTCCGCACGTTCCGACAGGGACTGTATTAAATTTTTCTGTGTTTCCGTAGGCTCGGCAGCAATAATGTGACGTTCACATTCAGGTTCGGGAAGATTTAAGTCCTGGGCGGTTTTTATGTCAGCGCACTCCTTGAAAGCGGTCATAAGCTCAGGAAGATTGCTGAATTTTGAAAGTCTGGTTTTCTGCCTGAAGCCTTTGCCTGTAGGAGCATATTCAAGCTTTGTGACCTTTTGCGCAAAGTTTGCCGCCCATGCGTCAAAGTGGGTAAGACCGCTTTCACGGAGATAGTCAGCCTGTAAATATTTCTGCATAATGAAAAGTTCCGTGATACTGTTGCTTACCGGAGTACCCGTAGCAAAAACAATGCCTTTTCCGCCTGTCAGCTCGTCAAGATACTGACATTTAATGTATAGATCCTGAGTTTTCTGAACTTTTCTGTTAGCCGCAACTCCTGAAATATTGCGCATTTTAGTTGAAACGCTTAAATTCTTGAACATGTCGGCTTCATCAATAAACAGCTTGTCTACACCCATTTCCTCAAAGGTAACCACGTCGTCCTTTATCGGCTTTTCAATAAGCTTTTTAAGCTTAGCTTCATAATCACGTTTTGTGCGCTCCATGTCCTTGACGGTAAAACTCTCGGCATTCTGTTCTTTCATTTCAGCAATGTCATTGATAAGCTCATTGATCTGATCTTTAATGAACTGTTCCTCACGTTCTTTTGAAACGGGAATTTTAATAAGCTGAGAGTGACCAATAATAATGGCGTCAAATTCGCCTGTTGCAATTTTGGCGCACAATTTTTGGCGGTTTTCTTTCTTAAAATCGTCTTCATGTGCAATTAAAATATTTGCATTAGGGTACAGTGTAAGAAAATCATTTGCAAACTGTTCGGTCATATGATTTGGAACGGCAAGGAGAGATTTATTGTGCAGTCCCAGACGTTTTCCCTCCATGGCGGCGGCTATCATTTCATAGGTTTTGCCTGCCCCAACCTTGTGTGCAAAAAGAGTGTTACCGCCGTATAAGGCGTGTGCGACAGCGTCCTTTTGATGTTTCTTAAGGGTTATTTCCGGATTCATTCCTGCAAAAGTCAGGTGAGAACCGTCATATTCACGGGGACGTATAGAATTATACAAAACATTGTATTTTTCAACCAGATATTCCCTTCTTTCAGGGTTTTTGAATATCCATTCACGGAAAGCGTTTTCAATAAGCTCCTGTTTCTGACGTGCAAGGAGAGTTTCATCATGATTTATCACGTATTCTGTTTTATCCTTTTCAGGATTGTAAACAGGATCGTAAACGGTAGTATCGATCATGTTAAGACTGTCCTCAAAAATGCTGTATCCGGATTTTCGGGACGTACCGTATGCAGTATTAGACTTGATATTATCCTTATCAAGAGACTTATTCATAACATTCCATTTAGCAGTTGCAGGGTTATGCTGAATTCCTATGTAATTATTGTCTATTCCCAGATCACGGGAAAACTTCGGAGTTTCAAAAAGCTCATACATAAATTCCTGAATGTACTTATCGTCTATCCAGGGAGAACCGAGTTTAGCAGTAATATCTCCTGCTTCGATACGGTCTGGCATGGCGGCTTCAAGAGCGGAAACGTTTTCAGTAAAATCAGGATTTGGTTCAGCTGCACTCTTAGCAACGGCAAGCTTGTTTCTGATGTTTCCGGAAAGATATGCGTCTGCGGTTTCCCATGCAGACGTTTCAGGATTTAAGTAAATAACGCCTTTAAGGTCTGAAATTATTTCACTTTTTTCTTTTCCGTCCATAAGCTCGGACATGAAATCAAGGTCGACACCTGCTTTTTCAGAAATGGAAACGGCAAGAGCATCTGCGGCGGTATCGGCGTGCGTTATCCTTACAGGCGGCTGTAATGTACGTTTTGTAAAAATGTCCGCTTTACCGATAAGCTTGCCGTCCTTGACCTTTTCCAGTGAAAGAACAAGGGGAAGTGAAACGTCCTCACGGAAAATGTCTCTGTTGGTTTTATCATTTAATAATCCGTTTTTCTTTGTGAAATCATCATAAAGCTGATTCAGTTCTGTACGCTTTGAAATAATAGCTTCGTCCGAGTAACCCTCAAGCTGCATATTAAGCAGTTCACGGACGCATTTTGAAATAGCTGCTATTCCGCTTACACGCTCGTATCTTTTGCCGGTAAACGGCATTTCAGTCATAATGGAATTTTCACGGTAAAATATTTTACCGTCAATTTCAGCGTATGAGAAATTTTTGACCGTCGGATCGGCAGGAAGAATTTCAGGCTTAAATTTGTCCTTTTTCTTTCCGGAGGGTTTTGCAATAACAGACTTTTCAGCGGTATAATTTCCTTTTATTTTCTTTACCGCTTCATTTAAAATAACTTTAAGATCGGAATTTTCAAAAGGAACGACCATAGTACCTTTGCCGTAAAGCTTGTTTCCCTCTACAACTTTTCCCAGAATCATTTTCGGATTTTCAATGAAGTAATTGTTGAGTACAAGACCGTCTGGATTTTTTGAGGTATACACCCAATCGGGCGCAATATCTATCATTTTTTCACGTTTCCGGAGAAAAATAATGTCGGAGGTAACTTCCGTTCCCGCATAGGATTTGAAAGCATTATTCGGAAGTCTGACAGCGCCCAGTAGCTCTGCACGCTGAGAAATGTATTTTCTTACCGACGGATTAGCCTTGTCAAGAGTACCGGAAGAAGTGATAAAAGCAATTACACCTCCCGGACGTACCTTGTCCAGAGTTTTTGCAATAAAATAGTCATGGACCGCAAAATTGTATTTGTCATATCTGCGGTCTGAAATTTTAAAACCTCCGAAAGGAATGTTGCCTACAGCGACGTCAAAGAAATTGTCTGAGAAGTCACGCTTTTCAAAGCCGGTGATCTGAATGTCAGCATCAGGATAAAGAAGCTTTGCAATGCGCCCTGAAACGCTGTCCTTTTCAACTGCGTAAATACGTGAGTTGTCTGACATTGATCCCGGCATTTTACCAAGGAAATTTCCTGTGCCTGTAGAAGGATCGAGAACAGAACCACCGTGAAACCCCATATTTTCAAGAGCCAAATATATTGATTCAATAATGAACGGGGGAGTATAAAAGGAATCAAGAACTGAAGCACGTGCGGCATTGTATTCTTCGTCAGTAAGGAGACTTTTAAGCTCTGAATATTCCGCAGACCATTGTTCATTTTTAGAATCAAAAGCGGCGGACAATCCGCCCCAGCCAACGTATCTGGAAAGTATTACTTGTTCTTCCGGTGTTGCAGGTCGATTTTCCTTTTCAATCATTTTCAGCGTTCTGATAGCTTCGGAATTCGCCTTGAATTTCGATTTAGCGCCGCCTTCGATGATAAAATCACCAGTAATTTTGAAGTTTTCAATTTTCATGTCAGACTTCATAGATGTTTTAGCTTGTTCCACGGTTCTGTCAGTATGGTCGATATATTCATAAAGATCGCTGTTCAGCAGTTGGTTGTATGAGATATTTTCAGTGACGGAAAAAGCGCCGCTGTCCCTTGTGACCGTACACTCGTCGGTTATCCACGGAAATGCGCCTGTCAGAGAAACAACTTCGCTGATATTACCCGTAATCTTATGACGAAATCTGTCACCTACAGTAATCTTCTGCGGAACATCTGGCTTGTTATTTTCTTCAGGATTTTTTGCATCTGATTCTTCAATATTATTTTTTAAATCGGAATTATTATCAGGTTTTGTAAATGTTATTTCAGATTCAGGTATGACCTTACTGCTTTCAGTTTTTTCAGATAAAATGCCGTATTCTTTAAGGATATTCTTTGCTCTTTCCGTATGTATTTTATCAGATTCACTATCTGAATTGTAGTATTTCAAAGTGTATTTTGCATGATATATACGGTCATCTATATCGGCTTTGGTAATATATTCGCCTTTGGATACCAGTTCTGAAATTCTTTCAGCGACTTCTTTCCATTTGAGATGAATTTCTTTACCTTCTTCATTGTCATACTTACGGTTGAGAATAATTTCAATTCCTTTTGAATCGTGATTTTCATAGGCATAAAATTCGTTTCCCGGACGACCGCCTGTACCGTACTCCTCTTTAAGCATTTTGGCGAATTCATTTATAGAGTGGCTTTCTTTACAGAATTCTTCAATACGGAATTTACCGTCCTCAAATCCGCTTCCTCTCATTAAAGCTGCATAGATTGCCTTTTCTTCTGCGTCATATTCATAAACTACAGGTTCTCCGAACAGAGAAAGCTGTGACGGTACATATTGGTGATCTTTTGATGTAATTTGCGGTGCAGCTTTTGACAGAATTTCAAATCCCTTTTCATTCATATCCTGCTGCCATCCGTTATATGCAAGTACATCGGAAGTACCGAGCAGAATACCGCCGAAATCGGGAGCGTCAAGGTCTTTCAGACTGATACTATTTTCACTGATCTGTTCAACTTTTCTGCGTTTACCGTCATAGAGAATCACATCGCCGACAGATAATTCAGAAACGTCCGGAGATTTCTTTTCTGTGTTTTCAAAGACAGTAGTTTTTATTTCAGATTTATCATTATCTGACAATTCAATAAGTTTGTCAAAATCAAGATTTTTAAGAACAGTATTCATATGATCAAGAGAATTAAAAAGCTGTTCATCAACGACTCTACCATCCTGTTCTTTTACGATACGGAATGTTTCAAGATCGGCATAGGCTTCAATACCTGCAAGACCGGTTTCTTTATCCGGTTTATATGCCAGTTCAATGTGATCCATATTTGAAAAGTTACCGGGAGAGCCAAATTCTTTTTCACAGTATTCATTGATCAAGCGGATAGCCCTATCCATTGGATTTTCTTTTTTTGGCAGCTCCACAATTTCATTGACCCCAAGTTCTTGGGCTTTATCTCTTGTAATTTCAAGCTGCGTCAGAGAAATATCAACATTTTCGGAAATGATATTGCAAATGTCTATCCTAAAAGCTTCGTCACTTTGAAATTCATCGTATAGAGGTGCAATTTCGTTAATAGTATAATTTTCAATCTGTTCTTTTCCGACAATAAGTTCAGTGAAAAGTTCCGATATACTTTTGTTTATTTCATTATTAAAGTTTTCTAAATCTGAATTTTCATGAGCATTTCTTACTGTTATGTCGTTTATTAACTTATCCGTAGCGTATTCTATAAATTCTGCACGGGAAAGTTGTACTTCATGGGATTGCTTATGTGATTCGCCAATGGCGAATTTATCTTTATTTTCAACTGCGACTTCTATTATATCATAAGTATTACTAATATTTGACTTTTCAGCTTGCATTGTATTTTCGGCTTCTTCTGTCTTTTTAAGAACATCGGCAACAATTTCATATTTCGGATATTTGTTTAGAAACGCTATCAGATCTCCGTCGCCATCGCCAATATCCAGTCTTTCGGTAAATTTATCCCCGTTTGGCATATTGACGGTAAATTTTGTTTTTGCATAACCTAGATGAAAAGCGTCGTCTGCATTCATTGCCGCTTCTGCAGAGCCGTAAGTATTGATTTCTTCTTCACATAATTTTAACCATTCTGAATCAAGCTTGTTCATCAGATTGTCGAATTCAGTTATAGAGTAAGTTTTACCATCTTCTATATTATTGTGTTCGCTCCATTCGACAGTAATAGTGGGAAGATTATTTCGGTCGGAATAATCAATAGCGGAATATCTGTCCGTTAAATATGTATTCCAATCATTTTGGGAAACAGCAAAGATATTTCCGAGTTCACGAACTTCCTGAACGGTTTTAACAATTGCTTTAGGTTTATCGTTCCAATCCATAGAGTAAACTATTTTATCGGGATTTGCCTGTATAAAATCCTCAGCTTCATTTTCGAGTATAGTAATATAGTCAATATTTGATTGAAGCTTCAATTCGCCAATGGCGAATTTTTCTTTTTCAGCTGTAAAGCTGTGTGCAATCTCCTCCAGACGTTCAATATCAGCTTTGCTGACTGTAATAGTTGTTGTTTCAGCGGTAATTTTACCGGAGAATTTTATTCCGCTTTCCCCAAGCTTATCAGCAATTTTGGCAGCAATATCGGTATCATACTTTCTGTAAGTCTTTTGCGGAATGTATCTGTACGGAGTATTGCCGATTATTTGTATATCAGTTCTGTCAGAATTTCTTCCTCTGCTGTTTTCAGAAAACTGTTTTTCAGTTGCACTGTTTTCAGGTAATCTCCCTGATTCTCCGCTTCTTTGTATTCCTGACTGTTCTCCTTGAGTTTTTCCACTATCATATCTTCCATTTCGTGTGCCTGAAGATTGACGGCTGTCAGATGCTTGTTCAGTTGATCGCTGTTTTTCAGCCATATAAATTCCTTGGGATCCTGATTGAGAAGATAATTCCTGCGCATTGTTACGTACTTCCCGTGAGGGATCTCCTGAAGAAGTTCCTCCGGAATTGGTTTCCAGTACCCCAATGCCGTCTTGTAATAATTCTCTCTCATTTCTTCCGGTACTATGTCGAACTCCGCTTCCGTGAATCCCAGAATCTCTTTTTCCTCCGCCGATTGTCTTTCCGATTCCGCTACCATTTCCAGAAATTCTTTCCTTTCCTGATCCGATATCTGATCTATAGGAACTTCCCTCAGATAAATCGGATAATACCGGAAATTCTCCTCGTCCAAAACGTACGTCCATCCCTTTAAGATTTCCGTATCCGGAAGATATTCCTCTGTCTTGGGATTCAGAACGTGTCTCACTCCGTCTATCATTTTCTCTTGTTTCATTATGCTCGTTCCTCCTGATTTCTTCAATTGCATTATGCCTTGTGTTTCTTACAATACTTTCAATTTCAAGAAAAATACTTTTTGAAATTTCTGTTACAGCCTGTCCAATTTCTTCAATGGGATATTTACTTAATCCGGTAAGGTTTTTGGGCGATGGCTGTGCTTCTCCCGGACAGCAGCGGTAAAGTATCGAATATGCGGCAGATTCTGCAACTACTTTGTATAAGTCTGATTTATCATCATTTAAATACTTTGCCGTACGCATAAGAGTAATATCATATAGCTGTTCCTCCAGAGTTTCAGAATCCAGATTATATTTCTCAGTTAGATGTTTGGAAACTGATTCGCTGTAATCAATATTCAGCTGACTGTCATTGATTTCCCAGACCCAAGGCAGGGAAGTACCTTTCGGTGCGGACGTCTGGGTGATGTCAAATAAATAACGTATTTTCCGTTATGTAATGTAGGAACACCGTGTCCCTGCGGCTCACGGCTGAGACTTCGCCATGAACGTGCGTCCGAACATGCAGTAAACTGAGGGTTTTGCAGATTGATCATTATCTGATCGTTAAATGAATGCTTGTAGTGGTAAGAAGATGTCTGCAAAAATTTCAGCCAGTACTGAGTATCGGAAAGTTTTTCTTTTTCGGATTTGACAGATTCTTTTATTTCTCTTATTCTTCTGAATTCCATTATACCATACCTTTCATTTATAATCTATATTGTCAATATCGACTGAGCTATAATTTTCCTTTATGTATGACTGCTGCGCAGCTGCTTCACCTGCATTTCTGGGGATTATTTCTTCAATACAGTACCCTTTTTTATTTATGTCATACTGAGTTTTGATATGTAATTTAACAAGTTCAGAATCTTCAAGATATACGATGAATGAAACGAAACCTTCGGTGTCACGCTTATCGTTGTATATGTACAAATTAAAATCTTCAGCGCTGCGCTTTGTTTCATAATCAATACCGAATTCACGGCACTGCATGGCGTATTTTTCATATATGTCATCAAACGACTGATCATATGAATTTTCAATTCCTGAACAGCAGTTGTTGTATGCAGCTTCATCATTTGAAGCAATAGCGTCGATTACCCTGCAAACCATAATTTCAGGACTTTCAGCAAAGCTCATATCTTTTTCTTGTTTCTTGCTGTTTTCTGAACATGAACAGCAGAGTATTATTACTCCGGTGGATATAACGGTTAATAGTTTTTTTAGTTTCATAAGGAGTTCCTTTCTTTAATAAAAATGTATAGCAAACTGTTGACATTGTATATACTATATGATATAATAAAAACAAAGGAGTGTGATATTATGACACAGATTAATTTTAGGGTAGATGAAGAAGTAAAAGAAAATGCAGAACGAGCATTAAAAGCAATGGGTCTGACAATGTCTTCAGCTATTACTATGTTTTTGGTGAAAGTTGGAAATGAACAGCGTATTCCATTTGAAATAACAGCTGATCCGTTTTATTCTGATAAAAATATACGTTATCTTGAAAAAATTGTATGCGATATAAATAAAGGTACGGCAAATTTTTCAGAACATCAATTGGCAGAGGTAACTGACGAATGAAATTGTTATGGGAAGACAGAGCATGGAATGACTATATATATTGGCAAGGACAAGATAAAAAAACATTGAAACGTGTCAACAAACTTTTAATGGATATTAGTCGAAATCCTTTTGACGGTATAGGAAAACCTGAACCTTTGAAGGGAAATCTAAGTGGATTATGGAGTAGGAGAATTGATGACAACGGTAATAGGATTGTCTATTATATAAGTAATGATATTGTGCATATAATAGCTTGTAAAGGTCATTACGAAGATTAAATTACAATGAAACCTCATTATTACATGACTGCTGCCGTGGTGCAGCGGTCATTTTTTGATATAATGTATACCAAATAATGGTTGATATGTTGGAAGTGTGTCAAGATCAACACTGTCAACCTTACAGATTTCCAAATTTAAATTTTGAGAAAACATGATAAAATCATTTATATCTATGCGGAAATTTTCATTTCCTATCCAAATAACATCATTTATAGTTTTGACGTTTAAAACCATCATTGAGCTATTAGAGTATCTGTAAATAACAAGAAGATAATTTTTAAACAGATAAATAGTATCGATGACAAAACAATACAGAATTTTTCATGATGTATCAAAAATTCTTTATTATCTCTTTTAATTGATAATCCCCAAATATATACACAGCCAACAGTTGCATATATTACCATACATAGATTTTCAAATTTATTAACGCCTGAAAAAGAACATAAGTTAAAGAAAAACAGACATGGAAAAATTACCCCGCCGAATTGTTTTCCTTTATGTACTCGTTCATAATTTAAGTAAATAATACAACATACAAAGATCCCTACAGTCATACCTACATATTCATTTGAAGGAAAGAATGTAAATCCTAACAGAATACATAATACTGCATAACCTATATGTTTATGCTGATGATATTCTTGTAATAGAACGCTGAAAAATATTACTAATGATGGAATGATTGGCAGTATGAATCTTATAATATCAATAGGGTCATGTAATGCTATGTTTATCAAATTTTATCCCCCATTCTTATAGAGATCGTGACTGCTGCCGTGGTGCAGCGGTCATTTGTTTTTGAATAGTTTTTTGCTGTTTAAAAGATGGAATAAGCTGCGGACGGTGTCTGTCGGTAAAACTTCTGGTTAAATTTTCTGCAATACTGCGAAGCTTATCCAAGTCTTTTTTATTCACTGTGAATGTTGTAAGGTTTGAATAAACCCTGCC
>OMFC01001248.1_pt1 | contig 11106 bp, 7 predicted proteins | sample 1645531 | NCBI WGS metagenome assembly OMFC01 (sample SAMEA103958112, study PRJEB25191) | human gut metagenome | biome: human-associated habitat [ENVO:00009003]; feature: intestine environment [ENVO:2100002]; material: feces | place: Germany | collected 2013/2015 | reverse complement strand
CTACGTCTTTTATCCCATATCGGAGTAGTAATAGACCTCCTGAGATATTCACGCACTCGTTTGGGTTTGTCACTTCCCGTCTCATAAACAGGATAAGCTTCAAGATAGATGAACCACTCATCTCTCCACTCACTTTTCTTTAATTTGACGGAGACTTTAGTATAATCTAATCTTTTCATAATGGTTTTATATCTTTATAAAGTTTGTCTATTGATTCCTTGTGAGCATACACATAATTACCGATTTGCCGGGTCGGTATTGAGTATTTTCGTATATGAGCATACACGGTGCTGTCATCCAGATGAAATTTCTTGGAAATCTCACCTATTGTATAGCAATCCTCTGGTTCCATGCGGTACATGGTAACTGGTTTCCTTGGGTTGGTGTCAAGCGGAGATTGCCGAAGTGGGTATAACTTCATCAATTCCGTTTTGCTGACCTTGATTTTGGCTCCTTTACGCTTAATAGATGAGATTCGGTTCAGTTTTATTAGCCGATAAATGGAATCTCGGCTAATACCAAACAAAGCATACGCTTCTGTTATTGTGATATAATCCCTATAATTGGGAATACTCTTGGCTATGCTGTCTAATTCCAACTGACGCTTTTCTTCATCATGCTTGCGTTTCCAAGCTACTTTGGAACATTTTGGCGAGCAATACCAAGACTCCAAAGTCCGTGCGAAGAATTCTTCTCCGCATACAGGACACTTCCGCACTATCTTATACTTTGATCCAGGCATACTAATATCTCTATGTTATTGTTACTAATTATCTTGCGCCCCATAGTTTCGCACATTATCTACTATAGTTTCGAGATACAAATGAGGTACAGATGTTTATAATAATAACGCAAAGATAGCAATATTATTGTGTACGGCCAAAAACAAGAAAAGCGTGTAACTCATTGAGCTACACGCTTTCCTTATGATAATGTATTCTTATTTCTATAGGAGCTTACTTCACTTACCCGAAATTCGGATCTCGCCCTCTGAAGCTGTCTGGAAACCGGCTATGAGACGTAACAATGTGGTTTTTCCGCAACCGGAAGGTCCAAGTATCGTGACAAACTCGCCCTTCTTCACGTTCAGACTCACATCATCCAATGCCGTTTTCTCGCCAAAATACTTCGATACATGGCTCACCTCAATGATGGATTTATCTTCTTGCATATTCATACTAAAGTTTGGGTTGCAAAGGTACACATTTCTGCGGTTTTCACCTACGTGTTAATCTAATATAACAGTGTTTTTCGAGGACAGATAGAAAAATAATCTATCTTTGCATAAATATTTATTCACTAATCTTACAAAAGTATGAAAAAATTAAGTCATTTAGTCATTGCAACGGCAGCTTTAGGTATGGTAGCTTGTACCGGTGGAAACAAAGCCGGCTATGTTGTTACAGGTACAGTAGAAGGTGCAGCCGATGGTGACACCGTTTATCTTCAAGAAGCTAATGGTAGAAATCTGATCAAACTCGATACAGCTGTGATCTCTAAGGGTACGTTTACTTTCGAAGGAACACAAGATTCGGTAGTAAGCCGTTATGTCACTTGCGAAGTAAACGGAGAACCGTTGATGATTGATTTCTTCCTCGAAAACGGAAAGATCAATATTGCCTTAAGCAAAAAAGAAGACTCTGCTACCGGTACAGCCAACAATGACGCTTACCAGGAACTCAGAGGACAGATCAATGATATCAGCAAAAAGATGAATGCCATCTATGAAGCAATGGGTGACACTACATTAAGTGACGAACAAAAAGAAGCGAAACAGAAAGAAGGCGCTCAATTGGAGGAACAATATGACAATGCCATCAAAGAAGCTGTAAAAAAGAATATTACTAACCCAGTAGGAGTATTCTTGTTCAAACAGACTTTCTACAACAATTCCACTGCCGAAAACACAGAATTGCTGGAACAAATCCCGGCTAATTTTCAGAACGATGAAGCAATCGTGAGAATAAAAGAGCTGACTGACAAGCAGAAAAAAACTGCCGTTGGTACGAAATTCATTGATTTCGAGATGAAGACTCCAGATGGAAAACCTGTAAAACTATCGGATTACGTAGGTAAAGGTAAAGTGGTATTGGTTGACTTCTGGGCAAGCTGGTGCGGTCCTTGCCGTCGTGAAATACCTAACCTGGTAGAGACTTATGCCAAATATAAAGGTAAAAACTTCGAAATCGTAGGTGTATCTCTCGACCAGGATGACGCTGCATGGAAAGATGCCATCAAAAAGCTGAACATGACTTGGCCGCAAATGTCCGACCTTAAATTCTGGCAGAGTGAAGGTGCACAACTTTATGCTGTAAACAGTATTCCTCACACTGTTTTGATTGACGGCGAAGGTACTATTATCGCACGTGGTCTCCATGGAGAAGAACTACAAGCCAAAATAGCAGAAGTTGTAAAATAAGTCACCGCTATTAATCTGTGGTGGAACAGACTGTGTTGAAGCTCTTTGTAGCAAACAGAAAAAATTTAGCCCCTGCATCCTCAGAGATTGCAGGGGCTAATTTTTATATCTAAAGTAGCAGGGAGAATCCTCCCCCCTACCTTACATTTTCAATTAAACAAACCAGCGAACATAGCAGAAGTCCTGACGATGTGGAAGTTCCGGATTTTTGGGGAACATACGGTAAGACACCTTGAAGCTACCTGCATTCGACAGGCTATGTTTAACCTGGAATGTATACAAGTCGCCTTCTTTCTTTATCACATTAAACGGCTCTACCGAGTAAACATGTTGTTTACCGTCTGCAGTCGTATAAGTAGTAACCAATTCTAGTCCTACTGCATCATTCAGACCTTTTTCATCGATTACATAAGTGATTGTATATTCTTTTCCGCTTTCGATATCGCCTTTCTTCAGTTCTTCTACCTTATCGCAAGATACGATTTCGATAGAATCCCATTTAGCAACCACTTCCTCTTTCCATGCTGCGATTTCTTTCGCTTTCGCATTGTCATTGGCAGCCAAAGCGTGGAAACGTTTTGCTTGCTTGCAATAGAATTTGCTATAATAGTCATCCAATTGACGCTTCATTGTATAATGAGGAGCGATTTGTGCGATAGAATTCTTCACAACTTTAATCCAGCCTTCAGAATATCCCTTCTTGTTACGAGCATAATACAACGGCAGGATTTCCGTTTCAAGGATACTGTAAATAGTAGCAGCATCCAACTGGTCTTGATGTTCCTGATTCTGGTAAGTACGTTTTTCAGTCAACGCCCAACCTGCACCTTCACGGTAACCTTCCAGCCACCATCCGTCTAATACAGAGAAGTTAACAACACCATTCATCAAGGCTTTTTCACCGGATGTACCGGATGCTTCCAACGGACGAGTCGGAGTATTCAACCAGATATCAACTCCGGAAACCAAACGACGAGCCAACTGCATATCGTAGTTTTCGAGGAAGATAATCTTACCCAAAAATTCCGGACGGCGAGAGATCTCGATAATACGCTTAATCAAACCCTGTCCTGCTCCATCGTGCGGATGAGCCTTACCTGTAAACAGGAACTGAACCGGATAGTCAGGATTGTTCACAATCTTAGAAAGACGTTCCAAGTCGGTGAACAACAGATGCGCACGCTTGTAAGTAGCAAAACGACGACCGAAACCGATCAGCAATGCATTTGGATTGATTTTATCCATCAATGAAACGATACGCGAAGGATCTCCCTGATTCTTCAGCCAAGTATCGCGGAATGACTTACGGATGTAGTCAACCAACTTATTCTTCATGGTCATACGAGTCTGCCAGATCTCCTCATCAGGCACATTGTAGATAGCTTCCCAAATCTTAGGATTAGACTGGTCGAACCAGAAGTTTTCATTGAAATATTTAAAGTACAATTTCTTCCATTCCGTTGCGCTCCAAGTCGGGAAGTGAACACCATTCGTCACATATCCCACATGGCTTTCTTCCGGGAAGTAACCTTTCCAGATAGAAGAGAACATTTCCTGAGACACTTTGCCGTGCAGCCAGCTTACACCGTTCACCTCCTGAGAAGTATTGCAAGCAAAAACAGACATACAGAAACGTTCGCCCTTGTCACCGGCATTGTTACGTCCCAAATCCATCAGGTCGTCCCAAGTGATACCCATTTTAGCAGGATAACCACCCATATATTTGCCAAACAGACCTTCATCGAAATAGTCGTGACCGGCAGGAACCGGAGTGTGAACCGTATAAAGAGAAGAAGCACGAACCAACTCGATAGCTTGATTGAAAGTCAATCCGGTAGCTACATAATCACAGATGCGTTGAACATTGATCAGTGCAGCGTGTCCCTCGTTACAATGATAAATATCTTTCTTGATACCTAGTGCTTTCAAAGTTAGGATACCACCGATACCCAACAGGATTTCCTGTTTCAGACGGTTTTCCCAGTCACCACCATAGAGTTGGTGAGTAATAGGACGGTCGAACTCGCTGTTCATTTCATTATCCGTATCCAGCAGATACAGAGAGATACGTCCTACATTTACACGCCACACGTTAGCATGAACATAATAATCCAGATAAGGAACGTCTACTACCAATGGCTTGCCGTCTGCATCGAGCACACGGTCGATAGGAAGCTGTCCGAAGTTCTGTGCTTCATAATTAGCAATCTGCTGTCCATCCATAGACAAAGTTTGCGTAAAGTAACCGTAGCGATACAAGAAACCTACCGCACACAAATCAACATTGCTGTCGGAAGCTTCTTTCAGATAGTCACCGGCCAATACACCCAGACCACCGGAATATATTTTCAGGACACTGCTCAGACCATATTCCATACTGAAATAGGCAACAGAAGGACGCTGGCTATCCGGCTTCACATCCATGTAGTCTCTAAATTTCGTATAAACTTCATTCATTCTTCTCAGAATCACCTTGTCTTTTGTCAAAGCTTCCAGCTTTTCATAGCTCATGCGTTCCAACAACAGCACAGGGTTCTGTCCACATTCTTTCCAAAGTTCCGGATCTAGATCTCTAAACAGTTCTGTCGCTTCAAAATTCCATGCCCACCAAATGTTGCGTGCAATTTCAGACAACTTCTCCAACTCTACCGGTATACGTGATTTCACAGTAACCTCTTTCCAGTTGGGAATATTCACATTACTAACTTTGATTTTCATAATGTTTTTTAATTAACTTATTGATAATAAATTTTCTCTTAACTAAGTTGACGCTTCATTGCATTGCGCAAAGCAATGTCATAAGCCTCATAATAATATTGTATAAAGTGTTTCCACAAAGCCTGTTCCGCTACTTCTGCGGCACGCTTGCGGATTTCCTTCACTTCTTTTTCTGTCTTATCGGCAAATAGTGTAATTGTATCTTTAATACCATCCGCCACTTCCGAATAATTATAGTCCGAACGGCGCAGCACCTCCACTCCATCGTTAATGCCTCGTTGGTTCTTCAGGCTATTTACCCAAAGTCCGAATCCGGCCAGATCTGTAGTGATTGTCGGCACATGGAATGCAACGCTTTCCAACGGAGTATACCCCCACGGTTCATAATAAGAAGCATATACGCTCAAATCCTGTCCGAGCAATATATCATAATAATCCTTATTCATGATACCGTCACGACCATCCAAGTAGCAAGGAACGAATACCACCTTCACTTTATCCTCCGGACGGTTGCCCATTCCAAGATATTTCAGCATATCCAACACCTGGTCATGCGTCATGTTATGCAGCCAATGGGTAATGAACGGCACTTCAAGCGGAGTATCAAAACTCTTCTTACTTTTCAGACGTTCCTGCAAATCTTCACGCGGATCACCTACCCAACCGGGGACATTGATAAACGCCAGCACATTCTTATGCAAGTTCTTATCCCTGTTCAGGCGGTTCAACGATTCCAGAAATACGTCGATTCCCTTATTCTTAAACTCATATCTTCCACTGGTTCCCACAATTAACGTATCATCGCCCAGATTTGTTCCCAACAATTTGTTCGCTACATTCAACATCAAGGTACGCGCACGTTTACGCTTTCCGGTGAATGTACCTCCTTTCGGCACAAAGTCATCCTCGAAACCGTTCATAAGGATTACATCTGCCGGTTTATCCAGCAATTCCTTACATTCGTTGTTGGTAATTTCGCTTACTGTCGTAAAGCAATCCACATAATGCGCTGTCTGCTTTTCAATCGAATGCTTCGACTGCATATTCAGTTCCTGAGCCATCTGGTCACCATTGTAAGCAAATAGATAATCATACAACGGTTTGTTGTTACCAGCAATTGAACGGCCGATAGAAGTAGCGTGGGTTGTAAAAATAGTAGCCACCTCAGGCACAGCTTCCTGTACATAAAGCGCTCCCATTCCGGTCATCCATTCGTGAGCCTGGTATACCACCTTATCCGTCTCTGTCAAGTTATAACGATAGAAACTCTCTACCACTTTTCCCGCAGCGTACGAAAACATGGAAGCTTCGTCGTAATCGCCATAAGCGTGCAACGAATCTACTTGATAACGATTCCACATTTCAGTGTATATATCGTTCTTTTTCTCAAAAAAAGGTTGGAAATCAACAAGAATGACTATGGGTTCACCGGGGATATTCCATCGTCCGACACGAACAGAAAGTTCATCTTTCTCAAGCGCATGCTTCTTCCAAGCAGCACACAGATTATCCGACTCGATGAACAGAGGGTTTTCCTTTCCTTGCCACACATCGGGACCTATGAAAAAAATTCTGTCGCGAAACTTTTCCTGCAATGTATTCGCCCGTGTCGACAAGACAGTGTATATCCCTCCCACTTTATTACATACTTCCCAGCTGGACTCGAAGATATAATCGGGGGTTAATAAATCTTTTACCATATAATATATTAAAACTCTTTTTAGTATGCGGGTGCAAAAGTACACATTATTCTTTGAAAAATAATACTTTATGCAAAAAAGATGAGTTAAGAAGAAGAAAGAAAGAACCTCATCCAGTAAAAAAAGAATATCCCCCTGCATATGCAAAGCTCCATATACAGGGGGATTGAATGTTTTTTATTAGGAATATTCCTGCAGAAAAAATTATGCTAATGCACTACCGATCAAGAAGGTTGCAGCTAGAGCAACGATAGCATAAAGTTCCGGGAATACAGCAAGAATCAATGTGTTGCTAAATACATTGTGTCCCTGACCGATAGCAGCGATACCGTTTGCACAAACCTGTCCTTGACGGATAGCCGAGAACAAAGCCACCAAGCCTAAAGCAATACCTGCACCCAAAACGGCAGACGCCTGAATAGCTGTAATCTCAGGAGTTAAAATACCAAAAATAGTTTGGAACATAAAATAACCGGCAAAACCGTAAAGTCCCTGTGTACCCGGAAGGGCTGTCAATACAAGGAAGTTACCGAATGCACTGTCGTTCTTTTTCAATGCTCCGATAGCAGCGTTACCTGCAATAGTTACTCCGTAAGCACTACCAATGCCCGACAAACCAACCATAACCGCGATGCCAATATAGGCAATAAACAAATTCATTTCCATAATCTTATTCTATTTTTATTGTTTAATTCTTAAAATATTAATTTTTAAAAGGCTTGTACTCTTTGCCGCCACCTTCATAACCGGAGTTCTTGAAAAACTCAACGAACGTCAGACGCATCGGGTGAACCATTGCACCGAGTACATTCATAAAGATATTGATGGCATGACCGATAACGAATATCAGTACCATCACGATAGGACCTGCTATTACATTATCCGGACTCATACCTACTGCCAGACTGTTGAACACTCCTGCCAGAATACCTCCGGAAAGTCCGAGAGCAAACAGACGGACGTATGACAGGACATCACCCAACAAACCGGTAGCCATATTGTACGAATCCCACAACCCCAGTCCGATATTCAGGAAAATGTTCTTTCCCGGACTGTTGTAAAGGAAGATCATAGCAGCCGAAATTCCCAGAATGATAAGGTGCACTGTGCCTCCCATCGGCATTACTTCCGGTAACAGAGCCGAAACAGCCATCGAAACCAACAAAATAATCCATCCTATTGTCGCCACCGCATATTTGAAGCCAAACTGAATCGTCTGATTTACCGCTTTCAGCACCATGCCGAACAAAATCTGGACAGCACCCAAAATCAACGACAACTGGAACATATCATTGTTATCCATCAGAACAGCGTGTTTCAAACGTTGAACGATAGGCCAGTCCAGATCGTAAATATTCGCTCCGAAGAACGTACCCGTCAGCAAACCGCAGAAGAAGGTCGAAACAGCCAATACTTGTATCAATGACAAGATTGATTTTGTAGACGGAGTCAGTTTCTTCGCTATCAACCGATATGCCGTAGCTCCCAAGAACAGAAATAAACCATATCCCGAATCTCCTAGACAAAGTCCAAAGAAAATCATAAAGAACGGAGCAAAGAACGGTGTCAAGTCCAGCTCATTATATTTCGGAAGCATATACAATTTACAAATCGGTTCAAACCAGGCAAAGAATCCTTTGTTGTTCAATCGGATAGGAACATTATCGCCCGGAACCGGATCAGTAATTTCATAATACACATGTGCGTCATTCAGGTAAGCCTCGATTTCCACTTGACTGAATGCAGGAGCCCATCCTTCAATCAACATCAGTTTATCACCGGCGGCCTGTTCGGAACTCAGCACGACTTTAGAGAATTCAATCTGTCCCTGCAATTCTTTCAAGGCAGCCTTCAAAGAAGGAATTTCCGTCTCAGACAATGCAACGAGCTTCTTCTCATTCTCTTCGATCGCCTGTTCCGTCGTATCATACATCGTTTCAAGGCGTGCCAAAGAGTATGCTGGAAGTTTTGCCTGCTCCACATCCAAGTCCACCTCCTGTCCGGCTTTCGTTACCGTGACAAAGAATACTTTGGAAGAAATACGGTTCACAATCATCGCATTGTATTCCGTCTCCCACTCTTCTTTGTAGTTTCCTTCCGAGCAGCTATAAAAACCGATCACATAACCAGCATCTTTCAATTTCTGAATATCTGTCGGCTCAAAGTTTCCCCACGCTTCCAACGCTTCTTTTTCTTTCGCATAGCTTTGTAGCTGTTGAGACAACTTCCCGTGTTCCGTTTGCAAAGTATCCACTTCATCCAACACTTGCATCCCGCGTCCGGCTGTTCCACCTTCCGTTGCAATCACGGCATTCTTCTCATGCTTCTGATTCTGGAGCAACTTCATTGTAGCTGCCAGGCGGTTGGAAAGACGGATATTCTCCTGCAGTTCCGTGTTATCGGCAACCCCTTGCTGTTTTTCCACAATGTGGACTACACCAAGTTCACGCAGACTGTTCAGAAAATCTTCGTACTCCTTGTGATAAACCAGGAATGTGAGTTTCTTCATTTTTGTAATCATGCCTCTACCTCCTTCCTTTTTTCCTGATGGGACTTCATGATCTTTTGCGAAGACTTCGACAGATTCTCTTCATCTTCCATAAATCGCTTGATCTTTCGCAATGCATCCTGATAGCCCGGTATCTGTACCTTCTCAAAAAGATTCACTTTCTGAGTGGTCTTTTTCCTTGCATGTTCTAACAAATTCAGCTTGGCGAGCATAAATTCACGTTCAATGGCCGTATGTGCAAGCTCTTCCAACAAGTGTATACCGTCGGCATACCATTTGGGAGCGTTAAACATACTGTACGGACGTATCTCGAACTCTACATTTTCGAGCAACGGCACGCGCACACCCGCAATTTTCTTCACGCCAAGATGAACATCATTCACCTTTATTAATGAAGCATCAAACTCATTCCAAAGGGCGAACATGGCTTCATAGGCTTGAATCTGTTCTTCGAGCCTATCCTCCAGATCGGCAGCTTCCGTTTTACAGCGTTTCACTTCCATGCGGAGGGCGCTTTCCTTATTCTTGATGATAGGAAGCGTGCGCACCCGCACTTTCAGTTGCTTTTCGAGCTGCTGAAGAGAGGTCTTGTTATATTGAAACTTTATAGCCACGTTGTTTTTGCTAATTATTAGTTATAAATTACTAGTTGCTAATTATTCACCTTTCGGCCAGTATTGGTCAACAAGTTCCTTCTTGATATTCACTTCTTCCGGACGGAAATATTCACCGAACAAGCCCCAAGCCACATCCAGCATTTCAGTAGTATCCAGATTGACATCGATAGCCAACAACTGATTGGAATAATCTTTTGCAAAAGCCAGCGTACGCTCGTCGTAGTTCGTCAAGTCGAAACCGTTTTCCATCTTTGTCTTGGCGTTAGCAGCGTCGGCATACAGACGTACAGCGGCATTCATCACCTGTGGATGGTCTTTACGCGTCTTTTTTCCGGTAACCAACTGTTTCAAACGAGACAATGAACGGAACGGGTCAACAATAACCTTACCGATATCACTGTCACGACGCAAGAACAACTGACCTTCGGTGATGTAACCCGTATTATCAGGTACAGCGTGTGTAATATCTCCACCGGACAACGTAGTCACTGCGATAATAGTAATTGAACCACCGGAAGGGAACTGCACCGCTTTTTCGTAAATCTTTGCCAAATCCGAATAAAGCGAACCCGGCATAGAGTCTTTCGAAGGAATCTGATCCATACGGTTGGATACGATAGCCAACGCATCGGCGTAACTGGTCATATCCGTCAACAGTACCAAGACTTTCTCATTATTGTTTACAGCGAAATACTCGGCTGCAGTCAATGCCATATCCGGAATCAACAGACGTTCCACCGGAGGATTCTCGGTCGTATTCATAAAACTCACGATACGATCGAGCGCACCGGCATTAGAGAACACATTCTTAAAGTACAGGTAGTCATCATTCGTCATACCCATACCGCCGAGAATAATCTTATCCGTTTCGGCACGCAACGCCACGTTTGCCATAACCTGGTTGAAAGGCTGGTCCGGGTCGGCGAAGAACGGAATCTTCTGACCGGACACCAACGTATTGTTCAAATCGATACCGGCAATACCTGTTGCAATCAGTTCCGACGGCTGTTTACGTCGAACCGGATTCACAGAAGGTCCGCCAATCTCCACTTCCTGGCCTTCAATTTCCGGTCCTCCGTCGATCGGATCACCGAAAGCATTGAAGAAACGTCCTGCCAACTGCTCACTTACTTTCAATGTCGG
>OMFC01001244.1_pt1 | contig 11128 bp, 8 predicted proteins | sample 1645531 | NCBI WGS metagenome assembly OMFC01 (sample SAMEA103958112, study PRJEB25191) | human gut metagenome | biome: human-associated habitat [ENVO:00009003]; feature: intestine environment [ENVO:2100002]; material: feces | place: Germany | collected 2013/2015 | reverse complement strand
GCTCAAAGTCGGTAATTTCCGGCAGGCGCAGCGGCAGCTCGCTTTCGGGGATGGGCTGCCAGCCGCACTTTTCGCAGTGCACCATGGGGATGGGCTCGCCCCAGTAACGCTGGCGGCTGAACACCCAGTCACGCAGCTTGAAGTTGACCTTCTTGCAGCCCTTGTGGTTTTCTTCCAGCCAGGCATACATCTTTTCCTTGGCATCTTCAACGGACAAACCGGTCAGGAAGCCGGAGTTGACCAGCGTGCCGGTGGCAACATCGGTAAAGGCAGCCTCATCCAGGTTGGCCGGGGTATTGCCCTTGACGACCTCGATGATGGGCAGGCCGAACTTCTTGGCGAACTCCCAGTCGCGGCTGTCGTGGGCAGGCACGGCCATAATAGCACCGGTGCCGTAAGTTGCCAGAACATAGTCAGAGATAAAGATGGGCACCTCTGCGCCGTTGACGGGGTCGATGGCGGTCACGCCCTCGATCTTAACGCCGGTCTTTTCCTTGTTCAGCTCGGTACGCTCAAAGTCGCTCTTGCGGGCGGCTTCATCCTGGTATGCCTTTACGGCATCCACGTTCTTGATCAGCCCGGCATCGATCCACTTTTTGATGTAGGCATGCTCCGGGGAGATGACCATGTAGGTAACGCCGAACAAGGTATCCGCGCGGGTGGTATAAACGGTCAGGGTATCACCGGCAGAGGTTTCAAAGTTGACCTCAGCGCCATGGCTGCGGCCGATCCAGTTGCGCTGCTGGGTCTTGACACGGTCGATGTAATCCACCTGGTCCAGGTCATCGATCAGGCGGTCCGCGTAAGCGGTGATCTTCAGCATCCACTGGCTCTTCACGCGCTGCACAACGGGGCTGCCGCAGCGCTCGCACACGCCGTTTACAACTTCCTCGTTGGCCAGAACGACCTTGCAGCCGGTGCAGTAGTTGACGGTGGTAGCCTTTTTATAAGCCAGACCGTGCTTGTACAGCTGCAGGAAGATCCACTGGGTCCACTTGTAGTATTCGGGGTCAGTGGTGTTGATCTCGCGGTCCCAGTCAAAGCTCAGGCCCAGTGCCTGCAGCTGGCTCTTGAAGCGGGCCACGTTCTTGGCGGTCACGATTTCCGGGTTGATGTGGTTTTTCAGGGCATAGTTCTCGGTCGGCAGACCAAAAGCATCCCAGCCCATAGGGTACAGGACATTATAGCCGCACTGACGCTTTTTGCGTGCCACAATATCCAGCGCGGTATAGCTGCGGGGGTGGCCAACATGCAGGCCGGCCGCAGACGGGTACGGGAATTCTACCAGTGCATAGAACTTGGGTTTGGAATGGTCGATCTCAGCATGGAAGGTGTGTTCATCCTGCCATACCTTTTGCCATTTGGCCTCAACGGCCTTGAAATCATATTTCATAAAGCTTCTCTCCCCACAGAAATTTGTGCGTACTGTGCTTTTGCGCTCCGCATCGGCTCCCCTGGAGGGGAGCTCCGGCGCAGCCGGTGAGTGGTGGTTCGGCGTCACGCACCCCTGTATTTTATGTTCTTTCGGGGTGCCAGCTCCCCTCAAGGGGAGCCATCCAGCATCCATGTTTACGCCTGCTCTTCCGGCTTTTCTTCCCACTCTTCGGCGGGCAGCTCCTTGGCGTCAGCCCACAGGTGCTCCAGGTCATAGAAGTCATGGGCTTCCGGCGTAAATACATGCACAATCACGCTGCCGTAATCCAGCAGCACCCAGCGGTTGCCGTCATGGCCTTCGGTGCGCAGCACGTTTACGCCTGCGCGGCCCAGCTGGAAGTCCGCCTCGTCTGCCAGCGCGCCCACATGGGTGGTGGAATTGCCGGTTGCAATCACGAAATAATCCGTTACCGTGGTCAGGTTTTCCACATGCAGGATGCGGATATTATAGCCTTTTTTCGCGTCCAGCGCGCGGGCCAGACGGATGGCAAGTTCTTTGCTTTCCATTCAATTCTCCTTTGTTGCAGGATCTATCATTCTGACGGGGTGCTGTCACCATCGGTGCTGTCCCCGTCCGTGCTGTCATCCGGCGCCGGGGTTGCGGTATCATAAACATCCGTTGTGGCCGAACCGTCAATGTTGTTTGTCTGCTGTGCGTCGGAAATTTCCTCGTTCAGGGTTCCCATAAACTGCACGCTGGGGTCAGATGCCGTCAGGCCGCTCAAATCAAACAGGCCGTCATCCCCTGCAATGTTCAGCTGGCTGGCATCCACCGGGCCGGTATTCTCGCGGAAATACTCGTTCAGCAGGTCTGCCGTTTCCTGCCTTGCCACCACAACGGTACTGTTGCCGTTATAGCTGATGGCCTGACCCATATACACGGGAGCCTGGCAGAACATAATGTTGGAGCTGGAAATTTTCAGCATACTGACCGCCACGCTGACAAGCTCGGTTGCGCTCAGGTCGGTTTCCATCTGGCTGGTGATGACCGGCAGCAGCTTGGCGATATCCCATACCGTCATGCTGCGCATACGGGCGAACAGCGCCGCATAGAAGTACCGCTGCATTCGCAGGCGGCCCAGGTCAGAGTCCGCATAAATGTGGCGGGTGCGCAGGAAGAACTCTGCCGCCGCGCCGTCCATGGTCTGGTAGCCCTGGCTCAGGTGGCTGCCGCCGTAATCCATATCCTGCGGCACATACACCTGAATGCCGCCGAAGGTATCAATGATCTGGGTCAGCGCTTCCAGCCGGACGGACAGGTAGCCGTCCACATGCAGGCCAAAAATGTTATAGATCTCATCGGCCAGCGCGCTGATGTTGTTGCCGCCGTTGGAGCCCTGCGTTTTGGCAATGGCGTTGATCTGATAATTGCCGGAGAAGCTGGCATCCGTGGTAACAAAGATGTTGCGCGGGATCTGCAGCATCTTGACCTGGCCGGTCTCATTGTTGAAGTGCAGGTACAAAATCATGTCGGTCATGCCGTCATCTACCTGCGAATCGGTTTCCTGCCCGGTCTCGGTGGAGCGGTCAATGCCCACCACCAGCAGGTTGAACTCTTTGCCCGCATACTCTTTGGGGGTGTTGATCAGCTGGTTCAGGCTGATGGACCCCGCCGACGGTGCAATGGCGTGCATGATAAAGACGACCGTGCCAAAAAAGATCACAGCGATAGCCAGCAGGGTGCCCAGTAACACCTTCAACCAGCTACCTTTTTTCTTTTTCTTGCCGTTCGGGCCATAGGGGCCTGCGCCGCCTTTGCCTTTGCGGCTGCCGCCCTTGGGCGGTTTGCCACCGCCGCCTGCGGCAGATTTGCTGCCGCTCTTGCCTGCGGCGGATTTTCCGCTTCCGGCTGCCGGTTTCCCGGCGCTGCGTGAAGCCTGCATAACGGTGTCCTCCTGCTGCGGCGCGGCCTGGGGTGCAGCGGGCTGGGCTGCCGTTTGGGCAGCACGGCGGGCCACACGCGCCTGATACTCTGCATCCGCGTTCATATCATAATGTGCGCGGCTGCCTTTGGTTTCGTTCAGGTCCAGCCGGCGCACCTGGGTGCGGGTGGCCCCCTGTGCGCTCTGGCTGCGGGCGCGGCGCTGCAGCTCCAACGCCTGGCGCTGGGCGCGGGTCAGGGGCTGCTCGCTCTGGGCAGCGGCCTGGGCCTGCTGGCGCGCGGCAGCTTCGCGGGCAGCGTGGGCTTCCTGGGCCTGCTGCTGGGCAGCAGCGGCGCGGGCTTCCTGCTCTTTCTGCTGGGCGGCGCGGTAGCGGTCAACATCGGTTTGCTGCACACGGTTAAAGCTGCGGGTGCGGCGGGTGTTATTGGCGGCAAGCTGCTGTGCACGGCGGCGGGCAGCTTCGTACTCATCCTGATTCAGCGCACTGCCTGTTTTCACAGTACGCCCGGTGTTCACCGTGCGCGGCGCGTCACCAGCATGGTAGACATTGCGCGGCGCATCGCCGGTGTTTACCCTGCGGATCTCGCTCATAACGTTCCTCCCTTTTATTCAAACGATGGGAACTGGTCTTTCATCTTATTCGGTTACGGCACACCCGCAAAAGGCAGTGCCTGCCCCTTTATCGGGTGCAGGCCGCGCGGGCATCATCCAGTGCGGCAACGGTATCGGGGTCCAGTGGGTTGCCTTTTTCGCGCACAAAGGCAATGCTTTGTTCCAGTGCATGGCACAGCGCCAGGTCCAGGTTCTGCATTTCCTCGGCACGCAGCGCCTCCACACCGGGGTAATCCCGTTCGGCACTGGTCATATCCGCCATGTAAATAATCTTGTCCAACAGGCTCATGTTCTTTTTGCCGGTGGTATGGCACTCAATGGCAGATAAAATTTCCGGGTCCGTCACACCCCACTGTGTCTGGCACAAAACCGAGGCTGCGTACCCATGCCACACCGGCGCAGGGCGCTTGGCGGCATTTTTAGCTATTATAGCATTGTCAGCAAAAATCTGCAACATCTCTGCCTTGGGCAGTTCTTTCGCGCTGTCGTGCAAAAGTGCCGCTAATGCGGCCTTTTCCTCATCCGCGCCATAGCGTTTTGCCAACTTGACTGCCATTTTTTTTACATTTATGGTGTGCTTGTAACGCTTTTCGCTCAAACGGCTTTTTACCAGCGCTTTTGCTTCGTCCACTGTCATCAAGATCCGCATCCTTTCCCTATTTTATTGTACCCTATCTATGGCTTCAAATCAGCTTGCCGTACAGCCCGTTCCGGTGTATCACATCCGCCACCGGCGGGGGCAGCAGCTCCTTCAGCCGGGCAGGGGGATACTTTCCTGCGCGGATATCGCTGGAGGCACACTCCAGCACCGGGGCATCCGCAAACATGATCTTCCCGCCTGCTTCTTCCAGCTTTTGGGCTGCTGCACGCAGAGCGTCGCCATCGCCGGGTTCCCGGCTTTGCACCACCAGGGTGACCATAGCCAAAATTTCCCGCCAGCGGTACCATTCATCAAATGTTTCCAGCATATCGCTGCCAATTGTCATATACAGCTGAGCGCCGGGATACTTTTCCTGCAGCATGCTGACGGTATTATAGGTATAGCTGCGGCCCGCGCGGTCCACTTCCCACTGGCTCACCTGCACCTGGGGGCCAAGCGCCTTAAAGCATTCGCACATGGCAAGGCGCAGTTCGCCCGGCGTTGCGCTGGCGTGCTTGTGGGGTGGGATGCCCGCCGGCATAACCAGCACCACATCCGGCTGCACCGCCTGCATGGCGGCCCGCAGGTTGTTCATGTGCCCGGCGTGGGGCGGGTCAAATGTGCCGCCAAATAGCAGTGCTTTCATCTTACTTTTTCAGCAGTTCCGCATAAGCAGATTCCTTCGGCTTTTTGCGGAACAGCACAAACTTGCGGCCAATCACCTGCACGCACTCTGCATGGATGGCTTCGCACAGGATGTCGGCAGCCTCGCGGGCATCATACTCGCTGTTTTCCAGCACCTTCAGCTTGATCAGCTCGCGGGCTTTGATGCAGTCATCCACGCCCTTGATCAGCGTTTCATCAATTTCGCCCTTGCCGATCTGGAAAACCGGCTCCATGGTGTTGGCCATGCCGCGCAGTGCGGCGCGCTGTTTGCTTGTCAAAGACATTGTTCGCTCCTTATTGTTCAGTCAAAATCAAATCGTTCTATTCAGTTTTTCTCTGCGGCTCATTCGCCCAAAAATGCGGCGAGCTCGGCTTCCAGCTTTTCCATGGCGCGGCCGCGGTGGCTGATGGCATCTTTTTCGGCATCGGCCAGCTCGGCATAGGTGCGGTGTGCAGTGTTGGGTACTGTGCCGCCGCCGGGCAGGCCGACGGCATCGGGGACAAACAGCGGGTCATACCCAAAACCGTTATCGCCCGCCGGGGTCAGGGCCACACTGCCGGGGCATTCGCCGGTCACAACCAGCTCCCGCCCATCCGGCAGGATCAGGCAGACCGCCGAAACGAACTTGGCGGCACGCTGTCCCACCGGCACATTCTGCATCTCTGCCATCAGCTTTTCGTTGTTGGCGGCATCGTTGCCGTGCTCACCCGCATAGCGTGCGCTGTACACGCCGGGTGCCCCGTTCAGGGCATCCACGCACAGGCCGGAATCATCCGCCACGGTGGGCAGGCCGGTTGCCTTGCAAAAGGCTTCGGCCTTAATCTTTGCGTTTTCCGCAAAGGTGGTTCCGGTCTCCTCCGGGTCCAGGGTTACACCCAGTTCCCGCAGGCTTTTTACCTCGTGACCGCAGCGGGTCAGGATGCGGCGCAGCTCTTTCAGCTTGCCCGCATTGTTAGTGGCTGCACAAACGATCATGCCTGTTCCTCCCCTGCCTGCTCCGTTTCCTCTTTTTTATGCTGCGGAACCTCCGGCAGCAGGGCTTCGGCAAAATCGGTGGCGGAGAAGAAGATCAGGTCGTCGATCTTTTCCCCCACGCCCACAAAACGGATGGGCAGGCCCAGCTTTTCGTGCACACCGATGATGCAGCCACCCTTGGGGGTGCCGTCCAGCTTGGTCAGCACAACGCCGGTGGCACCGGCGGCGCGGCAGAACTCCTGCGCCTGGCTGATGGCGTTCTGGCCGGTAATGGCATCCAGCACCAGCAGCACTTCCAGGCTGGCATCCGGGCTGGCCTTTTTCACGCTGCGGCTGATCTTTGCCAGTTCGTCCATCAGGCCCTTTTTGTTGTGCAGGCGGCCTGCGGTATCGGCAATGACCATATCATAGCCGCGGGCCGTGGCGGATTTGACCGCATCAAAAATCACGGCTGCGGGGTCAGCGCCCTCGCCCGCCTTGACCAGCGGCACCCCGGCACGGTCGGCCCAGGTTTCCAGCTGTTCGCTGGCCGCTGCGCGGAAGGTATCGCCTGCCGCCAGCATGACCCGCTTGCCCAGATCCTTGTACAGATAAGCCAGCTTGGCAATGGTGGTGGTTTTGCCCACGCCGTTCACGCCCACAACCAGAATAACCGCCGGTTTGCCGCTCAGGTCCAGGTCAGTTTTGGGGCTTACCTCGCGGCGGATGATATCGCGCAGGGCATCCAGCGCTTCCTGGCCGGTATGCAGGCCGTTGATCTCTACCTCGTCGCGCAGCTCGTCCACCAAACGCACCGCGCAGCTGGGGCCGACATCGGCCAGAATCAGCTGCTCTTCCAAATCATTATACAGGTCATCATCAATAACAGAGCTGGTCAAGGTGTTGACGATGTTCTGGAAAAAGTCCGTTCTGGTTTTTTCCAGTCCATCGCTCATTTTCTTCTTTTTCTTAAAAATATCGAAGAATCCCATGGCGGTTCCTCCTTTGAATTAACTGATCAGATCAGCGGAAACGTTTTCAAGGTCAAGGCGCAGGATCTTGGAAACACCATCCTCCTGCATGGTCACGCCGTACAGCACATCAGCTGCTTCCATGGTGCCGCGGCGGTGGGTGATAACGATGAACTGGGTGCGTTCGGTCATGCGGCGCAGATACTGCGCATAGCGCGTAACGTTCACATCGTCCAGTGCAGCTTCAATTTCGTCCAGGATGCAGAACGGCGACGGGTTGACGGCCAGAATGGCAAAATAAATGCTGATGGCCACCAGCGCCTGTTCGCCGCCGGACAGAGCCGACAGGTTTTTGATGACCTTGCCGGGGGGCGAAACCTGAATTTCAATGCCAGAGTTCAGCACATCGTTCTCATCCGAAAGATAGAGCCTCGCCGAACCGCCGCCGAATAGCTCGCGGAAGATCGCACCGAAGTTGCGGTTGATCTCCTTAAAGCTGGCGGTGAACATCTCCTGCATTTCGCTGCACAGCTCGGCAATCATTCGGTTCAGCTCCGTGCGGGATTTCTCCACATCGGTGACCTGTGCTTTCATGAAGTCGTACCGTTCTTTAACTTCCTTGTACTCTTCGATCGCGCCCACATTCACGTTGCCCAGCGCGCGGATCTTGCCGCGCACTTCGGCCACCTGGCGGCGCAGGTCTGCCACATTGGCAAAGGGTACACAGAGCTTTTCCGCCTCGGCTTCGGTCAGCTGGTATTCCTCCCACAGCTTGGATGCCGTGGTGTTCAGCTCAGTTTCTGCCGCGGTCTTGCGCTCGGCCAGGCGGGCCATCTCGCCGCTCATCCGCTCGCGCTCATCGGTCAGGGTGCGGTTTTCCTGGGTCAGGCGGGTCACAGCGGCTTCCTTTTCCATGCGCTCGGCATTAGCCTTGCGGATGGTTTCCTCCGCCGCGGTGATCTTCTGTTTGTTTTCTTCGCTGGCTCGCTTGATTTCATTGGCGCGCAGCTCATTGGCGGCAATGCACTCTTTGGCGGCGGCCACATTGGCCTGCAGTTCCCGCACGCGGGCTTCGGCTTCGCCGCTGCGGCCTTTCAGGGTTTCCAGCGCTGCTTCGTGCAGGCTCATATCCTTCTCGGTGCGCAGCTTCTGCATTCGGTTATCCGAAAGTTTCTGCGATGCTTCCTCCCGCTGGCGGGTCACATCGCTGGTGGAAGCGCCCAGGCTTTCCAGCTCTTTGCGGTGCGTTTCAATCTCGGCTTCCGCCTGTTTGCGGGCGTTTTCTGCCTGGGCGGCGGCCGCAGTGTTCTCCCGCAGCTGCTGTTCCAGCGCGGCGATCTCCTGCCCGCGGTGGGCGGCAGCATTCTTACCCTCTTCCAGCGCGGTGTTCAGCTGATCCAGCTCCATCTCGGCTTTCAGGCGGGCCGCAGCGGCGGTCATGCCCTCGCTCTCGGCACCGGCCAGCTGGGCGGTCAGGTTATCCACCTCCGCTTTGCGGGCGGCGGCTTCCTTTTCGGCTGCTGCGCGGCGCTCGTCCAGTTTCAGCACCTTGGCACGCAGTTCGTCCAGTTCCTGCTTGCGGCTGAACACACCCACGCTGCGCGCGGTGGAACCGCCGGTAAAGGAACCGCCTGCGTTGATGACCTGGCCGTCCATTGTGACAATGCGGTTGCGGTAGCCAAGATTTTTGGCCACCACCGACGCTTCGCCCAGATCCTCCACCACAATAATGCGGCCCAGCAGGTTATCAATAATATGCTGGTACTGGGGGGCGGTCTCCACCAGGTCGGCGGCCACCTCCGCCGTGCCGGTCAGGCGGCCATTGAATCGGCTGCCCTGCACGGTATCCAGCGGCAGGAAGGTTGCGCGTCCGGCGCGTTCTTCCTTCAAAAAGGTGATAGCCGCGCGGGCGCAGCCCTGGTCCTGCACCACAATGTTCTGCAGCGCAAAGCCAAGTGCCGTTTCAATCGCGATTTCGTACCCCTTGCGCACGCTCAGGATACCGGCCACCGGGCCGATGATGCCCCGCAGCCGCCCACCGCCCGCGGCGCGCATGACGGCTTTTACGCTCTGCTGATAGCCGTCCATGTTGCGCTCCAGATCCTCCAGAATGCGGATGCGCTGGGCGGTGTTGTTTTTATCCGCTGCGGCCTTCTGCAAAGCTTCAGCGGCTTCCGCCTGCTGGCGGCGACGGCTTTCCAGCTTGAGCTTTAAGCCGGAGCGGATGTTATCGTTGCGGGTCACGGCTTCCTCGCACTCTTTCAGGTGCTCGGCAGCAGCGTCCCGTTCCTCGGTCAGTTTTTGTGCCACATCACCCGCGGCGGCTTCCTGGTTTTTCAGGCCGTTCAGCTGGGCGCGGGCCGCTTCCACGGCGGATTGCAGCCCCGCACCCCGCACCTGCAGGGCAGTGGCATTCTGCTGCATGCGGGCCATGGCGGCGCTCACGATCTCCCGCCGCTCACCGCTTTGCAGCGCCTGCTGTTCCAGCGTGTTCAGCTGCTGGCGCAGCTTGTCCGCCTCGGCATCCAGATTTTGCAGCACGGTTTGCAGCTGGGTGATTTCCGCTTTGTGCTCGTCCGCTTCCTGCGCAATCCCCTTTGCGCCTTCCCCGGCGCGGGTCAGCTCATCGCTGGCGCTGCGGATCTGCTCGTTCGCGTGTTCGGTTTCGTTCTGCAAAACTGCCAGCTGGCTTTCGCTCCCGGCGTTCTGCTCGGTAATGGTGCGGATCTCAGCGTTCGCTTCCTCCACCTGCAGCATCAGCTGCTGGGCTTCGGCGCGCAGGGCTTCGGTGCGGGTGTCAAATTCATCCAGCTGGCGGGAAATGCGTGCATAGTCGCTTTCCGCCGCCTCATACTTGCGCTGCTGGTCCCGCACCGTATCCTGTGCGCGGCGGATTGAATCCACCCACAGGGTAATTTCCAGCCCCTTGCGGGTCTCGGAATATGCCAGGAACTGCTCCGCCTTTTCGCTGTCGCGTTTCAGGGGTCCAACCCGCTTTTCCAGCTCCCCCAGAATATCCCGCAGGCGTTCCAGATTGCCCTCCGCCGCGGCCAGGCGGCGTTCGGCTTCATTTTTGCGGTAGCGGTATTTGGCAATGCCAGATGCTTCCTCAAAAATCTCGCGCCGCTCGGTGGATTTTGCACCAACGATCTCCGCAATGCGCCCCTGACCCACAATGGCGTAGCCATCGCGCCCAAGGCCGGTATCCAGCAGCAGCTCGTACACATCTTTTAAGCGCACGCTCTGGCCGTTGATGGTATACTCGCTCTCCCCGCTGCGGTAATAGCGGCGGCCAATGGTTACTTCGTCCGCGTCCATTTCCAGCCCATGATCGGAGTTATCAATGGTCAGCGATACCGCCGCATAGCCCATTGCGCCGCGGGTCTGGGTGCCGCCAAAAATAACGTCCTCCATCTTGCCCGCACCGCGCAGCTGTTTGGAGCTGGTTTCGCCCAGAACCCACCGGATGGAATCCGAAATGTTGCTTTTGCCGGAGCCGTTCGGCCCCACAACACCGGTAATGCCTTCGCCAATGGTGATCCGCGTTTTATCCGGGAAGGACTTGAAGCCCTGTATCTCAAGTTCTTTTAAGCGCATAGATGCCCCTTTTTATGCCTGCTGTTCCAGCTTGGTCAGCGCCGCTTTGGCAGCCTGCTGTTCCGCAGCCTTTTTGCTGCGGCCTTCGCCCACAGCCAGCGCCTTGCCGTTCAGCGCCACAGTAACCTGGAACCGCTTATCATGCGCCGGGCCGGATTCCCCTGTCACGGTGTAGGTCAGGCGGTCGTCCGGGTGTTTCTGCACCACTTCCTGCAGGGCGGTCTTGTGGTCATCCTCGGCGGTTTTGCCCTCCGTGATGAACGGCAGGATAAAGTTGCGGGCGGTCTCAATGCCGCCGTCCAGGAACAAAGCGGCAATGGTGGCTTCAAACGCATCCGAAACCACGCTGGGGCGGCAGCGCCCGCCGCCC
>OMFC01001243.1_pt1 | contig 11135 bp, 9 predicted proteins | sample 1645531 | NCBI WGS metagenome assembly OMFC01 (sample SAMEA103958112, study PRJEB25191) | human gut metagenome | biome: human-associated habitat [ENVO:00009003]; feature: intestine environment [ENVO:2100002]; material: feces | place: Germany | collected 2013/2015 | reverse complement strand
GGAGCGTGAGGCGATGATTTTCTTCATCCCAGCGGCTGCGCACAACGACGCGGGGCGTACCGGCCTGTGAATACCAACGGCGGAACTGTGACAGATCACGGCCCGAGGCTTTGCTCATGGCTTCCTGGTTTTGACAGATACAGCCGAATTCTGCTATAAGTGTGATGATTTTTATCATCCCAACGATGAAGGCGGTCTAGCATGGAACGACCCAGAAATCGGTATCCAATGGCCGGAAGTGCAGGGAGAGTACAAAGGAAATGCAAACGTTGAGGGGGATACGCTCACTGACGGAACAGCGTTGAATTTGAGCGAAAAAGATCAACGGTGGATGGGTTTGAAGGAAACCTTTAAATTCTGATAATATGAATAAACTGTGGCAAATAGCACATAGGATGAAAAAAGCATGGGGGGGGGGATACTGGTTTGCCCGAATATTTGAATTACTTAACTATATAATCTATTCAAATCATATTCCCGCAGATATTCAAATTGGAGAAAATACAAGTTTTGAACACCATGGATTGGGGTGCGTGGTGCATAGTAAGGTGACGATAGGCGCGAATTGTAAGATATTTCAGAATGTAACAATTGGAGCAAAATGGCCCGAGGGAAGCAAAATAGATGGTGTACCCCAAATAGGAAATAATGTTCAGATTGGATGCGGAGCCGTAATAATAGGAAATATAACGATTGGGGACAACGTTTATATTGGAGCAAATGCAGTTGTATTGAAGGATGTTCCAGATAATTCAATTGCCATCGGTGTTCCGGCTGAGATAAAAGCACGACGTGTAGCAAGTAATTAAAGGAGATAAAAATGCAGATGCCAGAGTGCCATTTTTCAAGATATGTATTTGTTGTAACGGGTATGAGTTACATCATTGACTCAAGCGGCACCAGTAAGGTTGTAAAAGCTCATGAGGATATTTTTTGCGCGAATGGTATTGGATATGTTGCGATTTTTCCAATTAGTCGCTCACGGGGAGAAGGCGCAAACTGGCATTGCACAACTACTGGATGCTATGGCTTTACTGTCGATGGGAAATTTGTGGGTGTGATGACCGCAAAAGAGGTTCTAAACACACTCCTTGAATTTGATAAGGCTGGAAAGATTTGTATAGGAATTCTTGTACATCATATTATTCGAAATGATATTGATGAAGTTAAGTGGATTCTTGAGAAAATTGAAAATGTTCCGGTAGTATACTATCTTCATGATTTTTATACATGTTGCATTAACCCAAACTTGATGAAAAATGATATTCAGTCGTGCATCGATAGAGATATTCCTTGTAAAGGATGCTGCTATCTTGGAAAAAAAGAAGAACATTTAGAAAAAATTCAGCATTTTCTACGTGCGTTTGAAAACAGGATCACATTTGTAGCACCTGCTGAGTATACAAAGGAACATTGGATTGCATTTTATCCGGAATATGCAGATAAAACAATCGTTATTTCCCATCAAAAAGCAATTGGCGAATACACAGGTAATAAAGAGGCCATATTGAGTGATGAACCGCTCCGGCTTGGATTTGTTGGTGCGCAGAAGCAAATTAAGGGATGGGATATCTTTAAAAATGTAGTGGCGGCAGTCAAAGACGCAGGATGTAATTACGATTTCTATTATTTCGGAAACGGCTCGGAAAAAGTAGATGGCGTAACACCCGTTGAGGTAGATATAGCGACACAGGGAAAAGATGCAATGATAAATAATCTCAAGGAAAAGCGCATTTCTGCGGTTTTCCTTGTGTGTGTGTGTGGGGAAACCTATTCATACACTACTTATGAGAGTAATGCTGCGAATTGCTTTATTTTCGCAATGAAATCAGGGGGTAATATTCCATATACGGTAGAGAAGAACGGCTGGGGGCATGTGTTCTCTACGGAAGAAGAATTAATCGCAGCAGTACTTAGTGAGCACAATTTGAGAAACGAAATCAATAATTGGAAAATATATGCGAAGCCGGGAGCAGAAGAATATCGAGATAATGATGATATCTTGAAGCTGTTTTCAAAAACAAATAAAGCGAAAATAAGCTGGATGCTATCGAGAAATACGCTGTTCGAAAGAGTAAAATGTGGAGCCTTGAATAAGATGTTTGTGGGGACAAGACTAAAGTAAGCAATGACGGCAGGAAGAACATGAAAATAAATTTAAACAATAAATCATTCAACTATATAGCAGTATACATGACCTTGTTTTATGCTTTTGTAACAAGATCGATATTAGCAACATTGGTTTTTCGGAATGTGGCAATGAATCTTGTTGTATACGGCATTATTTACATTGGTTTAACATACGCTTTTTTGAACTCATTTGATAGATCACATGGGCACTTGTATGCACCACGAGGATTATTTACTATTATCCTGCTAGCAATAATCATGTTCTATGAAATGGGTGCTTCAGATAGTTTGAGTAGCGTGAGATACTATGCAATCGCGCTACTGTTACCATTTGCAATGCTGCCAGAAATGAAGGACTCAAAGAACGGAAGTATTGCATTCGCAATAATCGGAGTGTTTTTTTCATTTGGCTGCTTCTTTAATTACTTCTTTCTGCCATTATATAGAGCTTTAGTAAAACCATTGTTTTCCGCTGTTGCACTTGAAAGTATAAACGCAACAGAGAAAATGAGAGGAACAGCAAATTATGTTGCTGGATTTACAAGCCAGGTTGGATATACTTCGTTTTTTATTATTGTTTGCATTGGTGCTGTTTTCTGTTTTAGAAAGACGGTATTCAAACGTGCGAGTTATCCTCTGCTTCTTTTTATGGTAGGCGGCCTTCTTTTAACGGGAAAACGTGGACCGATTGCCTTTTTTGTTGCGGCAATAATGCTGGTCTATTTTATGGAAGGATATGGAAGAGAAAAACTATATCGAGTGTTTAAGATTGCCGGACTTCTCGTCGCTATGTTTATGGCACTCGCATTTTTGGCAAAATTCACAGGTAGTGATGGAATAAAGAAGATTTATGAGACGTTTCAAGAATTGATTACGTCAGGCTCGGTTGACGATGCTGGCCGAACACAGCTTCATGAACAGGCGATTAGATATTTTATAGCTAATCCCATATTAGGGATCGGATGGACAAATTTCATGAAGATGTTTACACTTCGAAACACACATGTACATTGTATCTATCTTCAATTATTGTGCGAAACAGGACTTGTTGGTTTTATTGCGTTTGTGGGATTTTTTGCAAAGCGATTTGTTGCAACACTGAAACAAGCGCAAATGGTCAATCGAACAGGAAATGCCATGGACGCATCGTGGATACGATTTTCATTGTATGTACAGGCTTACTTTTTAATGTATGGCATTACAGGAAATCCATTGTATGACGTTGAGGAAACCATCTTGTATTTCTTTGCAATTGGAATATCATATTTGCCACTGATTGGTAATAAACAAGGAGATTGATTATGAATGTTGCAATCTTAACTTTCCAATTTGCTCATAATTATGGAGCACTTCTGCAAGCATATGCATTAAAGACATATTTGCAAAATCATAATATGAATGCTGAGATTGCACCATATTATCCGGATTGGGCTCGGGCTGAGTATGCAATCAGTCCTTTTACAAAGGGTGTGCCACCAAAACGTAGAGTACGATTGGCGTTACAATACTTTAAAAGAAAAAAACAGAGCCGAGTTTTTTCTAGATTTATAGAGGAAGAACTAAAGGTTAATGATGCTATTTCTGAACAAAAGGAATTGGTGACATGGCTAGATCGCCATGATTGTGTTATTTGCGGTAGTGATCAGATTTGGAATAGCAATATCACTGGAAAAGGTGGAGCATATTTTGCTGCGGGTAGTAAGGCCGAAAAAGTTTCATACGCAGCGAGTTTAGGCACTATAACAATTACAGCTGAGCAACGATCTGATATTTTACAACATTTGCCCGACTTTGCGGCAATATCAGTTCGCGAACCTAGTTCGGCAATAAATATTGAGGCTCTCATACATAAAGAAACTCAGGTTGTCCTTGATCCAGTTTTCTTACTAGAACCAGATGAGTGGAAGAGGCTAGAGGAGCCAATTAATGTTGAATCTCGATATATGCTTTTGTATTTTTTGCGAGAGGATAATCAATTGCTTGCTTTTGCTAAAATGTATGCCAATCAACATGGCCTAGAAATATATGATGTCCACCCAACAATGGCGGCAAAGCATCGAGGTTGTAAAAGATTGGATAATGTTGGTCCTAAGGAATTTCTTTGGCTCATACAAAATGCGGAATGTGTATGCACAAATTCTTTTCATGCAACTGCATTTAGTGTAATGTTTCAAAAAAAACTGATCCATATCCCGAATAGTAGTTCTCCAGAAAGAACTGCTTCGCTGTTGAAAAGAATTGGTGTAGAGTTAAAGAAAAGCAATGAAATTCCATTGTATGACTTGAAGCAGTGCGATAGAGAAAAGTTAGAAATAGAGATTCAAAAGTCTAGGAAATTTTTAATTGACGCTCTATGCGAATAGAAAAGTTTTAGAGTTTTTGCAAGAAAAAGGAGAAAAGTGTGACGTACCTGAAAAGCAATCAAGATAGTGATTGCTGCGGTTGTACCGCATGCGAACAAATCTGTCCGAGAAGCTGTATTCGTATGAGTGAAAACAGCGAAGGCTTTCTATATCCGGTTGTGGATTCTCGGAGATGTATTCAATGTGGGCTGTGTGAGAAGGTCTGTCCAATTGAGAACTATCAACGGGTGAGCCAAAATGATGTATGCTATTACGGTTGGCATAGAGAAAGCAAAATTCGTGAAATGAGTACATCAGGTGGGGCGTTTGCTGCTATTGCACAAGCACTTAAGAAAAAAGGATTTATACATTTTTATGGTGCAGTTTACGATGATGACTTTAGCGTTCATCATGTGGATATCCTGAATTTCAAGCGACTAGATTTGATATGCGGAAGTAAATACACGCAGAGTCGGATGGACAATGTGTATTCTGATGTAAAAAGAAATCTATACAAAGGGGAAAAGGTTGCTTTTTGCGGTACACCATGCCAAGTTGATGGATTGAAAAAGTACATAAAAAACGAGGATGATAACTTGTTTTTGATTGCTCTTGTCTGCCATGGGGTTTCTAGTCCTAAAGCCTATAGTAAATACCTTTCAGAGTTGGAAAGAACACGTGGAACTAAAATAAAGAGCGTAAAGTTTAGAGATAAGAGACGTTCGAACGCCTTGGCCTCCGCGACTACAATTGAATTTGAAAACCAAACGGTCATATCGACAACGGATAATGAGTATACGACGGCGTTCGGAATTGGCGTTATGGACAGGGAAAGCTGCTATCACTGCCCATATTCATCTCCGGCAGGAGCAGGGGTGACTTTTGGGGGATAGAGAAGGAAAAACCTGAGCTTAATAGTGAAATACCAAATGGAATTTCGTTGATGATTCCGCATACGATTAAGGCAGAAGAACTGATAAAAATGTTGAAAGAAATCATGATTATTGAAAAGGTTCCATTAACGTATGCCATGAATGAAAAACAACCTCAGTTAACGAAACCATTGAATCGACCCTGGAGAAGAAATTTTTTTCTGAAGCGAGTTTTGTTACATGATTGTAGTTTCCATAGGGAAGCCCAAAAGGCAATTTTTGAATGGAAGATAAGAGAGAGGGTAAAAAGATGTTTTCGGAGAATAGCCCTAAATTGGATTCGGTAAAAAGCAAGGAATTGACGGATAAATTGCTCTCGATTATTGTTCCAGTGTATAATGTGGAAAAATACATAAGCGAATGCATGGACTCCTTGCTGAAGCAGACTTACTCCAATATCGAAATTATTTTAATTGATGATGGATCAAAGGATAAATCTGGAGATATTTGCGATTATTACGCTAGAAAAAATTCGTGCATTAAGGTAATCCATAAAAAAAATGCAGGTGTTAGCGCTGCTCGCAATGATGGATTGCAGGTGGCGAGAGGAGAGTATATTTCATTTGTTGATTCAGATGATGTGATTGCGGACGATATATATTCAACGTTAATTGATAAAATTGAAAGAACAAGTAGTGACTGTGCATGTTGTACATATTTTAATTTCGATGAGAAAAGAGTTAAAAGTGTTGAAGCGCAGTTTCAAGGCATTTGTACCGGAAACAAGGCGTTTGAGGTTTTACTTGAAGAGCCAGCATACACTGTTGTTATTTGGAATAAAGTCTTTAAAAGAGAAGTGCTTTGCCTAGATAAGGAGTGTCTCTTGTTCGAAGAAGGGGTGACGATGGGAGAAGATGAACTGTGGTTGTCTCGGGTTTTATGTAATACAAAAAATAAGATGGCCTTTGTAAATAAACCGCTTTATTATTGGAGACGGCGTGAAAATAGCGCAACGCATATTAAACAAAATAGAGTCACACGCCAGCAGAAAGACGGTATCACAGTTTTAAATAAACTGCTGAAATTTGCACGAAATGATGGTAGCGAAAATTTAGAGCGGTTGCTAACAATGCGTATGATGGAATTATCTTTTAAAATTGCAAAAGAGTGTTATCAAAGAAGAGATTGGATGGAATTCTCGAACTATTATAAGTTGTATAATGCTATGCTGAAAAGTGAAAGTGGAGTAGGGCTCAAGAATGTAAGATATCTCGTGTGGAGAGGACGAATGAAACTCAAGTATGTAATGATGTGCCATCTCAAACAAGATTGTTAATTATAAATGAAATTGTAGATATATAGTCTTGTGAATGAAAACATAATTGGTTAAAACCTACTTCATCTCGCTTATTAAGTGCTGTTATTGATGGTATCACCATATTTTTCAAGAGCGTTATGCGCAGAAGTTGCAGAAAATGTAGATGTATATGATATTATTTGAATGCAGATTGTTTACATTGATTGCTGTGTTTAAATCAGTATCATATACTCAAGATAAAATAGTTGTGAAACAAAGTAATAGAAAAGAAAGTAGCCCGAGCAATCTTAGAGAATACCTACCTTTGACGGTTTAAGAAAGAGCAAAAGCCAAAAGATACGTGTATAAAATGGTTGAAAAAATAGGGTTGAAATCATTTTAATAAGCGCTAGGTATTTGAAACTTGTTTGAATATGATGCGGTGATATGATGAAAAAAATAGCTATATTAACAATTGTTAGTGATAATTGTGGGAACAGATTGCAGAATTATGCTTTACAAGAAACACTAAGAAAAATGAATTGTAACGTTTACACAATTCGGCGTAGAAAAAAATCGGTGAAGTATAAGATAAAGCAATTAGTGAGAAGCATCTTACTTAGAGATTATCATAGCGCATGCTTTTGGTTCAATCAAAAGATAAAGTGGGCAAAGCAGGTGATACCCGAGAAAAATGAGGATTTTGAGTTTTCGGATTGTTATGATAAGTATGTGATTGGTAGTGATCAAATATGGAATGTTACATTTCCGTTTATAGGAGCGAATGATTTCCTTCCATGTGTTCCGGATGAAAAGAAACTATCCTATGCAGCCAGTTTTGGTATTGATGAAATACCAGTAGAACATAGATTAAATGTTAAAGAATGGCTGACACACATTTCAAATATTTCCGTTCGCGAAGAAGCGGGTAAGAATATTGTTGAGAATCTGACGGGGAAAAAAGCTGAAATTGTGTTGGATCCCACTTTACTTTTGGACGCAAGTGAATGGGAGAAAATTGAAAAAAAGCCAAAGGGAAGATTACCTTTAAAATATATCTTTGCGTATATTTTGGGAGATAACAGTTCGGTTAAGCAGCTGAAAAAGAATGCGGAAAAATGGGATATTAGTGTTATTGAATTCGATGGGAAAAATGGTGCAATTGGACCAGAAGAATTTGTTTACTGTATTCATCATGCAGAAGCAATTTATACGGATTCTTTTCATGCAAGTGTTTTCTCAATGATTTTCAGAAAAAAATTCCAAATTCTCAGGAGAGTTGGGAATGACAATGATATGTATTCCAGATTGGATACACTTTGCAAGACTTTCGAACTCTATGATCGTGAATATGATGAAATGGATGTAGAAAGGTTATTGAATCAAAAAGCGCAATATGATACACAAGAAAAAATATTAAAAGCGAAAAGATATCAATCATTGACCTATTTAGACGCAGCATTAAATAAATAGGTTCCAATATTACTGGGGGCTTAATTTCCGGTGTAGAGATTAGATAGATAGGACTTTTGGCGCGAGAAGTAGGGAAAGACATATTTGCGATAGCTTTTAGACATTGAAATTATGCTTATTGAATAATTATGATGTGAATGATTTGCTGCTGAGGATTGGTGTTAAATAGTTTTCGCTTGAGTTGAAGCGGCAAAAACGACGTGTTTTTGAAAATATTAAACTCCTAAGGAAGAAAGAGGCAAAATGAGCAGAACGGAAAATGCGTCCCGTAACATAGTTTGGGGAATATTAAGCAAAGTAATATTGTTAGGCCTGCCCTTTGTCACTAGAACTGTTATGATCTATACAATGGGTATGCAGTATGTAGGTTTGGGATCCCTTTTTACATCGGTCCTTCAGGTCTTGAGTTTTGCAGAGCTTGGAATAGGTAGTGCGCTGGTTTTCAGTATGTATAAACCCATTGCTGAGGGTGACGATGATAAAGTATGTGCGCTTCTGAATTTTTACAGAAAGACATATAGAGTTATTGGATGCGTGATACTGATTTTCGGTTTAGCAATGATGCCGTTTCTCCAGTATCTGATTGCAGGCGATTTACCCAACGATATCAATTTACAGGCGTTGTTTTTAATTTACCTTTTGAATAATGTACTGGGATATTTTCTCTTTGCATACAAACAGTCGCTTTTTACTGCGTCCCAGCGCACAGATATGATAAGCAAGATTGGAATGGGACTGCAGTTGTTTTCCAGTATTGCACAAATCTTAGCGTTGGTGCTGTTGCAGAATTACTACGCTTACGCTGCGGTTATCCCGGCTATAACTTGCTTGAATAATATTTGCGTTGGAGTCTTGACGGACAAGTATTATCCCCAATATAAGTGTAAAGGTGAAATCGAAAAAGAGGAACTACACTCCATAGAAAAAAAAGTTGGAGGTATGGTTTTTCAGAAAATAGGTGGCATCGTGTTGACCTCGGTCGATACGATTGTCATTTCGGCGTTCTTAGGATTGACTTCATTGGCACTTTATCAAAACTACTATTATATTATAACTGCATTGTTTGGATTTTTAACAGTAATCATGCAATCGATTATTGCAGGTGTTGGCAATTCAGTGGCATCTGAAACAGTTTCAAAAAATTATTCGGATTTCAAAAAATTTAACTTTATCTATATTTGGATTGTCTCGTGGTGCACAACGTGTCTATTGGGCCTTTATCAGCCTTTTATGCAGATATGGGTTGGAACGGAGAACATGTTTGGTATGGGAATGGTAGTCCTTTTTGGACTTTACTTTTTTGTGCATAAGTGGTGTGATATGCTTTATGTCTACCAAGAGGCGTGCGGTATCTGGTGGGAAACAAAATTTATTCCTTTTATCGCTGCAATCGTTAATTTGGTCGTCAATATTATACTCGTGGAAACAATTGGACTTCCGGGAATTCTTATTTCTACGATTGTCTCAGTCGTTTTTATATACGACACTGGTTATGCAAAAGTTCTTTTCAAAACATATTTTGAATCAGTAAATGAAGGATTAAAGCAATATTGGAATCGACAGATTCGATACATACTGATAGCAAGCATTGCGTGTGCAATAACGGTTGCGGTTTGCTCCTTGCCAACAATCGAATCAGCATGGTTGAGACTGATCGTAAATGGGATTATATGTGTGTTGATTCCTAATACTGTTTTTGTTCTTGCATGGAAGGGCCTGCCGGAGTTTGCTTACGCGAAAAATATGCTTGATAAATTCTCAAGAAAGTTGATGCGGAAATGATTAAGCAGAAAATCAAAAAAATATATAGGAGCTTGATTATTGAATTCCTATCGAAGCAATCTATATTACAGAATAGTCATTGGACAACCGAGGATAATAGCGAGTTCAAACAGTTTCGTGCCCGTATTGATAAGTCCATTACATACGAGTTGACTACGCGACCTATAGATTCATCTAATGTTGCGCATAAATGGGTTGGTGCACAGGTCTATCATGATAAAGTCTATGCTATGCCCAATGATGAGACGCGGGTGCTCTGTTATGACGTAGAACACAATAGAATTGATTATATTACAGGTATCAAGACGGGTTTGTTTAAATGGACTGGAGGTTGCGTGTGGAAGAATGCGATTTATTGTTTTCCACGCACTGCAAATTCATTTCTCAGAATTGACGAAAAAGGTACAAAGGAAATTCCTTTAACATTCGAGTACAAAAAAGAACATCATTATTCTGGCGTTTGCACAAAAGACGGCATCGTATATCAGCCACCGCGGAATACAAACCATATTCTTAAAACCAATCTGGATACAGGTGCTTCCATTAAAATCAAAATCGTCGATGAAAAATACCATGTTACTTTTAGATATTGTGGAAGTATTATTCATCCGAATGGCTATATCTATTTCTTTCCGGAGAATAACGAACGTGTAATTAAGCTTGACCCCAAGACAGATAGGTGGTGCTTTATTGGAGAGAAAATCTCAACGATGTGCTTTGATGCTAAGATTGGGTTGGATGGTAACATTTACGGCTTTAGTGCATATCGCAAAGGTATTATGAGAATTGATGTGACGAATGATACGGTTGGAACAATTGAGTATACTTATGCGGGGCACGAGGTTGGAAAGGCAGATATTGTAAAAACAAACGTGCAGGTACCGGAATATAAATTCAGCAATCAGACAGACGTAAGCGAAGAGGCACAGACGGAAGAAACAGAGCATGTTTCAAAAATACAGATCAGGATGAGTACGATCATAACCGTGGTGGTTGTAGTTCTTGTCTTACTTGTTCTTGGGATTATTATAAAGAAAGTTGCAGATAACTTTTATATCATAAAACATAATTTTGAAGTGCGAAAAGAACATAAAAGATTATTTAAGCGCGAAAAGAAACGCAATAAAAGACGTAGAAGACGCAGATAATAAAAATTTAAAAGAAAATCGTCTGGAACATAAAAGTTGCAGGCGATTTTTTTAATTCATAGGAAATTACGTCCTATGAATTAAAAAGCCC